>Ga0268276_1000181_pt1 | contig 76980 bp, 47 predicted proteins | sample saktaG_4_FD_190145 | JGI IMG/M metagenome (GOLD analysis project Ga0268276, IMG submission 190145) | Saline water microbial communities from Sakinaw Lake, British Columbia, Canada - sak_2010_1_5_45m | ecosystem: Environmental > Aquatic > Non-marine Saline and Alkaline > Saline ... | reverse complement strand
CGCTTTCACAGGGCCGAATAATCCGTCGCCGGACCTCGTCCCGAAACCCTAAAATTTCGACATGAGGTCGAAGATCGGCAGGTACATGGAGACGACCAGACTGCCGACGAGACCGCCGACACCAATGAGCAGGATGGGCTCCATGATCGAGAGGAGGGCGGATACGGCCGCGTCGACCTCTTCGTCGTAGAATTCGGCCAGCTTCGTCAGCATCTCGTCGAGAGTCCCCGTCGCCTCGCCGACATTGATCATCTGGAGCATCATCGTCGGGAAGCGCCCGGACTGCTTGAACGACTCGCTCATCGTCTTGCCTTCGGAGACGAGCTTGCGGGCCTCGACGATCTCCTGCTCGATGACGACGTTCCCGGCCGTCGTCGACGTGATCTTCAGGGCCTCGAGCATGGGCACGCCGCCGGAGATGAGCGTCGCCAGCGTCCGCGTCACCCGGGTCATGGCCACCTTGTAGAGGAGTTGGCCGAAGAGGGGCATCTTCAGAATGAGCCGGTCGGTCGTCCAATGCCCCTGCTTGGTGCTCCGGTAGTAGCGGAAGAGAAAGAGGAAAGCGATGATCCCGATGATGATGAAGACGATGTACTTCACGGTGAAGTCGCTCACCTTAACGACGAAGGCCGTCAGCATGGGCAGCTCGGCGCCGAGGTCGCGGAAGATCGAGGCGAAGACGGGGATGACCTTCCAGAGGAGGAAGATCGAGACGACGATGGCGAAGATGACGATGGCCACCGGGTAGATCATGGCCTGCTTGACCTTGCCCCTCAGCCGGACGGTCTTCTCGATGAACTCCGACAGGCGGCGGAGCATGATGTCGAGGGAGCCCGACTGCTCGCCCGAAGCGATGAGGTTGCAGTAGAGGTCGTCGAAGGCCTTGGGGTGCTTCCTTTTCGCCTGGTTCAGGGTCGAGCCGGCCTCGACGTCGTCCTTGACCGTCTTGATGACGTTCTTGAAATAGGTGTTCTTCTGCTGTTCCTCGAGGATGCCCAGGCTCTGGATGAGGGGCAGTTCAGCGTCGATGAGGACGGACAACTGGCGGCTGTAGACGGCCAGGTCTTTGAGCCGGACCTTCTCCCGCTTGAGAAAGGGGATGTTGATCCCCCCCTTGGCCGGGGCGACGCTGAGGACCGTGATCTGGTCCTTCTGGAGCAGGCGCCCCACCTCTTCCTTGGAAGCGGCGACACGCTCGCCCCCGACCGCGTCTCCGTAACGGTTTTTCCCTTTCCAAACATATGTCGGCATCGTTTACCTCGCCTTTCGGGGCCTCGCCCCTATTTTCTTGACAACCCCGCGGACTCGCCGCGGCTGATCTTCACGCCGTCCCGGCGTTGGATGATGTCGGTCAACTCCTCGGGGGAGGAGGACATGCTCATGATCACGTCGAGGCTGACCAGCTTGCGGTAGTACAGGCTGGCCAGGGACTGGTTGAACGTCTGCATCCCGAACTTCTCCTGGCCCATCTGCATGGTCGAATAGATCTGATGGATCTTGTTCTCGCGGATGAGGTTGCGGATGGCCGGGTTGGGGATCATGATCTCCATGGCTAGGACGCGGCCCTTGCCGTCGATCCGGGGCAGGAGCGCCTGGGTTATGACGGCCTCGAGCGTCATCGACAGCATGATCCGGATCTGGGTCTGGTACTGGCTGGGGAAGATGTCGATGATGCGGCTGATGCTCTCGACGGCCGAGTTCGTGTGGAGCGTCGAGAAGGTCAGGTGGCCGGTCTCGGCGACGCGGAGGCTGGCCTCGACGGTCTCGAGGTCGCGCATCTCGCCGATGAGGACGACGTCCGGGTCCTCGCGGAGGACCGAGCGGAGGGCGTTGCCGTAGGACAGGGTGTCGGCGTAGAGCTCGCGCTGGTTGATGATGGCCTTGCGGGGCGTCAGGTAGTATTCGATGGGGTCCTCGATGGTGATGATGTGGACCGGCCGCTCCGAGTTGATGTGCTCGATCATGCAGGCCAGGGTCGTCGACTTGCCGCAGCCGGTCGGCCCGGTGACGAGGACGAGGCCCCGCGGCAGGTAGCACAGCTGCTGGACGCGCTGGGGAATGCCGAGCTGGGCGAAGCTCCACATCGACGGCAGGAAGCGGCGGAAGGCCCCGGCCACGGCGCCCTTCTGCATGAAGACGTTGGCCCGGAACCGGCCGAGCTCCTTGATCCCGAACGAGAAGTCGAGCTCGAGCTTCTCCTCGAACTGCCGCTTCTGCTTGTCGGTCATGATGCTGTAGATGACCTCTTTCGTCTCGGAAGGCGTCAAGGCCGGGTGCTCGATGTCCTTGAGTATGCCGTGGACGCGGATGCGCGGCGGGATGTAGGTCGTGATGTGGAGGTCGCTCGCGTCGGCTTCCACGCACGCTTTCAAGAGTTCGAAAATCGGTTTCGCCATATCTTCCTCCGTTCTCTATCGTTCCTTAGAATTGGTCCCGGACGGTTTCCCGCAGGACTTCCTCGACCGAAGTGACTCCGGCTTTGATCTTGACCAGGCCGCTCCGCCGCAGCGTCAGCATGCCCTTCTCGATGGCCTTCTTCTTGATCTCCCGGGACTGGGCCCGGGTCAGGATCATGGTCCGGATGTCGTCGTCGATGGACATGACCTCGAAGAGGGCCGTCCGGCCCTTGTAGCCGGTCCTGTTGCAGGCGTCGCAGCCGCCGGCCTTCATGGCCTGGAGGCCCTTGATCTCGTCCTTCCGGAAGCCCATCTCGATCAGGGCGGCCTCGGGCAGGGCATGCGGCTGAGCGCATTTCTTGCAGAGTCGCCGGACGAGCCGCTGCGCGACCACGAGCATGAGCGAGTCGGCGATGAGGAAGGGCTCGACGTTCATATTGACCAGCCGGACGATCGTGCTCGCGGCGTCGTTGGTGTGGATGGTGGAGAAGACCAGATGGCCCGTCAGGGCGGCCTTGATGGCGATGTCGACGGTCTCGGCGTCGCGCATCTCGCCGACGAGCATGACGTCGGGATCCTGACGGAGAAAGCTCCGCAGGCAGGCGGCGAAGGTCAGGCCGATCTCCTCCTTGATCTGGACCTGATTGATGTTCGGGACGTTGAACTCGACCGGGTCCTCGGCGGTCATGATGTTCATGTCCGGCGAATTGATCGTCGAAATGGCCGAGTAGAGCGTGTTCGTCTTGCCGCTGCCGGTCGGTCCGGTGACGAGGACGATGCCCCAGGGCTTGTGAATGGCATCCTGGAAGATGGCCAGGGGCTCCTCTTCGAATCCGAGCTGGGTCAGGTCGAGCTTGAGCATCTCCTTGTCGAGGATACGGGCGACGACCTTCTCCCCCCACAGCATCGGCATGGAGGAAACGCGCATGTCGACTTCCTTCTTTTTTCCGTTGTCCAGGCGGAGGCGCATCTTGATCCGGCCGTCCTGGGGCAGGCGTTTCTCGGCGATGTCCATGTTCGACAGGATTTTGACGCGGGAGATGACCGGGTTCCGGTATTTCAGCGGCAGGCTGACGATCTCGTAGAGGTCGCCGTCCATCCGGTAGCGGACGCGGAAGCTCGTTTCGTACGGTTCGAAGTGGACGTCGCTCGCGCCCCGCTTGATGGCGTCGATGAAGGTCTGGTTGACGAGCTTGATGATCGGGGCCTCTTCGGCCTCGCTCTCATTGCCGTCGAAGACGTTGTCCTCTTTTTCGTCTTCGATGATGTTGACGCGGCCATCGTCGGCCAGGGCGATGTCATCGATGATCTTCTTGACCCGGATGGCGTCGGCCGTCCCGAAGTACTTGTTGATGGCGTTGATGACGCCCGTCTCCGAGGCGATGACCGGCTGGATGGATAGCCCCGTCCGGAAACGGATGTCCTCGATGATCTCGAGGTCGGTCGGGTCGACCATGGCCAAAGTCAGGAAGGACCGGATCCGGTGAATCGGCATGACCATGTGTTTTTTGGCCACGTCGACCGGGATGAGGCTGATGACTTCGGGGTAAACGTCGAACTGATCGAGGTCGATGTAGGGGTAGCCGAGCTGGCGGCTGAGGGCCTGGGCGATGTCCTCCTCGCTCAGATAACCGAGCTGGACGAGCGAGGTGCAGACGGGCAGGCTGTTTTTCTTCTGGAAGTCGAGCGCGGACTTCAACTGGTCGACGGAAAGGATCTTCTCCCGTAAAAGCAGCTCGCCCAGGTTTGATGCCATTTTTTATCCCGTAATCATAATATTATCGACAATTCCTGTCAATTACCGGTCGCCTCATATGATACTCTCTTAAAGACGGCCGGGGGACCGTTCTTTCTCTTATCCAGAAGAAACTCGAGATATCCAAGGCATTGCTCCGATGGCCCTATTCTCTCTTATCGACAAATTGCGTCAATCACCCGCCGTGAGCATTGCCTGGGTGAAATAAACAAAAATTGTCTCACCCTCAGGGGTGAGAGAGGTCCTCGGCCGGGGGAACGGCGCGCCACTAATGGACTGCCCCCCCCTCATGAGAGGAGAAAGGGACTTGGTCCTTCAACGTATTGAGGGAGACGCTTTTCCATCGGGAAAGGTCAGCGAATACGTCTTCCCGGCTGGCCCCAAACCGGTCATCACCGTCTTGCCACCGCTGAGCACGGTGACCTTCTGCTGATCGCCGGCGGCGAAAGCCGAAAGCAGCCCGGCCGCCATGACCATCAAACACGGCAGGTTCCTGTTTCGTTTGTCGGTCATTTTATGCCGTCTCCCGTCTTATGCGCATAGTCGTCTCCGGGCGTGATAATCTGAACCGGCCCGAAAAGGCCCGATTTCATTAACGGCGGGATCTCGTTGTAAACGGGCCGTGTCTTTCCGAGGGGCACCCGACCGTACGAACTATCCGACATCGGATCGGTTTGAATCCGATCGAGGTTGCTTCGCGTCAAGCGACCTGACTCGGGCCGCACCGAATCACCGTTCAGCCGGTTGGCCCAGAGGTTTGCGACCCGGATCTCCACCTGATTCGTGCCAGCACGCACGGCTCCGGAGATTTCGATTCGATAGGGCGGCAGCCAAACCAGCCCAAGGCGCTTTCCGTTGAGCGTTACTTCGGCGATTTCGGCCAAGTCGCCCAGTTGAAGGAAGAGCCGGTTCTTTTTGGCTAACGATTCCGACAGTTCGAATGTCTTTCGATACGTGGCGATACCCGAGAAGAATCGAATCCCGTCGTCGTCCGACTCGGTCCAGCTTTGCAGTTTCCCGAAGGTCGTCATTCGCGGCGCGCCCCACCCTTCGGGGAACTCGACTTGCCAGGATTCGTCGAGGGTCAGCGGCGCGGGAGCGTCCGCCGCGACGAAAGTGTCGCAGGCGAGGGGATCAAGCGGTTCGTTATTGGCCGTGCTCGCTTTCCGAAAGACGACGAATACCGACCCCAACGGCCCAAGCTTCACAGGCAGTTCGGTATGGCCGCTTGCGACGCTTTTCCAATCGCGACAAACGCTTCGACGTCCCGAATCGGGCCACCAGAATTCGGGCGCCTGCCCGTTGGTTCCCGCCGCAACCCGGAAACGGCAGGTCAACGTCTGCGGCTCCCTGGTCTTGTTGCGGACGAAATAGAATTCATCATCCGTGGTTTTCCGATGAATGAAGTCCAGCGGACCCAGGTCTTCTTCACCGCGTCCTGCGACCTCGAAATCCCCGCCGACGCCGATTTCCCGGAGCGCTGCACTTCGATCGCTGGCAATGATAAACCGTCCTTGGCCGATCGTCCGGATCAGAACCACCGGCTTGTCTTGTTTGTCCGACGATTCACCCCCACCCCAAAGCTCATCGACCCATCGCTCCACCTTTCGGGTTTCCTTTTCATGATCTTTCAAGCCCGGGGCACGGGTCGGTCTCTTGTGGCCGATCACCGTTGCCCCGTCGGCTACCAGCGCACGGATCTTTTCGAGAACCTCCGATGGGAGTTGATCCTGCTCGGGCAGCGCCAGCGCCGCATAACTCATCCCGTCCGGCAGCACGATCCGACGGTTTTCAACGCGCATCCGCTGAAGGATCACCTGGGACGAACAGACGTCGTAATCGTAGCGCGGATCGAGATCATCCAATAGCGGCTTCTCAGGCACATTGCACAACGGCGGATAAAAGTTCGGCGCCTGATCGCCGTAATAGTAACAAACGTCGGCCACAAACCACCCTTGGCGAAGCATATAAGAGCACCGGGCCAGGTAGTCCGTCAATCCGCGGACCATCGGCCACCATGTCGCCGACGGATTGATATCCGTGCCGGCATGATAGGCCCAACCGGGAAGCCCCGCCTCGGGCGGGGAACTGGCGAACGTGTGCAGCGAAAAACAATTCAAACCCTCGCACAACGCCCGATCGGCGATCTCCTTGTGATTCAACGGCCCGTCGATCCAGCGCCGCCATGTGGTAAACGATTCCGCATCGACCAGGCGTTTGTTGTAAACATGCGCGGCCGAAGCGATTTCCTTGATCAGGAAGATCCCGCGATGCCTGATCCAAAACTCCCCTCGCGGAATATCAACCGCCCCGAGCGCCTTGATCCCATCCACCGGATTGGAATCCCAGATCGGAGGCCCCGGCCCGCCCGCCTCGGCGATGAGCTTCACTCCGTACGATTCGAGGAATTTCCGACCCGTCACGTAATGCGAGTCGATCAACCGGTCGCTCACCATCTTCCGCCAATCGGTGAAGAACTGTTCCTGGACTTCGGGATCCGCCAGTTTCCAACCGGCGAGCAGGGGTAAAAACCGGAGCACCGAATAGCCGGCCCGTCGCTGGAACTCATCGGCCATGGTTTCGTTCCAAGGCGTAAACCCGTCGAGTTCCATGCTGTCGAACTCCAGCGTTTTGAAGCTGGTCCCCTCGAACGTCTTGCGCCCCAGCTCCTTGAGGATCGTGGTGACGATATGATGGAGGTGAAATTCGGTGGCACGCGGGTCAAGGAAGTCGATCATCGGCCCGCCGGAATTCGGACTTGGCACGATCAACTGCTGCCCATGATTCGCACAGACAAAACGAAGGATGGACCAATCGCCTGCAGGCACATCCCAACGCAACCTGCCGTCGGCATCGATCATTTTCGTCAGGTCAACGACCCGGTCCGCAGCGGCAAGCGTTTTCGATTTGTCGTGAGGCACGGCCAACACGGCCACTTCGCGGAGATAGATCGGCCGGCCATGCGCATCCCGCGGACAAAGTTCCGGCAACTCGGGCAGGGGCAATTCATCGTGAAAATCCACGGGCCCGGTCACCGTGGTTGTCGACTGATAAAGACCTTTCCCGGCGTGCTCCGGCGGAATCCAGCTCCCGCCCGCATTCCAACCGCTGGAGGCCACCACGCCGATTTCCAACCCGAGCCGGCCGGCCTCGCGAATCGCATGGACGATCAGCCGCGTGGACTCCGGTCCGAGAAACGCAGGCCCGGCCGGAACTCGTCCGTCAGGATCGGCGTAAGCGGCCACGTCCCAGATCTCGCCGCCGCGCATGCCGCCGCGCTTCATCGCTTCCAAATCCCGGGTGATCTGCTCCTTGGTGATCGACCCGTTGAGCCAATCCCAAAACGAGCCGGGCCGCGCCTGGACCGGCGGATCGGCAAACGCAGCGGGCGAAAGCCGATCATCGGCCCTGCCCGGCTCCGTCCCCTTCTCAGAAGGGTTCGCCGCCGCGGGATCGGCAGGACCGATCTCACGGCACCGCCAAGTACCGCTTTGCAATGCGAACACGACGAGCAAGACGATCGGGATCCGACGGGTTGCCCGTGAACAGTTGGTTGGTTGATGATCCTTCATGATGATCGCTAAGAAACGGCCTCTTGGACGCGCCGCCCTCCTTGTTGTTCGCCGCGCGGCCGGGCTCTCCCTGTGGGCTCGTTCGCGGTTGAATGGGTCAACGTCTTTCCTCCCTCTGTTTTTTATGATCGCCGAGTATCAACTCCGGATATCGGCGCTTGATGACCGTCCGTTCATCGGCGTTCAATTGTCCGATGGCAATGGGCTTGTCCTGCGGGCGGACTCCCTTCTGGTTGAGTCGGTTGAGCAAACTCCAATTGCGGGTGTGTTGACCGGGTGTTGGATCGGCGGGTTCCTGGGCTTCGAGGTCGTAGCGGGTGAAATCAATGAGTTTTTCTGGGGTATCGTCTTGCCAGTTCCGCAACAGGGCCAACCGGAAATCCTTGTTCATAAACCATCGGATCTCCATTTCAGGTTCCGATCCGCACACGCCGGAGCCGCGCATCACGAAGCGATAGTCGAGGCTGTCGTTGTTTTTGAACTGCTCGCGCCAGAGCATCCCAAACTCCCCTTGCGTGATGCACTTCGCCTCCGGCCAGCGCCGTCGCATTTCACTCAGCCAGATCACCAGCCCGTCCAGTCCGTTTCGGCCGTCGTAGCCATAGATTTTGCGTCCTTCGACCAGGCACAATTCCCATATGCATGTTACCCAGGCAAAGTCATTGAGTGCGAATCCCGTATCGAAATGAGCGGCTGTGGTCGCGAGCATCTCTTTTGTCCCCTGCTCGGTGCCCTGGCGGAGAACCGTTTCGATAGGACCGACCCCCTGCCGGCTGCCGCAACGGATTTCATTGATCTCTCTGGCGCCTGGGAATCTGGCGTTCAGGAAATCAACGGTCCAACCGTCGAGATTGACACAATCGATCAGGTCCTCTTGACCCTGGGCGGGTTTGCAGAAATGTTCGCGCGACGGGTAATAAGGATAGGATACCGAGCCCTCGCCGTCACCGTTGTCGACCGCATACTGGCTCCAGATATTGCCCTGGCAAACGTGAATGCCTTCCTGTTCGGCCAGGAATCGCAGGTTTTCGGCGGAGAGAAAACCGGCTATGACGCTTTGGGGCCGGTAACCCCCGCCGACCATGTCCGAAACCATCTGCAAACCGTCGTGCAGGTCGCGGTTGACCTGCTCCCGGGAGTTATACATATTGGCAAAATAGCCGCCCGGGAGAAAGGTGATCTCATCGCCGTACTTTTTATGATAAGAGACAACCACTTTCTTTAGATCCTTGTAGTTGGGCCGCTGATCCTTCAGCGCGAGCCAACTGAAAGCCCATGTTATCCGGGCCCCCGGCCAACCCTTTTCCACGGCTTCCCGAAAAGTACGGGCTTCCTCCGGACCGTGAACACTCGATTCATCGGTACCCTCGGATCCATCGCGCGAAGTTTCGATCTGGTTCACGCGAACAACGGTGCTGAATGTAAAAAAACGGTTACCCATTAATGGAAGCCCCTGATCTTTTGATAATGGGGCAGCCGGGTACACAAGATAGGAGTCGGGGTCGGCAGGTTCAGGCGGAAACCCCGCTTTCTGCTTGTTATGACAGGAGGCACAGAAAACCGAAAGAAGAATAAATATGCCTGCAGTAACTTTTTTCAATACTTCATTTTTCACAGGAACCTCAAGATCCGGGGGCCGGAAGTCCGGGGCGCCCTTCCACGGCGCTCAGAAGGGCTTGCGCCTCACGATCTTGAAGACGAACGCATAAGCGCAGGGTTTCGTCTTCGGGGTCTCGATCGTCATCCCGTCCTTCGTCAATTCCCAGGCCAGGGGCCGGCCGTCGCCGAGCATGCTGACCGAGACGATTTCGGAGGCATAGAGGCCGTTCCAGAAGTTCCGCCCGGGATTCGGGCCGCCGGCCAGGCTCTTGATCTGGATTTTCTCGCCCGGCCAGCCTAAAGCCGTTGCATAGAGGACATTCCCGTTGGCCGTGAACCGGATGTCCTGCGCTTTGTAGCGGAGGCTGTCCATCTCGTTGAACGGGCCCTGCCCGTCCAGCTTCGTCGGGCCTTCTCCGGCGACGATCCAGGGCGTCGTGCCGTAGATGGCCTCGCCGTTCGTCTCGAGCCACTTCCCCAGTCCGAGCAGCCGCTCCTTGGCCTCCTCGGGGATCGTGCCGTCCGGCTTCGGCCCGACATTGAGCAGAAGGAATCCGTTCTTGCTCACCCGATCCACCAGGTTGTGGACGAGATTCTCCGTGGTCTTATAGCCCGCGCCCTTGACGTAGCCCCACGCGCCCTGGTTGTCCACGGACGAATCGGTGATCCACTCGTGGTACGTCATCTCCCGCTCCTGCCCGAGCTCCAGGTCGTTGATGCCGACGCCGGGCGGAAGATCATGGTCCTTGTACGTGACGATCACCTCCCGGTTCTGGGCCGCCGCTTTGTTGAAGTAGCGGGCCAGGAGGTCTTTCTTGTAGTACTCGGGAATGAACCCGAGGCCGAAGTCGAACCAGAGGAAGTCGGGCTCGTACTTGTCCACAACTTCGAGGACCTTGTTCTCCCACATCTCCAGGAATTGCCGATCGGGCTGCGCGCCCTTCTTGTGGATCGGACCGTAAAGGCCCGAGTAGCGCGCGTCCGAACAGTCGTAGCGCTTGTCCCACACCGGGAAGAAGTACCAGTTCTCGGCGTGATGGAACGCGGTGACGAACTTCAGGCCGCGCTTCTTGATCGCCCGGCTGAGCTCGCCGACGATATCCCGCTTGGGCCCCATCCGGACGGCGTTCCATTCCGAGTATTTCGTGTCCCACATCGAAAAGCCGTCGTGATGCTCGGCGACGGGCCCGGCGAAGCGGGCTCCCGCTTTCAGGAACAGGTCCGCCCATTCGTCGGCGTTGAACTTCTCGCCGGTGAACATCGGGATGAAGTCCTTATAGCCGAATTTTTCGAGCGGGCCGTACGTGGCCTCATGATAGACCCGCTCTGGGGAGTTCGGGTCCATATACATATGATTGGAGTACCAGGTGCCGTTCGGCCCGACGGCCGGGACGGAATAGACGCCCCAATGCGTATAGATCCCGAACTTGCCCTCCCGGAGCCATTGCGGGGTGGGATTTTTCCGGAGCGACTCCCAGGTCGGCTGGAACGGTTTTCCGGCGGCCTCGCCCGCCTGGGAGGAGTCCGCCGGAGTCCGGCCGATTAGGGCCGCGCCGGCGGCGAAGAGAAGAAATACGCCGAGCCCGGTGGTCATGCGTCCGTTTTTCATGAGGCCTCCTTTAAGGATAGGAAATTTATTTTTCGACCTTTCTCCTCACGAAATAAGAATATCCCCGGCCCCAGGCAATAGTCAAGAACTCAAGATTCGGCAGTCCGGGGGCTACGGCGGATTGGTATTCCTTCCGTTGATACGGTCCGGTAATCGGAATATCATATGCTTGCACTCACTGAAAAGCGAATGGCAGCAATCACGATGATATTTCGGAGCGCACAGGAGGACATGTAATGAAAGCCGCTGTATTTACCGAATACGGACCACCGGAAGTTCTTCAGCTCAAAGAGGTGACGAAGCCTAGCCCGAAGCACAATGAGATCCTGATCCGGATCTATGCGACACCGATCAATTTCGCGGATACGTTAATACGGAATTTCAAAGCGATCTCCCCTAAAAAGTTCCACATGCCCTTCCTCTTCTGGCTCATTGGGAAAATATCTTTTGGTTTCAGAAAACCGAAGATAACAATTCTAGGGAGTGAATTCGCCGGGGAAGTCGAGGCCTTCGGCAAGACGGTGACAAGATTTAAGATCGGTGACCAGGTTTTTGGATATTGCGGTCCCCGCCTGGGTGCAAATGCCGAGTATCTCTGTATGCGCGAAAATGGCGTGGTGGCGATCAAACCGGCTAATATGAGCTATGAGGAAGCCGCTGCCATTCCCTATGGGGCGATCATGGCGTTGAATATACTCAGAAAGATCGATCTCCGGTCCAATCACAAAGTCTTGGTGAATGGAGCTTCGGGAGGCATCGGGCCGGCAGTGGTACAGCTTGCCGGGAATCACTTTGGCGCAACCGTGACCGGTGTCTGCGGGACGTCACGATTGGAATATGTAAGATCCTTAGGAGCGGCCCAGGTCATCGACTACACCAAGGAGGATTTTACCGCTAGCCAAGAGACCTATGATTTTATCATCGACATATTAGGAAAAAGTCCGTTCGCACGGTGTAAACGCTCGCTCACGCCGAACGGACGCTGTCTTTACGTCAGTTTTAAGATGAAGCAAGCATTCCAAATGCTCAAGACGTCAATCGCCGGCGGCAGGAAAGTTGTCTGCGTACTTGTCAACGAAAAGAGCGAGGACCTGATCTTCATCAAAGAGCTCATCGAGGCGGGAAAGATCAAATCCGTCATAGATCGGTGCTTTCCATTGGAGCAAACTGCCGAAGCCCACCGCTATGCCGAAAGCGGAAGCAAAAAGGGGAATGTCGTCATATCAGTGAAATAACGATCACGTTCATTTGACCTGACCCCCCCCCGCCGAACACTTATCGGAGAAGGGAGTCCGGATGAGTGGCGCGGTAGCTTCCTAATTTCTCCGGATCCGTTGGGCCGATTCGCTCAACAGCGACGGAAGCGGCAAGCCAGGGCTTCTCCGATCCCCGCGGATCGAACCAGGCCTCGAGGCAAGTCCGGCCCGCGGCAAGATGAACGGTGAATTCGGCCGCCGGCGCTCGGTCAGCACCTGGAATTCCTTGTATTTCACCGGAAAGTCGACCCGCTGGTTATGCACGAAAAGAGTACGCCCGGCCCACGCTGTCTCCGGATCACGGAGCAAAGGGAGGAGACTCGTCCCGTCGAATGAGGTCCCGGCCGGCGGCTTGATCCCGCAGCAATCGAGGCGCGTGCGGCAGGTTTGTCGGCACATAGCAAAAGAAGGGGCGGTCTTGGTTGGCCCGGATGAACCGGATGGCCTCGTCGAACCAAACGGTGTTGCAGTACCCTTCGTATTTTTGGGCCTTTCCATTCCGGATATACGTGTCGTCATAATAGTCGTTGCCCCAGTGATCCGGCGCGGCGCCGACAGCGCCGCCGCGATGGACGAGCGTTTCCTAGAAGCCGCGGTCTTGCGTCCGGAACGGATAGTTCTCTCCGAGGTGCCATTTGCCGAAGATGCCGGTCCGGTAGCCGGCGGACTGAAAGAGATCGGCCATGGTCGTCCGGTCCCGGGCGAGCAGCGACCTCCCTCCGATGGTGTGCCAGACGCCCGAGCGGGCCGAGTACTGGCCCGTGAGAAGGGATGCCCGCGTCGGAGAGCAACAAGGGTCGGTGTGGAAATTCGTCAACCGAACGCTCTGGGCATGGAGGGCGTCCAAGGTCGGCGTTTTGACGGTCCGGTTCCCGTGCGCGCCGATATCGCCGAATCCATGATCGTCCGTCATGACCAGGACCACGTTCGGCTTACGCCGGGATTTCCCCGCGCAGCCGGTCAGGCCGAGGGTTGAATAAAGCGCCAACGACCCCGAGGCGGCCGCGGCCGTCCCGGCGTCCTTAAGGAATTGGCGACGTGTCCGAACGCGCCTTCGGCTCATGATGGATCTCCCCTCTTGTGGCATTGGCAATGTAGCTTCGGCCGATGGGGCGATAGAGGGTGATCGTATCAACGGACGCCATTCACCCGCTCCTCGAATGGGAGGGCCGGCTTCGGCCCTCGGCGCGATATTTTATGAACAGCGCGATCATCGACTTGGCGATATCCGGGTGTTTGGCCCACAGGTCGTTTTTTTCGCCCGGGTCTTCGTCGAGGTCATAAAGTTGGCCGGCTTTCGTATCTGCCGAGATCGCCTTAAGGCTATCCAGGGTTCCGGCGACGGCTTTCCAGCGCCCCTGCCGGACGGAGAATTCTCCGTTTCCCGAATCAAAAATCATCGCTTCGTGGAGAGGCCGGCCGCCCGGCTGGCCGAGGATCGCGGGCAGCACATTACGGCTGTCCTCGCCCGCGTCGTCCGGGAGCGCCGTTCCCGTGAGCGCCGCGCACGTCGCGAATAAATCGATCAAGGAGATGGTCTCCGATGACGTCGTGCCCGGCCGGATCTTGCCCGGCCAGCGCGCGATGAAGGGGATCCGATGTCCGCCCTCATAGACCGAGGCCTTATTTCCCCGGAAATCATTCTCCGATTTGTGACCGTTCTCCCCCTGCACAGCCCCGTTGTCGCTCGTAACGATGAGCAGCGTCTCGTTCGCGAGCCCAAGCTTTGCGAGATGGTCGGCGATCTGTCCGACGGCCCAGTCAACAACCGTGACAAGGTCCCCGCGCGGGCCAGCCTGGCTCTTGCCCTTCATCGCCTCGGGAACCAGAAAGGGATTATGAGGAGAGGACGTCGAGAGGACGAGAAAAAACGGATTTTGGGGATCCTTTTCGAGGTGGCCATCGATGAAGCCTATGGCTTTCCGAGTCAGGGTGAAATCGCAATCCGTCTCCGACCAATCATCGGCCATCGGCCCCGGGACGAAGCCCGGGAGTCCGCGCCATTCCTCTCGGCTCGTCCGCGTCGGGACGACAACGGTCCGGTCGTTCTCGATGAAACAGTAAGGGGGATCCGAAGTGCAGCACGCCGACGTTCCGTAGAAGTAATCGAAGCCGAGGGCGATCGGACCGCCCCGAACCGGCTTGTTGAAATCGATGATCCATTGGCGTTTTTCGTCCGTCTTGCCGGGCGCCTCCCTGTCTATCGTATCTTCGGCGGGGCTTCCGTTTTGGGTCGACCATTCGAGACCGACATGCCACTTGCCGACCCAAGCCGTCTCGTAGCGGGACCTCTTGAGCAGGGAAGCGACCGTCATCCGAGTCGGCTCGATGAGCGGCGGGTCATACGACAGCAAGACATATTTCTGAAGCCGAGTCCTCCAGGCGTAGCGGCCCGTGAGGAGACCGTAGCGAGTGGGAGAGCAGAGCGCCGAAGGCGAATGAGCGTCGGTGAATCTCACTCCTTCAGCCGCGATGCGGTCCATGGAGGGCGTGGGGATCTTGGAAGCTTTATTGTAACAGCCCAAATCGCCGTATCCCACGTCATCGCCCACAATGACCACGATGTTCGGCAGCTTTTCGGGCGATGTCGTTCTTGGGGAAAACGCTTTATCGATGGGCCAAACAAGGGCCGGAGCGGTTAACCCGAGGGTTTTAAGAAAACCGCGTCGATCCATGGAATCCTCTTCACGGCATTTTTATCAGTCCAATGGAGGCAGATCGATGCCCATTCGCTGGGCGTCGCGCTTCATGATGCTCATCAGCGCTTTGAGCGAATCGTCCGGCAGTGGTTCTACGGTGTGGGAACGCATGATTCTCTCGACTTCCCCGCACGCCCGATCCCAGGCGCTCTTTTTGCCTTTACTTATCCAGGCATCATATGTATCGCGGTCAATCACCGAACCGGACTGATACAGTTCCTCACGAAACCACCGAAGCGTCTCTTTCGAAGTAAAAAAATGTGCGCCGTCGTAAATATCCCCGTATAGATCGCCACCCAATCGATCTCCCCGGGCTTCGATACCCCTGACCATCCGGAGAGCCATGCCGCAGATCTCGTTATCCAGAACGAGTTTTTCCAGACTCTGACAGCTCTCGAAATTCAGCATACCCGGACCCGAGATGGCGTTCGCACCCGCTAGAGCCGCAACGAGCGCTCCCATTCCTGTCTCCAAGCCCGCTTGTCCGTCGACGCTTTTAGCGTCGGAAAGTCCCATGTAGGAATGCGTGGGAAGCCCCAGATATTTCCCGATCTGTACATGCGCCGCATTGATCATCATCGACTCCACAGCTCCCATGGGCGTCGTTCCTTTCCGCATATCAAACGCCGCGGGAGAACCCCCAAAAATGATGGGCGATCCCGGATGGGCTAATTGGTGAATGACAATGCCGCTCAGGTTTTCGGCAGTCAGCTGCACCAACGCGCCGGCCAGGGTGACCGGAGCCGTGGCCCCGGTCAGCGGCATAGATATCAGTTCGGCGGGGATCCCTGCCTTGGAGGCATCGATGAGATTCTGACAGGTCAAGTTGCTCCATTTCAAAGGCGGTGAGGGACAGCAGTCAAAAATCGCCAGGGGCTTCTCTCTCAGCGCTCTTTCACTTCCCCGGACGGCCACCAGCATATCTTTCATGATCTCAAAGCTCTCCATGGCAAAAGTGCCCGTCACTACCGGTTTTTTGCTGAACTGGAGCCCGATGTATAACCGATACCTGTCCTGCATGGCTTCGGGGACATCGAAGGAGATCATCTCTGTACTCTGTGCCGCAATGTGAGGGAGGGCATCCGTCAATCTCGCGAAACGGACGAGATCCTTGGTCCCCGGCTTTCTTTCTTCCAATGTAACCGGATCCAAAATCTTCAACGCCCCGGAGCCCGGATCAAAGTGGATCGCATCACCTTCCAGAGTCATCGCCAGATCGCCGCCGCGCTCATAGACTTTGATGGAATGAGGGGTGGTTTTCAGGGACTCTTCGACAAGGTTTTGCTTGAATGACACCGTCTGCCCTTGACGTGCGCATCCCGCGTCTGCCAGAAGCCGCAACGCTTCATCGTTCTCGATGAGCGCGCCCGTTTTTCCCAGAACATCCAACGCTTCAGAAACGATCTGGTCGATGAATGATTTGGACAGCATGTCCAGCTTTGGTCTCTTCGTCTCTAACATCGTATCCTCCTTCATTATTGTCAATCATCCCCATTGACTTGACGCTGCGCGGGGAAACCTTTTGTTCGAGCGTGAGGGGATAGGACTTCCCGGCCGTGGTGTTGAATTCCCAGCTCTTATCACCGCAAACGACCCGGCCGGGGAGGCCGGACTTGGAATGGATCACGGCCTGGGTCAAGCGGCCGTCCTCCCAGCTCATATCCACCTCGAATCCACCCCGCGCGCATAGGCCGGTGGCTTTTCCGGTCGGCCACGCCTTGGGCAGTGCGGGCAGCAGATGGATCCGTCCCGTGTGGCTTTGCACCAGCATTTCACAGTAGCCGGCGGTCGCGCCGAAATTGCCGTCGATCTGGAACGGCGGATGGGAATCGAGCAGGTTCGGATAGACGCCGGCGCCGCTCTCACCGTAAATGGTTTTCGTCTCGCGGACCACGTTCAACAGGCTTCGCAGCATGGTGTATGCGCGATCCCCGTCCCAAAGCCTGGCCCAGAAATTGATCTTCCAGGCGCGACTCCAGCCGGTGCTCTTATCGCCGCGGGCTTGCAAGGAAACCCGGGCGGCCTCGGCCAGCTCAGGTGTGGTTGCCCGGGTGATCTGGCGTCCGGGATACAAGGCGAATAGATGGGAGACGTGGCGATGATCGTCCTTGGGATCGTCCTTGTCTTGTTCCCACTCCTGCAATTGCCCCCAACGCCCGATCTTCGGCTCGAGCAGCTTGTCCCGCAGGCCGGCGACGCGATCGCGGAATTCCTTGTCATCGCCCAGCACGTCAGCGGCCTCGATCGTGTTGGTGAACAGGTCGTAAATGATCTCCTGATCGTAAGTCACGCCTTCTTCGGCGGGGCCATGCTCGGGTGACCAGCCGTCGGGTGTGACGAGCGTGCCGTCCGGCCGCCGTTTCAGGTGGTCGTCCCAGAACTGGCAGACTTCCTTGAGCACGGGATAGGCGGTCTTGCGGAGATAGGCCTTGTCGCGGCCGAACGCGAAATGCTCCCAGAGATGCTGCGCATACCAGGCGCTGCCGGGCGGGTTCCACTTCCAAAACGAAACGCCGCAGGCGTTATTCATCGTCTGGACGGTCCAGCCCCTGACATGGCCGTAGTTTCTCCGCGTGTTCTTCGCGCTGACCTCGCGGATACTCGTGACGTAGTCGATGAACGGCTGGTGGCATTCGGCGAGGTTGGCCGGCTCGGCCGGCCAGTAGTTCATCTCGAGGTTGATGTTCGAGTGGTAGTCGCCGGCCCAGGCGGGTTCGTTGCTGTCGTTCCAGACCCCTTGGAGATTGGCGGGCAAAGATCCCGGGCGCGAGCAACTGATCAGCAGATAGCGGCCAAACTGGCAGAACAAGGCTTCGAGATCCGGATCGGCCGTCGCGCTTTTTGCATAGGCCTCCAGCCGTGCCAGCGTGGTCTTGGCAAGCAGGTCCGGCGCGGTGGTCCCCACATCGAGGGAAAATCGGCGGAAGAGGAATTGATAATCTTTCACATGCCGCGCCAGCAGCTCTTTCGCGTTCTGCTTGGCGGCGGAATCCACCCGCTTCGCGACTGCGGCGTGGGGATGCACGCCGAGCCACTGCTTGGTGTGATCCTGGAGAAAGTTGGTGCCCGCCCCGAGCATCAGGGTCACGCTGTCGCATCGGTCGAAGGCCAGACTGGCGGCGGGCACGACAATGGCCCATGGGTTTTTGGCGCAGGCATCGTCATTCTTAACTGCGATGGCGCCGTTTTCATTCAGCACAAGCAACTGGGCTTCATATTCAAAACCGTTCTCCAGCCTGCCCACCGAGCTAAGCTTGTTGCCTGCGGCGGCAATCCGGGCCTGGTGCATATCCGCAAGCTGAACGCGGCCGGTGTAGGCGGCGGGCTTGTTCGCCGTCAGGTGGATCACAATGACTCCGTCGGGGTGGCTGGCGAAGGCCGTCCGTTGATAGCGCACCCCGTTGTATTCGTAGGTCACCTGATGAACGGCGCGATCGATGTCGAGCTCCTGCCGGTAATCGGTGACCTTGGAGAAGTCATGGCCGAGATGGATGAGGATGTCGCCAAACGCCTGATAGGCCCCCATGTTTTGGCCATCATCATCAAGGCCCTCGACGGCCATGCGATCTCCGGCCCAGAGACTGATCTCATTGAACTGGATCCGCTCGACTTCGGTGCCACCAAAGAGCATCGCGCCCATGGGTCCATTGCCGATCGGCAGGGCTTCCGTCATCCATGCTTTCGCCGGTCGGTCAGACCACAGGCACAATTTCCCCGAAGCGTCCGTCCGGACGGGGTTTTCCTGCGTCAACGCAGCCAGGCCCGCCCGTGGGTTAACGCCAAGAGCTGCCGCCGCCAGGGAGGCACCTAACATGAAGCGACGCCGCGAAATGGCGTTCATGGTTTGATCTCCTTGAGATAAGCTTCATATAACTCGATGGCCTGCTTGTCTAGGTTCATTCTTTTCATCACGCTGTCCATTCCATCAAGCGGCATATTACGCCCCTTCAGGGCTATCGTGCAACCCGTTTCAAGACCAGCGCCCAGCCCTGCGGGGAGGGAACATTCTTCTTGAGAGTGACCGCTGGAGCCGATTTGTCGTTCGCCACCGCCTTCATCGGCCCCTGGTCAATGCACCAGCCCTTGAGCGGGAGCACGTCAATTCTCGGGGAATCAACAAGCGCGCCTGGAGAGACCCGAACTCCCTGCCCGCTTCTGAGAAGGCGGCCAGGTCGTTTCTCAGCGCTCCTTTTGGACAAATCTTTGACATAATCTTGACAACTCTCAAGTTTGGAAAGATGATGATAGCAGCGATATGAGTGGGGATGTCCAGCGGAGCCAAGCCCAGGACGGTCAGGCTCGGAAGCTTGCGCGGACGACCCATGGCCGGAAATCTCTATCAACCAGGGTGGGGATAATGAGAAAGCCCGCGCGGTTCGTCCGGATTGTGTTCGTTCTTCAAGTCGTCCTTCTCCTGGCCCCATCGGCCTTCGCTCAGGGCCAGACCCAAAAATGGACCGAAGTCCGAAGCCCCCATTTCCTGGTGGCCACGAACGGAAGCGAGCGGCAGGGGCGGCAGCTGGCCGGCCGGTTCGAAGCGATCAGGTCCGTTTTCGAGCAGACCCTGGGACTGCGGGTCGAGTCCGGCAAGCCCTTTGTCGTCATGGGCTTCAAGGACGAGAAATCCATGCGAGCGGCCATGCCCCAGTTCTGGGAGAAGAAGGGCCAAGCCCATCCCGACGGATGGTTCTTGCCGGGAGAAGACAAGGTCTACGCGGCCATCCGGCTGGACGCCGGGGAGGACGGCCCTTACGGCATCGTCTATCACGAATACACCCATATGGTCCTGGACCTCAACGTCCGCGCTCTGCCCCTCTGGATGGAGGAGGGGTTGGCCGAGTTCTACGGGTTCAGCAAGATCGGCGGGACGGAGGTCGGTCTGGGCCGGCCGGATGCCAACTGCATCCTGAGATTGCGCGCAGGCAAGATGCTCCCGCTCGCGGAGCTCTTCCGGATCACCCACGACTCTCCTAACTATAATGAAGCGGACAAGGCGCAGACGTTTTACGCCCAATCATGGGCCCTCACGCATTACCTGATGCTGGCCGAGAAAACGGAGGCCGGCCAGCGCAACCGCCTGTCCCGTTTCCTGGCCCTGCGGGCCCAGGGTATCGACGAGGACGCGGCGACCCGCCAGATCTTCGCCGACTCCCCCAAGCTCCAGGCCGAGCTGGGAAGGTACGTCGAGCGGTCTTTATTCCCCTACGTCTTGATCAAAACGAAGGTTGGGGTCACGTCCGAGAGCTATGGCGCGCGGGTGCTTTCAGCGGCCGAGACGGCCGCGAGGCTCGGCGATTTCCTGCTGCATGACCGCCGGCCGCAGGATGCCCAGCCTCTTCTCGAAGAGGCCCTGCGCCTCCAGCCCGGCCTGGCCGCAGCCCAGGAAAGCCTGGGGTTCCTGTTAATGCGGCAGGGCGATCGCGCCGAGGCCCGACGATGGTTCGACCGGGCAATCGCCGGAGATTCTCAGAGCTTCCTGGCCCATTATTACCACGCCATCCTGACCCTGATCGAACTCGAGACGCCGGAGGGAGCCGGGCAGGCCGAGGCCAGCTTGACCAAGGCCATCGAGTTCAATCCGCACTTCGCCCCCGCGTACATGGCCCTCGCCAGACTCTGCCTCGACGACGACCGGAAGGTGGATCGGGCTCTCGAGCTGGCCCGCAAGGCCGTGGGCATCGAGCCCGGGAACTTCTCGAATCAGATGATGCTGGGAAGCGTGCTGGTCCGCTTGGGCCGTTACGAAGAGGCCTTGAAGCTGGCCACGGCGATCGAGCGGAGCGCGCGCTCTCAGGATGAAAAGAACAGGGTCCGGTCCTTCATCGAGAGCTTGCGCCAGGTCCAGGGGAGGACGGACGCAGGGTTCGAGCCCAAACGGGATGGCAACCCCGAAATGATGGGGGACGAGGAGCCGCCGGCTCGAGTTGGATCACGGCCGGTTTCTTATACCTGGTCGATCCTCGACCGGCCGACCCTCGGTTCCAACGCCCTCCTAGCGAAAGGAAGCGGAGATGCCCTTTACACGTCCATCACATACGACGAGGTCTGGGCCGCGACGATAAAGGCGCTGACGAAAGGATACGAGATCCTTCTTTCCGATAAGAAATCCGGACAAATCATTGCCCAACCTGTCGCGGTTTCGAATGCCGATCCTGTCTCTGCGTCTCTTAGCATCCTGGTCGAAAAAAAGGGGGCCGATGTCGGGGTGAACGCCGGTGTCACGACCGAGGTGGAAATGTCGCTGGCAAAAATAACATCCTTTTATAAGTCGCTCTTTGAGAACATCGCCATTATCTTATCCGTCGGAGTCGGCGGCGGCGTCCATAGCGTTTCATAAATTGGGCCCTACCCGTCGGACGATCGAATGCAGCCAGCCTGGCAAGCCAACGGGAGCGCCTGGATGCCGTTCAAAAAAGAGAGCGCGCCCGGAGAGACTCGAACTCCCGACCCGCTGCATAGAAGGCAGCTGGGCTACTGTCTTAACTGATGAAATATTAGTGGCTTACGATATCGCTTCCGGAACGTGTGCTCAGAATTGTGCACACGAACGGCCCGGAAGGGCCTTCATCCCCGGATTACGTGTATCAGATACCCGTCAGCCCGGCCGGCCGCTTGAGGAGGCTATGAACTCGATATTCCTGTGCTGTCACATGAGATGAATCCAGGATAGGGCATTATCCGCTCTCGCGACCCGGAAAAGAGGAATAACGTGGTTATGGCCTCTTCTCCAGCTCCTTAAGTTTCGACCGCGCGTTCGCGTTGCCCGGATTCAGGGCCAGAGACCTCCGGTAGCTTTCGATCGCTTCCGCCTTGCGGCCGGCTTTGACAAAGGCTTCACCGAGGCTGTCGTAAGCGTTGCTCGAGCCGGGATAGAGCTGGACGTTCTTTGTGAAGACATAGAGGGCGAACTCGAGGCTGTTTTCCTCCAACAACCGGTAGCCGAGAGCGTTGAAATCGGCCTCATCGAAGACCGGGCCGCCGTGCTCCCGCCGGCTCGACAGCTGCACGAGGGCCTTCTCTGCGGCGGGAAGGCCCCCGTCGGCGAGGGCTTTTCCCAGGACGTCGGCGGCGGAGCCCTGTTTTTGCTTGAGAATGGCCGTTTTCACCTGCTCGATCTGCGGCACTTCCCAGGGGAGCATGGCTTCAATCCCGTCCCCTATCTTCATGACTGCCTCGGCAGCCGCGAGATCGCCGACGCCCAGGTGCGCTCTGGCCAGGTAGATGTAGGTGCTGGCGAATTGGGACAAATCCTTCTGGCAGGCCTGCAACAGTCCGATCGCCTCGGAATACTGCTTGCGGCCCAGATACTGCGCGGCCTGCTGCATGACCTCATCTACGGAGATGTAATGAGCGCTTCCCCCGGAGGCCCGCGAGCGGTCCAGCTCGGTGATCGCCGCCTTGACCCCCTTTTCCGATGCACAGCGCACGTACGCTTCGACCAGAGAGGCTTTAACGTTCAGAAGGCTGGCTGACTCATCCTGGGGCCCGGGCGTTCCTTTCTCCAGCAGCTGCAACGCGAATTCCAACACCCGGTCCCTGCCCGCGGCGATATCAGCGGCCGAGTTGGCGATACGCAGGTCCGGAGGAATGCCGATGCCGTCCCAGTTGACGCCGTTGTGGTCCGTCTCCACCTTGAAGGCGACAAAAAGCGTCCAGCCATTGGGCATACGGTCGGGGAACTGTGCGGAGAGGGCTCCCTCGGTGAGGTCGCCCACCACGGTGACATGCGGCAGCACCCGCATAGCCAGAACGAAAATGTCGGCGGCGCTCGCGGTGACGCGGTTGGTCAAAAGGACCGTGGGGCCCAAGAACTGGGCCCTGCCGTCCGGAGAGACGTTGCGGTAGTCCGGGGGGGTCATATCGCTGTGCTTCGCGCCATAGCGGGTTTGGACGCGCCTATAATGTCGGGTCCGGTCGGCAAACCTGGCCGCTACGAGCTCCGCCGCCCGGCCTGCACCTCCCGGGTTGTCTCGGACGTCTACGATCATGGCCCGGGCGCCGGCGAACTGGCCGATCACGATGTCGATCGCTTGGGTGATCGCGTCGAGGCCGGCCTTGAAGTCGCCGATGCGCACATAGCCGGTCGATGGCGTCAGCCAACCATATGTGAGCTTGCCCTTCAGCGCGTCCAGGGCTTTATCCTGCAGGTATTTCGACTTCACCAGGTCGAGAGAGAAGTCGCCTGGCTTAAGCCCCTCCGTGAGCCCGCAACACGTACGGCGAGTCTCGTCAGCCAAGCACACATGGGCGTCGTTAAGGTGACCCAGCATGGCGAGGAGGATGTCCCACAGCTCCTGATCCGTCGTAGCAGATGTCACCTGGGGGCGGTAGGTCCGGTAGAGGGCATCCCAGTCCACGCGCTTGGCGTCGAACTGCCCGTAATTGCGATCGAGGCGGTTCCAAACGTATTCGAAATTCCCCACGGGATCGCGCGGATTTGCCGTTCCCTGGCCGCTGGAGACATTGGCGGGCGGAAGAGTTTCGGATTTTTGTCCCCTGTCCTGGGAGAGGGCCGGGTTGAGGATCGAGGACCCCGCCAGGATCAGGAAGATCCCGATGATTTTTGTGGAACGAGTTCGGCTCATGGTGTCACGTCTCTTCAGCCGGATGGGGACGGCGTCGTATGTGTCTCTTCACAATTATATACTCCTGGAAAGCCGGCCGCGTTTAGGCCGGCCTCTCTCTGGAGAGCGGGCGTCTTCTTCGGATCTCACTGGACGGCCGGTTTGGCGAGTTCCAGGAAGAACCAGGCCTGGGCGCTATTCTTAGAAATAACGTCGAAGCCGGTCTTGCGGGCCAGCTCTGTGAAATGGGGCAACCCGAGCTCCCCCTCCCGGAGACCGACCCCATAGCCCGTATCGATCTCACGGCCGGGGAGCTTGATGGTGAAGGGGAACAGAACGGTCGTCTTCTGCTTGTCCTGGAGCCGGGGGAAAACGACATCCCAGATGAGAAGCCGTCCGCCGGGCGCGAGAACGCGATGGAGCTCACGGAGGACCTTCTCGTGATCGGCGGGGTTGATATACATGAACGTGAAGAAGACCGTGGCGGTCGGAAACGAACCGTCGAGGAACTTCAGATCCCTGGCGTCCATGACGATCTTGAGCAGGGGCCCGGCCGGCGCGTCTTCGAGCTCCTGTTTGAGGAGGTCGATGGCCACGACCTGCCGGCCCTTGAGCTGGCCTATGATCCCCTCGCCGCCGCCGCCGATATCCAGGATCAGGCCTTCGGCCGGGAAATTATCGACGGTGACGTGTTGGCGCTCGGCCCGCCAGATCGATTCCGGAGGGGGGGTCTTGTGCTGGGCGACCGCGATGGCCGAAATGATGAGCACGGCGACGGCAGACGATAGGACGATTCTCGTTATGCGCATGATCATGGTTCTCCTTCCCTCACCTAGTATGACGCATTCGTGGGGGAAAGGGTTCCCCTGATCACTTCGCCAGAGCTTTGAACACGATCCCCGACGGACCGGATCAGGAACCCGCTGCCTTTCCTGACAATAATAATGTCAACCCTCCATTATTCGGTTACACCCCCTCCGCTCTGACCGTGCTCAATGTCCGCTCAGCAGATGCCTAAAAAGGTATAGCGATGTACAAACTTGTGACAACTTTAGGGTGCGGGGGATGATAGCTAAACGGCAGATCTCTCGGGGAAAATGGGAGCGCGCCTGGAGGGACCCGAACCCCCGACCCGCTGCTTCCCCGACGTCACGGATCGCGGCATCAGAGTTCTTCCAAGGAACATTGTCCTTTCCTTTTGCGTATCTCCCGATGTCGGCCATCTCTCCAGGGGGCCGCCTGGAGGATTCACGAAATTGACAAAATCGTGAATCGCGACGCATCCCGTGTCGAAAGGTGAAGAATCCATGAGAATCGTCGACCGTTTTTCAAAGCCCGAATTGAGTCGTCGCGCCGTCCTGACCACTGTCTTGGCCGTCTCGGTCCTGGCCGCTGGCGCTTTGGTACCGCGGAGCGTCCCACCCGCCGCGCGGCTCGCCTTTAAGGACGTCAGGGTCTTTGACGGCCAGAAGATCATTCCCCAATGCACGGTCGTCGTCGAAGGGCCGAAGATCATCGCCGTAGGGAAATGGGTGGCCGTTCCGGCCGGCGCCGAGGTCGTGGAGGGAAAGGGCCTGACTCTTCTGCCGGGACTGATCGATTCCCACGTCCATGCCTTCGCCCTCGCCGAGCTGCGGCGTTCCCTCATGTTCGGCGTGACGACAGTCATGGACATGATGACCGTCCCCGGCTTTATGCGCTCCGTCAAGACCATGCAAGCCGCGACCGGCACGCCCGATATGGCCGACCTCTTTTCGGCCGGGCTGGCGGCGACCGCCCCCGGCGGCCACGGCACCGAATACGGAGGCGACGTCCCGACCCTGACCAAGCCGGAGGAGGCGGCCGATTTCGTCGCCAAGCGGAAGGCCGAAGGCTCCGACTACGTCAAGATCATGTCCGGGGCGAGCCCGCATCTCCTGGGACCGGATGTCATCGCCGCCGTGGCGGCCGAGGCCCGCAAGCAGGGGCTTCTGAGCGTCGTCCATATCAACATTAGGAAGTACGCCCGGGAGGCGATCGAAGCCGGGGTCAACGGCCTGGGCCACTGTTTCGCAGACGTCCCTCCAGAGCGCGATCTCATCGACCTGATGAAGGCGAACAGCGCCTTTGTCATCCCCACCCTCTCGGTGATGAGCGAACTCCCCGACGCCAAGATCATCGACCTCATCCACGACCAACGCCTTGCCCCCTACCTGTCCCCCGACCTTCTGGCCGCCCTGACCGTACAGAAACCGAAGATGACGGACACGGACTGGACTTTCCATGCGGCCGAGGAAACCGCCAGGCGCTTCTATGAAGGGGGCGTCCGGGTCCTCGCGGGTACAGACGCGAGCAACCCTGGCACGACGCACGGGCTGAGCATGCACGGCGAGCTGGAGCTCCTGGTCGGCGCGGGGATGAAGCCCCTCGACGCCCTGGCCGCCGCCACCTCGGTCCCGGCCGAAGTCTTTGGACTTAAGGATCGCGGGCGGATCGCCCCGGGCCTGAGGGCGGACCTCTTGCTCGTCAATGGGAATCCCGACGAGGACATCACGGCCACCCGGGACATTGCCCGGATCTGGAAATTCGGAAAAGAACTGGACCGAGACTCCTATCGGGCCAAAATGGAAGCCCTCCAGAGATCTTGGCGGGAGACGGGCAAGATCCCCGCCCCCGAAGGCGCCGAATCCGGTTTCATCAGCGACTTTGATTCCGGTGATTATTTCACCAATTTCGGCTTCACCTGGTTCGAAACGACGGACGCGATGATGGGCGGAAAATCTCGAGCGGCCATCGAGGTGGCCTCGGGCGGGGCCGAGAACACGTCCGGATCCCTCGCCCTCAAGGGAGAATTGAAGCCGGGGAGCCCGCTTCCTTGGGCCGGCGCGGCCTTCTATCCCGGCGCGACGTACTGGACGTGCCCCAACCTCTCTTCATGGAACGCGCTCTCCTTCTGGGCCAAGGGCGGCGGGGGAAAGGCGGTCGTCATGTTCGTCCTTCAGGGCCAGAAGATGCCGGCCTTCCAGTTCTTTACGATCGGCGAAGATTGGAAGAAATACGAATTCCCCTTCTCTGCCTTCGCTAATACCGACGGCACGAACATCATGAGCATCGTCATCGGCGCGGCCGAGAGTCTGGGGATGTACAGGATGCAGATCGACCAGGTCCGCCTGGTCCGCCTCCCGGCGGCTGGGAGCTGATTCCTAGGGTCGCTCAACAGAGGGGCAAGTCAACCGTCTATGGGGATGAAGAGAGCGCGCCTGGAGAGACTCGAACTCCCGACCCGCTGCTTAGAAGGCAGCTGGGCCGCTTACTTAATTGAAGCAAGATGTACGGGTTACGAGCTCGTTTCCAGTTGATGTGCTCAATATTGTGCTCACATTCAAAAACTTATTAGCAGAATGGTCGATAAATCGGGTGCGGGTCAAATCCGGCAGATTCTTATCACAGGGGCTGGATCCCTAAGAGGGGAGCAGATCAACGGGGCAACCGGCTTCCCCGAGGACCTTATCTGCCTCTAGATTGCCGACCAAGGGCACCGGAAGCCTAAATAATAGGAGAATTCATTCAAGAGCGAGCAAATAGATTGGAGGCGGGTTATATAATCGAGCGTACAGGGCGTATGTCAACGCCGCTTGTGACTGCTGAACTTGTTATTAGGGGGCTAGCAAAATCAATCACAAAAAGTTCATTATCCGGAGCAAAATCTGATGTCGCAATTATTTGCAGTGTAAGATCGAAGAGTTTATCAGTATATAGTTGCCATCCATCTCCTTCCCTTTCTACATAATCTCTTTCCACGAGAGAGAGCAGCTCCTCCAAAGTAGGCATTCGCCAGTCCGAGAATCCCGCATACCCTATTCGATTTATATCTTGAATCCAGTTTGTGACGCCGTTACGGGGAATTTCTTTGCCACCAGATTGATGCCACATCAAACCTGTCGCGTAGTCGGCGACCACCTTATCTCCATTAATCTCTACTAACTCATAATAATTGTTAAGCCCTCGTCCTGCTGGCCCGTAACTCGGTTCATAAAAATCTGCACTTTCAAACATTCTTAAGAAAGATTCATTGTTACTCATATCTTGGGGAATTGACCGTAGTCTATAGGACGGGGCTATATTTTTAGCGCGAAACACTTCCTTCTTGATGCGCGGCTCGGCATCTAGCCCGGTTGTATTTGAATTATCCTGTTCGCCAGCCATCTCCGGACTAATCACTTCGGGCGATTCCTGTGCAAGAGACCTGAGCGTAGCAATATAGGCATCTTCTTGGGTCGAGAAATCCCTGAGTGAATTGGCAATATTCCCAATTGTCTGCCTTCCTTGTTCAAAAGGGCTTCGCGCAGAATTTACTAAGAAGTTTGCCCCTTCTGCTAGTCGGTTAATAATGCCGGCGGCCATCGGAATTCGCAGTCGGGTTGCGGCAATATAGATTTCATTCACTTTTCGCTCCGCTTCATTAATCTTTGAGATAACGGGGTCGAAAATACTCGTCTTTGATGAAAAATACGATGCGGCATTTTGTGATGTCTTAACTACCTCCTTAATTGAATCCCTCGATCTTGTGGACCTAAAAGCTGTGAGCGAATCGACGAGTGGTCGGGTCGTCTGGATGATGTCCGATATTTCGCTCCTTGCCAATTCGATACCGCTACACAAGCCCTCGAATATGCTTGCTGTAACCCCGACATTGGGATCGAGCCGGCTTGCCCAGCTCAAAGATGACTCTCCTCCCAGCAATGGCTTATTTGCTTCGTTAAGGAGGTCCCTCACTGGTCTGGAAGCCTGAAAAGCATTATCAATTGCCGGCTGGAGGTAATTAGCCATGCTTTCAACGGCGACCACGATACCTGTATTTGCCAGAAGCATATATCCAACTCTATTTTTATATTGCACGAGGAGATCTTGAGCTTTTCGTGTCCTGGCTAAACGATTCGTATGCAATCCTGCCTCTATTCTTAGGTCTGAGGCCATCTTGCGAATCATTCCAGCACGGAGACTCTCGGCCATTCCCGCAAGATGACTCGCGGTCTGGCTCTTTATAACTGCCCCGGCCACTGGCGGGAACTCCTGTGATATTTCCCATAATTCAGATATATGCACTTGATAGCCATCTACATCGTTATTTGAATTCAGAGCGTCAACAGCGCTTGACCTTGCGTTAGCTGATAATGTTATAACATTAGACGACTGCTTTTGGAGATCTGAGACTGCTTGAATCGCTTCCTGAGCTTGTGCGATAAACTCGCCCTCGTGATTCATCATTTCTTGCATTGAGGCTGCGGTCCTTGCCCGTTGGGCCGGCAGCCACGGTATCATGCCATCTCCCGTGGCCATCATCTTCTGGATATCGCCTAGGTCGACTTTGTTTGACTCGAATGTATTTAATAGCCTCGACAGGTCATTATAAGAAACTTCAGACAGAGGATTTCCAGAATCGTCCAATATGTTGGATTTGTATGTTATGAATTGAGCAGATGTTTCATTCCAATCAGTGGAAAGTTTCTGGAACCGAGCCTTGGCAAGATACTGCCAACAGAATATACCCAAGGAAAAGATGGCGATTCCAATAACAAGCAATAGATATTTTCTAGACTCCTTGGCCATTATTCCCTCCGAGTTCTTATATAATTCTAAGATGTCGCATCACCTTGAGAACAAGGTTGAGCAAGGCCCCAATCTCGATACGAATATGACGAATAAGCGACCTCTTTCGTCGATTCCCAATCGTTTTTTATCATAGGTCAAATCGATCGTCAATTTCTATTGACGCCCTAGCGAATCTTCTGACCTGCCCATTTCCTCTCCCACCTTAACGGGTAGACAGAACGCAATCCCGAAACCGTCTGACGACACACACTTCCATACTTTCAAGACGCTTAATCCCAGCAGCCGGGCAATGGCCTTCTTTATTTCTTTGAGTTTAAATCGCCTGTGAATCTTATGCCATATCTCAGTCTTGATCATCTCATCTCCTTCCGGCTCTCACGCCGGAAGGAACAATTCACATTCTTGATGCATTCCGAAACCCCCTTTCAAGACCTAGGGGGCTATTTTTCGCTGCCCATAAGGGGTCATTATTGCACGCCCGCTGACACGGCCTCGGAGGAGTGTCAAGAAATCAGGGCCGTGCGCTCAGTTATCTTGTCCATGACGATGGCCTACCTCCTATGCCAAGTTGCGAACTTCAGCGTACATTATTTCACTAAGTTCAGGAGTGCCGATTATCAAGTCCGAAAAAGGCCGTCGTCAAGATTCACGCCCGAAACCGTTATTTTTGCTACCGGCGAGGCCGGCCAAGCATAATAATTATTCACCTGTGTAAGGAAAGAGGAATCAGATATTCAATTTCCGACTTTTCGATTATAAATAATGATGTGTTTGAGGACGAGTTTTACATAGTTCCTCGTTTCCTCATAATCGATCTGATCAACGAGTTCTTGCTGATTTTCGAACTCGATTTCTCTCACCCAACGAAAAGCGCTGCCGATACCGGCATTGTATCCGGCTATCGTTAATGTTGTATAAAGGTCTTTGTTCATAGCCTGTCTAATATTCCGCTGGTTGATATACGCTTCGATCTTTTCATAGAGCTGCTTACGCAGGTGAAAGATGCCCATGGGGATGTTGATTTCCGGCCTATATAACAACTGCGTGGAATATGTACTCGGACCAAGCTCCGATTTAATCTCCTTGAATATGGCCTCTCCCGTTGTCGGTATGATCTGCATAATTCCGATTGCGCCGGCCGACGATTTGACGGTCGGCTCAAAGAAACTCTCCTGTCTGATGAAAGCATAGAGGAACTTTCTTTCCACGCCATAGCGGTCGGCATATCGGTCAATGAGATCTTTGTAAAAGAGCGGATAATAGACCTTCCAGAGCCAATCCGGCATGTTCCGGGAGTCTTTGTCAATGTCCTCTCTGTACGTCCAGTAGATATTTAGACCCGCGTTGATGTATTGCCCGCTATTGAAATAGAGCTTGGATAGCTCGCTCCCGTAAGGTCGCCAATTCTGTTCGTATTCTTTTCGGGAAATCCCTTGTTCTTTCAGGTAAGCCTGGAGCTCCGCAGCTGCATATTCAAAAAGCCCATTTTCCTTCAACGTATTGAATCGTTTATTCCTCGTGAGGTTCTCGATCATCCCGGCTTTTAAAAGCTGAAAATCCTTCCGGTCTTTTCCCAGGTCGACCCGGAGGTCATAGGTATTCTCTAGAACAACGCCGGCCAAAATGCCATAATACGTATTTCCGTAGTTCTTGAGGACTTCAGTATATAGAGTCTGTGCCTCAACATTTTTGCCGAGCTTCTGATAGATATAGCCCATCCAGTAGGTGGCGTATTCTTTCCAATCACGAAGGGCCATCATCTTTTCAAGGATGCTCAAAGCCTCATTGTATTTTTCAAGATGAAAATAGCACCAATGCAGTCGCCAAAGAGCCTGTCCGTAGAACCTATTGCTGGCCGGGTCGGGTTTGCGCAAGACATTCGTGTACAACTTGACAGCTTCGGAGTATCTTCTTTGCCTCATGAAAGGATAGCCTGCCCGATAGGCGCATTCCTCGTAGTAGCGAGAGGCCAGATACTTCGAACCGCTGAAGAAGGCGGCAACAGCGGCAATCCTCGAAAGTTGGCCGTCTTGGGTGGCCTTGAGAATCTGATAAAGCGCCGCTTGCATTCGGATATCGATATCATCGGAATCATATGCCTTGGCGAGATAACGATCGGCATCGCCGCCATAGCGGCCGCCGAGACGGACGCAGACCTTTCCTAAGAGTAGCTCCGATTTATGCAGCAAATTGCCGGGCAAGTCCCGGGCAAAATCAGCCAGATGGTCTCTTATATAGTTCAGCTTCTTTTTATCACCGGATCGCATCTCGAACATCCGATCATAGATGTCAAGAAGCTCTCCGGCCGATAATTTCGGGTATCGGATCGCCGAGGACTCGCCAAGCTCGGTCAAGAGTCCTTCGGCCTTATCCATCCATTCAGATTCAGGATGGTTCTTCCACAGGGTAATGAGCTGTTCAACCCCCTCTTTTCTCATATTGTTATGGAGATTGGCTTTGGCCATGATGTAGAAATATTCTGGAAGATCCTGCCTGCTGAACTGTGCAATTTCCGTGCCGAAGTCCGTTGGGACAGAATCGGCAAATGAAAAATCATTTGAGTAGAAGCAGGATTTTATCCACCACAGGAGAGCATTACGGTTGAAAGGCGATTCTTTGCTATCAACAACCCTTCGAAAATAGGTTTTCGCCTCCTCCAGTCGCGCCGTATCTTTGCTTTCCCCAAACCATTCCCATTGGTTCATCCCCCACATGTAATAAATGTGGTCCTGGATATCGTTTACGCCGCTTACCAACTTGACGTCCTTTAGGGATCGGTCGGCCCGGTCGTATTCTTTGATTTTGCGAAAAATGCTTGCGGCAAGAATATTGGCGTTATTCGCGATATTCTCTTGCAGGAACGGACGAGAAAGAAGGTGCTCGATATCAGGAATAAGGGTGTGGGATTGGCCACCCTCTTCGCATTTGCCGAGGATTCTAGCATAAAGCTGCTTATTTCCTTTCCGACTACCGTTCCAGATGAATAGAAACGCGGCCAGAGAGACCAGAACGATCGCAGCGACAGACAGAAGGATGATGATTCTATTTTTCATGTTCCCTCCCCTAGCTCCTTATGCAGATCTAGCCCCCTTCGGATCCCTAGGTTTTACTGACCGATCTGTCCAGCGCTCGCAGTTTCAGGGCGAGATGCTCGATTCTTTTTTTTTGGCCCCTCACGATGAACAACATGACCACGACAATCGCCGTTACGGCGGTCAAGACCATAATCATGGTGATGAAGACCATCTGATAAGAACTGGCGGCCGTGCTAAGATTGACGATTCTCCGTTCCAGCGTTTTGAGATCCGTTCTGATCTCTCGAACTTCTATCAGACTCATGTTTTCGCTCAAATCGAGTTTCTCTTTGACGACGAAGCCATCCACGGGGAAAGTCAGGATCGACTCTCGCAGCAACCCTTCTCCATCCGTTGCGTTCTCCCGCACGTATCCTTCTGGGCTATCTACCTTGGTGTTCCCGTTGGCCTTGCCTGCCTGGCCTAGGGCCATGAGCCGCTTTTGAATTTCCGCCGCGTAATAGGAGCTCGGGAGGATCTCATTATTCCTTGCCTTGACCTCGACTTCACGGACGATCTTTAACTGGAGGGCACGCAGCGCCCTGAGCTCTTCTTCATTGAACCCACAAGCCTCCAGCGAGGACACGATTCCTACGACAATGCCTTTAACATCCCTGGCTTTTCTCGAAAAAGAATAATCCTTATCTAAAAGGACTTGAGCGCTTTTTTGGGCCGTCGAAAGACAATCCGATCTGCTGTCGCCGAAAAGAACAGCGCTCGAACAGATGGCGAACAGAACTATAGCAGCTCTTTTCATCGCGATTTCCTTTCCCTGAATTCAACACGAGCGCCTTTGCGCTCTCTCTCGCTAAAGTCCGGTGATTTTGAAAGAATGCGGTCGATGTACGTTACCGACATCTTCTGTAGATCTCTTCTTGTAAGCGGAGCACACGGGGATCTGACATCCGGATCTCTTTGCACAACTTAACAAGTCGTTTAGATTCCGGACAGTCAGTCGTGGTCCCTGCCCTTTGCAGGAGAGCTTCCAGGATGGGGCCGCTGTTGTCCGCCAGAAAGTTATTTCTTTTTTGCCGAATATCGCTCGTCGCCATGGAATTTGCCGCCAAGTCGTACAAAAGGAACTTTTCCAACAAACGGGTTTCTTCATCGCCCTGTCGGGAATAATAGGCGGAGGCGTCCTGATAGAGCTTCTTTTCGCCGTCCTTGAAAAATCCCGGAACTGGCATACCCCGAAAGACCTCTTCCCGGATTCTCCCATATATTTCGAAGGCTTGGTCGAATTGGTTGTTACGGGCCAGTTCTTCGGCCTGCCGCATTAATGTCCGGCACGCTTTTTCCCGCGCCGAATTTTCCGCCCGTTCTCTCAATTCCCGGATCGAATCCGAGTCTCGCCCTCGCTGGAGCTCCTTAACTAAGGCCAAAGCTTCGTCGGGATTTTTTTTTAAAGCCTCCTCGATCCGGCTGATCTTTTTTTTGAAACTGATCCCGGGAATTACAAAAGTCACTAGGATAACGGCCGCAGATAAAATAATTACCGATGCGAGAATGACCGCCCATGTCCTCGCTCTTCGCCTAATGGCGTCTTTCAGAACCTTTTCCTTTTCGCGGGCCAGTTCTTCCGCTGCCTCGGAAGGCACGATCTTTATGAGCTGAGTCAGAATTTGCACCTTATCCGAGCTCGTTTCCGCTTCAATGAGCCTGCCCCGAAGAACTTTGATTTCTTTGTCCCGGTTCTTAACAATAGATTCGAGCTGGACGCCCAGGCGCTGCTTCCCGGCACCGGAAGGCACGTCGCGGATGAGCTTTTCCAGCGTACTGATGGCGGATTCCAGGTGGCCCTGATCGATATAACGCTCGACATCCTCCGACAGCCGAATCCAATTCCGGAGTTTGCCCATCTCCTCGACGGAAAAATCGTCCAGGAGGTCGAAGCCACGTTCAAGAAGTTCGAGAGCCTTCTCATAAGATCCCATTTCAATTAGCGTGTTGATGCCCTTGTTGGCCCTCTTCTTTTTTTCAGCATCGTCCAGCACCGGTCCCTTTTTCTTTTCTGCTTTGGGCGCCTTCACCACTTCGGTTTTCCGCCCTTCGAGGACCGGACTTCCGGGTGTTTCGACCACAGGCTTTACCGGCTCGGGCTGCGGTTGTCCGGCCTCGGCTTCGCGCAAGAGGTCATCAATCTCATTGTAAAATTCGCTAATGTTCTGGATCTTCTTGTTCTCGGTCGTCATGGTCTTCTCTCGGGATGCGGCGATCTGGAAACTGCCCCCATCAAGAACTGCTGTACGAACAAGGCACTCCGTCTCTCCCTAAGCCGGAGTCACTATAGCAAGATAAGAGGGGCCAGGTCAATGACTATCCGGCTCTATGACGAGAAGCATCACAGAGAGGGAAGACTTGTGCCGGATCTCTTACCGGAATATGGCCATAATACACAACGTTCACACGGGGGTGAGCGGCGTTGGGTTCGTTAGCATAGATAGATTCATTGGGGCCGAACATTCGCCTCTATAATGCAGGATTCTGTTCAAAGGCCTGTTTCCCACATAACAGCTGCCCCCCACCCATGCTGAACCTCTAGCATTCTCATTGATAACGGCCCCCCGGTTTAGAGGGTCTCGCTGCGGCCGCGGGTGCGTTTTCCAAGCGATTCCGGCCGGGTATTCCGACCGAAAGCGGCCGCCATTCCGAGCGAAGCCGGCCATTGTTCCAAGGGGAGAGCGGCCACCATTGGGGTCCTCGTCTGAATTACGGCAGAAAAGGCAGAAGATTCGGGGGCGCAGATGGGCACTCTTTGGTACATGACATGCGCCTAGCGTCGTTACGCTCTGAGGGTGGGCACCTTCTCTCGGAATGGGTGGCCGGGATCGTCGGATCACCCAGCGGGCGTCACATTTCACCTAATTTAGGGCTCGGCCATTTGGCAGCCGAAGAGTGTGATCGGTCCCGCGATGAAGCAGCGTGACCAAAGAACAATTCATTGACAATCCGCGTACTTTGATGTTATCGTTTCTGCGCGATTGTTGTGTAGCTCGGACAGGACTTGAACCAATCCTGAGGCAAGAATTTCCAAGAACTGCGTGGGGTGGAGAATCATGAACAAAATCCAAGACGACGAAATCTCCCAGAAGATGCCTTCCCTTGAAGAAGCCCTGAGAGAAAAATCTTTTAGGGCCCTGGTTGTTTACGGCAAGAAGGGAAGCGGCCACCAGGCGCTGACGGAGTTGATCTTTAATCGCGTACTCGCCGATCGAACCCTCGGTCTGATAAGTCAAAAACTCTGTCGCAAAGACATCTGCCGAGTCGCATACGAAAATCAGGACCAGGAGTCCGAGTCTCCCTATAAGGCCTTTGCCGAATTAGAAAGGATTATGAAGAGGCGACGGCGACTCTTTTCGATATTCCATCGATTACTTAGACTCGTTTTGTCCATTGTCTCCGTCCTCGATCCCATCGACGAATTGAAGGAACTCGCGAACGAGATCAAGCAATCGGGGGAGAAAGAGGACATCGTCCGTGAGAAAGAGCTTAAACTCTTCAGGCAATTTACGCGGGCGATCGAGCGCCACAGCCGGAAAAAGCCGCTTTTGGTGGCCATAGGAAATGCCCAGTGGATGGACCGGAGCTCATGCCAGCTACTCGGGCATCTTCTAAGGGAATCGGCTTCTTTCTGGGGGCTGATGGTGCTCGAATACTCCACGGATGAACTGACCGGGAATCATGCCATCGATTCCTCCCTCTGGGACCTGATCAAGGAGGGCACGGTCAATACCATAAAGGCGAAATTGCTGGATGCTTCTTATTTTGAGAGATATCAGAAAGATAAGTTTGGAAGAATCCTTTTTTCAGGTGATGATGCGGAACGGGTCATTGGGCTGGCGCGGGAAACGCCGTCCCGGCTCGATGAGCTGATCGAGTCGTGGACATTCCAGAAACTCATTTATAAGGAAAACGGTGAATGGACCAAATCCAAGTCTCTTCGTCTCAACGAGCTGACAACGCGCGAAGAGAAACTCATTGAATTATGTAAAGTATTCCTCCGAGACAGCGTCCTGACGCCTAAGGAGGAAGAGGCCTTATACGCCCAGGCCCAGTCGCTTGGTTTTCCAGACGAGCAGGTCGATCAGATCCGCATGCTCGCCCGTTTCGAAGCCCTGAATCCCCAATATCACATCGTCCGCAGGGTCCGTTCCGGAACCATCGGAGACATATTCAAGGGATTCGATAAGGAACGAAACAGGGACGTCTTCATCGAGATCGATCAGAGACTCCAGGAGGCCCAAGCCGACAGCCCGGACACCGCAAGCATCAGGAGCGCATCGCTCCTTAACACTCTGGAGGTCCACCGCGCCGACAATTTCAACTTCATCGTGACGGAATATACACGAGGAACAACGCTCGAGGATCTTCGTCCAGAATACATATTCTTCGATTTCCGCAAGACCTACGCGATTGCCAAGAACCTCCTCTCGGCCATAAGCCTTCTCCACAGAAAAAATTACATTCATGGGAACATCCGTCCCGACAAGGTGTTCGTCGAGGACGATGGCAGTGTCAAGGTGGGTGGCATTGGGTTCATCAAGAACCTGAGATACGATATCGGCAAGGGTCTGGCGTTCGACCAAAAGAGCACCTATTCCTCTCCCGAGCACATCAGGGGCGAAGGGCTTTCGCTTCAATCCGATGTCTTCTCTCTGGGGGCCCTCATCTATGAACTCTTTACGGGTCAGATTCCGTTTTCTGGGGAGAATGAAAAGCAGGTTGCTGACGCTATTCTCTCGAATCCTATCAAACCATCTCGATACTTGGATGATCACGGCGACCTGAAAGCCATCCTCTACAAGGCATTGGACAAGAATGACCAAGTGCGTTCTTCCAGTGCGGAAAGCCTGAACATCGCGTTTGATCATATCGACCATCCTGATCACCGAATCACCGCCAAGGTCGCGTCCCACCGTCCGGAGAAGAGGCCCGCGTGGTCGGTCTGGTCGAGTCTGAAATGGGTCCTTGTCCCGGTCCTGATTATCGGGTTTGTGATCGGCGGCTGGAAACTTGTCCAGAAAAGCTCGTCGACGGATTATGAAAAGGGCAAAATCGTCATCAATGAATTCTCCTACGACAAGCGCGTTGACCTGCCGAAGGGCATTGTCGAGTATCTGCTACAAAGGTCCCTTCTCGCTATGGATGCCTCAAAGCTCACCATAAGTATCGTTCCCTTGTCTAAGAAAGCAAAAAAGGAGCATTCGGAGTTCGTTATCAGCGGAGCAGTCGACGCCCATGATGGCGGCTACGATGTCAATGTAATCTTCAATGATAAGGGAAGAATAAAGAAAACGGAGATGCACTGTTCCGGGCATTCTGGGCTTTTGGACGCAGCAATCGTAAAGCTTCCTCTCTTCCTGTTCGATGAATCCGGGGGGCAAATCGCCCGTCTGACCGATGATAAAAGCGCAAGGGCGGTATTTACGGCAATGTGGGATGCCTCCGAGGCATATTATGAAGCTCGAGCCAAGTGGGATAAGATAGAAACACAGGATGCAATACGGAGTTTCAGGAAGGCGATCGGTATCGATCCCACATTCGCACTTGCTAAGCTGGGCTTGGCGGAAGTCTTGATTTGGGATAGTCAAGACAATGAGGCGGCTCGGCTGATCGCCGAGCTGAAAAAAGGCTCTGACAATCTCATTCCAACCGATAGGCTCCTTTGTGAGGCCCTCGAAAAACGGCTCCAGGCGAAGCCTTATGAAGAACGAGGTCTTCTCGACAAGCTTGCCGGCCTGTTTCCAACAGAGAAGAAGTACTTTTACTATATGGCCGAATCCTATTTTCATTATGGCGATGCCGATAAGGCCCTGAAATACTATCGGGAGGCCCTTGATCTAGAATACAATTTTAACATCGCTCATAATCATGCCGGATATTGCTATGCCTGGAAGGGCGATCATTCCAGCGCCGAGAAGGAATTCACTGAATACGTTGCACTGGACAGGTCGTCCAACTCCTATGACAGTCTGGCCTCGGGCTACATGTTCGCGGGGAGATACGAAGACGCCATTGAGGCGTGCCGAAAGGGTTTGGAGGTCAAGCAGGAAGATTTCCTGTACAGCAATATGGCCTCGAACCTCCTCTTGTTGGGAAAAATTGAGGAAGCGATAAAGAACTGGTCGAAGAACATTGAACTTACCGAGAAAGAGGTTACAAAGGTAAACTCGATGTTTTGGCAAGGTTTTGCCGAGTATCTAGGAGGCGATAACGCAAAATCCAGGACTCTTATTGATAAAGCCAGACAATTCTATTCTTCCCCCGAATACGACGATGATCTCAAAGATGGCGCCAACCTCCCCATCTGGCTGGAAGGATTGATCGCTTTTAACGAGAGCAAGCAGGGAGTTCTTGAACTCAGCATCAAGAAACTGGAATCCAAGGTGACCCGTCACAAAGTTAATTTTGACGTCAATTATCAGAGAATTCTCAAGTACTCGGTCCATCTCCAGGCACTCCGCGCGTCCCTGACTAATAATCCTAATGAGTTATTGAGGCTGAGCGAGGATATCCTGCAGAACGAAAGCAAGCTCGGCTATTGGAGTTCGATACTCAATTCGGCATACTTCTTTAACCAGTACGCGTCCCTCCTGCTCAATTCGGGGGGGTCTCGCGAGTGGGATTTGGCTGAAAAACTCCTGGCCAAAGCCGAAGAAAGCAACAGTCATTATCCTCAAACTTATCTGAATCTCGCCCGAGCCAGCCTCGGCAAGAAGGACGTGAGCAAAGCCCGACTGGCGCTCAAGCAAGCGAAGGAGCTCTTGAAGGGCTCGGATCCCGGATACGTTCTCCTCAAGCAGCTGAAGGAACTTGAGGAAGAGGCGAACGCGGCGGCAAAACTAAAGGCATGAAGAGCCTAGTATGTCGGTATCAACTGACGGTTGGCGGCGCACACACCTCTTCGGCTTATCACGACCCGAATCGGCTGTTCACAGAGCAGGATATTTTAGGGGAAGCCCAGCTTCACGATCCGTTGACATTGGATTTTTGTTTGCACAACATGAAGCCGAGGCAAATGAACATGGGGACGCCAACGCTTTCCCAGGGGAACCCGCGTTGCCCTATGCTTGCTCGGGCTGAAGACCGACGGAGGTTCCTCGGGTGACTATCGCTAAGGAGACTTTCGACGCGCTCATCGCCCTGTCCATCGTCCTGGGCCTCTTCTATTGTTTCTTGGGCTACAAGATATTCAAGATCGTCCTTGGGATTCTCGGCTTTGCGATAGGCGCCGCTCTTGGCGGAGCGCTGGCATACGGCTCTTCCGGTGGAGAGGGGGGATCGACCTTGATCGCGGCCCTTCTAGCAGGCGCCGTCGGCGCCGCGCTATTCGTCGTCCTCTATTTTGTGGGCACATTCTTGCTTGGCGCGGGCACAGGAGCCCTCCTGGGCGTGTTATTCTTTCAAGCCTCGGGTTCGGGCTCTCCACCGGTCGAATTGATCATGATCCTAGCCATCATCGGCGGCATCCTGGCTGTCATCCTGCAGAAGTTCGTGATCATCGTTTCGACCTCTTTCGTTGGGTCCTGGACTATCATCACCGGAGTCTTCTACTTCGTGGAGCCTCACCCTTATCGGGCCATCGCCATCGGGAACTTTAATGGCGTGTTTCGGGTGCCGGCTCGTCTAGGATTGACTATCGTGCTTTGGATCCTTCTGGGGATCGCAGGCGTGGTTGTCCAGTACCGACGGGTAGAAATGAGCAAAGAAAAGGAGGCCCCGAAACCTACCAAAAGCGTGAGGCCGGAGATTGAAACAGAAGGCACGGGCGATAGGACGGCCGCAGCGCAGATCAACCAGGAAAAACAAACGAGCAGTGAACTCTTAGAAGAAAGGCCTGCCGTTAACAAGGGGGGATTCCTGATCCTGGATAGGCAACTCCCCGCATCGCAAGATGGCGATGCCGACGAGCGTACTGAAAGGGAGTCCGCGGAATCGGATGAAGGCGAATACGATTTCTAGTCAATGGAGATTCCTTCTCTTCTGATCGATCCTGCGGGAAGCTTCTTAGATTCTCAAATTCGGCCGAGATCGCTTACGAGCGGAAGATTCTTTCCCTTAGGTTTGATTCCGAGGAAGATTATTATTAAAATACTTCCGCTTGATAGGTCGTTCACGTTGGACCTCGAGTCGAACTTAAACGGGGGACAGATATGACAACCTCCACCGCATCGACCGGGATTTCGACCGGCATTAAGGTCATCCTGGGGCTTCTTTATGCCGCCGGGATCGGCATTTACCTTTTTTTCATAGTCCGACCGCCCGACGGATATATCGTCGGAACTGTTCTGAACAGCCTGACCAAAGAGCCCTTGGCTGGGGAAACCGTCTTTGTCGAGGATGGCGCAGGCCCCGGCGTGAGGATCGGGGTGGACGGGACCTTCTTCTTGCGAACCCCGCCCGGAGAACGGACCTTGACCGTATCGGGAGAGGATTATGAAGCGCAGACGCTCTCGCTATCGGTCGAGAGCAAGAAATTCACCACCTGGACGATCTCTTTGGTCCCAAACTATGGGATTGTCGACGGAGAGATCAAGAACGCCGTCACCGCACAATTTATCACAGACCAGAATGTTTCCGTGCAGGTCGCGGATACTGGCCTGTCCATATCGAATACCGGCCGGTTCCGCCTGAAGAAAATCCCACCGGGCAACGCGACTTTCCGCCTGTCCTCGTCCGGATACTTTCCACTTGTCAAGAGCGTGCGTATTGGTAAGGCGGAAATTAAAAAGGAGATCTTTGCCTTGTCTCCGGAACTGACAAACGGGGAAACGCTGCGCATCGTTCTTGTCTGGGGAGAAAGGCCGCGTGACCTCGACTCCCATCTTTTCAATACACAAACCAAGGAACATGTCTTCTACAAAAGAAAGGGAAACAAGAGCCTGCCCCCTAACGCCTGGCTCGATATCGATGACACTGATTCCTTCGGCCCGGAAACGCTGACGCTGACCCGGACGGCGGGGGCTCAATACAACTATTACGTCTACAATTATTCCGGCGAGTCGGACTTCAAGACATCCGAAGCGGAGGTGAATGTCTATGCCAGGAACGGCCAGGTGAAACGGTTCCAGATCCCGGCTGCCGGCTTCGGTCGCTGGTGGCAAGTTTTTACTTACGATAGTTCGTCAGGCCGCGTCTCGGAAATCAATAAGATCCACGACAACGTCAAATTGGAAAAAGGCGAGAAATGAGTGGCCGGCCTAGCTGGTGCCCTGAACGACCCAGGGCTTCCTTAGGATCGAGCCCTCGAACGAAAAACCCCGTTTTTGGATTTCAATGATCGTCCCTAAAGGATACCCCGACTGGGTGACCGTCTTCACGAGCTGATGCTGCTCTCCATCAAACGTGTCCTCAAGGACTTCCACCCTGACCTCCTCGATGCCATAGAGATCCAGCACCCGGTGCAGGTAATTGTCGAACTCCCTGATGATCCCTGGATGACTTGCCGATATTTCCGATCCCCGGAAAAAACCATCGATCGCGTCGATCAGGGGAAATATTCTCTCCTCGATGCATCTGCTGCGATCGCCGGCCTCTCCCGAAATCTCCAATCGATCAAGTCCTTCGAGTAAACCATTGAACCATACCATGAATCTCGAAACTTCACTTTTCTCAAGGCTCTCCACGTCGCCGCCGATCTCAGCCCAATATTTCTCGGTTAGCTTCGCGATCTGCAGCGTGTAGGGGTTGATATTCTTCGGCTCATATAACTGACGGGCAACATCCTCGTCCGCACGGCTTGGATAACCCTCGGCCACCGGCCTCGATTCTTCGGCGGGAATAGGCCGTTTTATTTCGGAAAATACTTCCTTTTCCAGTTCGGCGATGATGTTCCTGAGTTCAGAATACTTCCCTCGTTGTTCGTCGCGCAAAATGACAACGGATTGGTCCAGCGCAGCGATTTTATCGAGTTCGGCAGCCGCCATGTCGGCTTTTAGCTTGAGGGTCTTCTGGGAGTCCATAACCATCTGTAGCGCCGCGTTCATTCTATTGAACTTGTCTTCAACAGAGCTTTCCAGCGAATGCTTCATGTTGTCCAGGTCCTCTTGGGAGGGCCCCTCTTCGGACCGGCTCTTCTCGTCAATCGGCCCCACGTGGCCAAGGCTTTCAGCATATCCGGGCTCCGGGCGGAGCCTGTTCATTCTCTTCAAGGAAGAAACCGTTCTTGTGAGGGGGGACAATCTCATGAATATTAAGCCGAATAATCCCACCGTTATTAACACCGATATCACAAAAAGAATAATGGGAAGAGTATTTCGGATTCCAGGGCTTTTGGATGGCGCCGCTTCGCCGGGCGTGGTGACATTGTCGTTGGGGTTGGGCTCGGCCCCGCCGGGCTCGGCCGGCGCGACGGGCGGATTCTGGAGCGCAATGCCGTCCTTGTCTCTCTTGGATCCCGGAGTCTCACGAGGGGCAGCTTCAGGGATACCAGGGGTCGGTGGAGCTTTCGCCTGTGGAGCGCTGACGCGACTCTCCGGATTTGCACTAGGATCACCCTGGCGGCCCTGGATTTGGTCGCTCCCAACCAAAAGCACAACAAATAAACCTAAGATCATCCAACCGCGGCGCCTGAAGGATTCCATTATTCACCCCTCGAATATAGACTAAAAGGAAGCTCGAATGAGATTTCGTCGGACACTCGACGGATCTCTCCATTCTTAACGTCCGGATTAATGTTCTCGATCCAGACCCTCCCGCTCGTCTGGGATTCGACACAGATCGAAGCAACCAGTTCCAATTGGCGCACCTCGGATACCATCAAGCCGAGCTTGCCAAAATTTATGTTAACTCTCTTAAGGAGCCAGCCATCCTCGAGCGCGTTGCCGGTCCCGACAAAAAAATCGACGTTGACCGAAGTCTGTCGGGCATCGAGCTTGAAAGCTTTTCGGTAAAGGTTAGGGAACACGGGGACGCGTTTGGGCACGATCTCCCGGAAGAAATCCCCGTCCGTTCTCAGCCCCAGGCACATGTCATACTGGAAATTGATGGCAGACTCCCTGTGGCTCATCGCCCCGTAGAGATCAATACTCTCGACCTGGTGGTTATCGGGCAACTTGATTTCCCGGATCCGCTTGCCGAGGAGCGGTTCCGCGAACTTCGCCAAACGGCCCAATATATAGCTCTTGGAATCGAGGCTCGGCTGATCGAGATATCTCTTAAAGAAAACAAAAAGCACTTGGTCGAGATCTTCGGCGAGCCCGGCCATCACGTCGTCGTCCCAACGACCGCCTTTGGTCGCCTCGTTCGGAGAACTCGAAAAAGCCGGGAGCACCCGGGCCTTTTCGATAACAACCGACGGCTGGCCGTTCTTCATCGAACAACAGGCCACATAATAATTCAGGTCGTTCTTGATAAAATCAAAGAAATAGATCTTGATTTCTTTTTTGTGCTGGATCCAGTCCTTCAGTTCGATCCTGTTGATCGCCTTGTGGTAGCAATAGCTGAACGTGCTCTCCAGATCATTAACGATGACCAGATTCGGGTAGTCGCTGTACCGCGGGGACTTCCTCATCTCCGCAGCGACTTCCGCGGAAGCGTTGATTGGCAGGACCACGACAACGCTGTCCTTCTGGTTCAAGCCGCTGGGGATTATTTTTCGAACCTTATTCAGCAAGAGAGAGATCAGTCTAGGGATTGTCTCCTTATTCCCCCCGGTCTCGTCGAAAGAGGACGCGTATCTGATGAGATTGTCGAAAAGGCTGATATTGGCCCGGTCCCTATCCTCCAACTTATCAGAGGCCGAGCCGACCACTTCATAGAAATCCTCGCCCTTTTTCTCATAGCCGACGAGGGATGGGAATCGGTCCAGGATCTGAAAGTCGTGCTTATCCCGGAGGTATCGCGCCACTCGGATGCTTTTGCCCGATAGGTCGATGATGTAGTCCGCCACCGTCACTCGTCTTCGATCATGAATTTGGATTCCACCGGTTCCCGGTTTCCGATCCTAGAAAAGAGTCTGATGCTTTGGGCATCGTTCATCTGCATATAGAACTTCGATTTCCTCAATTCTTCATCCGTGGCCGAAGGCGGGGCATCCAAGAAATTAACGGCAATCGTTCGCAGGTCGCTGACCCTGGCCGTATTTGAGCCTTCGACCATCTTAAATTGACGTGGAACTCCCCTCTCCATGCCTATCTCTTCTGTCAACTCGATCTCCGCACTAGGGAGTCGACTTCCTTCAGGGATGACCACCTGGAAACAGCTCTTCCCGTAGATATCCTGGGCGATGTAACCATAATTGGTAACGGTGCATTCCTCTTCGTATATATTGATCTTGATCTTGCCGGGCGTCGTCTTGATCCGGATATACTCCAGCGCACCGATCGAAACGCATTCCTTGAGATCCTTAGGAAAGGCGATGACGTCCTTTCCGAATTTTTCCTCAAGGAGACTTTTCACCAACGGAATCTGCGAGGATTTTCCCGACAGCAGCAGGAACTTGAGATTTGCATCGGAGATGATCCCGAGCATTTTTTTCATCCGGTCGATGAGATCGGTGATACGGCCCTGGATCCTATTTTCAAGCTCCTCCCGGGAGACGGACAGAGCGACCATTTTCTGCTTAAATTCCCCGCTTTCCAGGAAATTCAAAAGGATCTGACTTTCGACCCGGTCGTCCCGGGACAACCGTATCTTCATCTGATCCGAATGCTTGAATAATTCCAGGCGGTTGGTGATGACCTTCGTTTCCTCGTCAGCGGTGAACTTCATGGGATCGGCTTCTAAGGGCAGCGAGCCGTTCCCGTTCTTTTGAGCTTTTTCTATCAAAATGCCCATTAACGCTTCGGTGATGTCATCGCCTCCAAAATGATTATCCCCCTCCCGGGCCCGCGTGCGGATGTTGACCGTTCGGATCCCCCTGTCCAATCGATCCTCCACACGAAGGAGCGTGATATCGACCGTGCCACCCCCAAAATCAAACACCATGAGGTCGTAGTTTTCGTTGTGCGGATTCTTCACGATGAAATCAATGGCCGCGGCAATCGGCTCCTGGATCCTCTGGATTTTTTCCGCGTCGACGCCCAACAACTCGAACGCCCGGATCAGCGCGCGGACTTGATGGGGGCCGAACTTGGAAGGATGGGTCACGATCAGTCGATCGATCGTTTTCCGGATATACGCCTGCGTCTTTTCGAACACGTGCCCGACGATGTGGGAAACGATCTCTTCAGGCACCCAGGTCCCTTCTTCCCGGTTCTTAGCGGCGATCACCTTGATGGGCTTGCTACTCCCGAGCTTTCTTTTGATAGACATGACGGTGCTCTGCTGCAACTGGGGATCAAATGAATTCTGTTTGGCCGTTTCGCCGACGACTGTATCCGTGGCTCTGTTGTCGTTGATCTCGAGATACTGAATGGCCGAAGGCAGGATCGCCTTGTCTTGGCTTCGATAATCCTTGAGCGGGATCGTCTGGACGTCCTGGGCCCTTTCATCGTAATAACAGGCACAAGAATGGGTGGTACCGAAATCGATGGCCACATATTCTTTGAAGACCGGGATCTTTTCGATTTCGATGATGAAATCCAGGCGGTATTCCGCGTTTTCTGAGTTCGAAAAGATGATGAGAGATTCCTTATAGGAGCCGGCTTCGCGCCGATCCGAAGAAACCGTCAGTGGCAGGGCATATTCTTCGTTCTGCTGAATCTCCCATGGAGGACACTCAGATCCCCCCAACCTAAGCAGGTCGCCTGTGGATTCGACCTTATCGATGCGCAGGGGGATTTCCCCCGCGTTCTTAATTTCCAGGTCATCGATCTTCTCGGGGATCTTCTCGACGCACTTCGTCCTGTAAGCGCCCGAGAGAACTTGGTTCATCCTCAGGATCTGAAGCTTGGGGGGATGGGCGAAGCGAACATAGAAGATAAACAGCCGGTCGTCCGCGATATCGTTGAATTTCAAATGGAAGGACGTGTGGTGCTCGATTTTCGACGGTATGCCGGAGAGATCCAGGGTCAGTGCCAGGGGCAATTTCCTGGTCTTTGAGGACAACCGCCTCGGCTCACCGAGCTCGACCTTTTTGACGAAATCGCACTTGGAATAAGCGTCCTCGATCCCGACTTCCGTATCGTTGCGGAGTGTGAGCTCGCCCTTGATCACCCTCAGGTTCTCTTTTTCTCTGCTGGCCAGGAACAGCGTGTCCCCTTCCTGATCCGCGAATAGAACCTCGACGTCCGGGAATGGCAACAGGCTTAGCTCAACGACCTGGATCCCGGCGTTGGCTGAAGTGAAGGTCAAGCGAGCCCTCTCCAGGTCCGACGGAGCGAAGGAGGGTTCGACCGTGACAGTCAGCTTCGTTCTTCCGCCGGGGGAAAGACTGTCCAAAGGGAAGATCTTTTCCTTTAAGGAGACCCAGTCTCTGTCTATATCCAGGGCGATGTCGTTGATAGGCCCGTGCCCGCTGTTGATGATCTCCAGAGGAAACGTCTGGTCAGCAATGCCCTGGTACCAGTAGATCTTCTTGTCGGCGCACGAGAGGACAAAACCAAGCAACGACCGGCCGCAGCCGCTGCAGAAGGCGTCGCCTTCTTTGAGCTCCCAACTACACCGCTCGCATCTCATTCGTCATCGTTTCTATGTCTTGAGCACCCGTCTCCCGGAAGTTCCGACGGCTCTCGAAAAGCTGTCGAGGTTGTTCATCAGGTTATTGCGTGATTGAGAGATCTGGTCGTCGGATAGTTCGCGGTCGTGGAGCTTGCCGATGACTTCATGGACCTTTTCGGCGAGAACGCGGTTTTCCAGGCTCTGTATTTGGATGGGGGCCGCGCCGGCGTATTTGTATTTTAGCGGGAAAATGCTCTGATAATAGTAAGTTAGGAGCGTGAAGTATTCCAAGAGTTTGTTCACGTTCAGGCCGAGCTCTATCTTGTTAATTTGGTCCCGGAACTTGGCCCTCAGCGAGGATTCTTTTTTGAGCGTTTCAATGGCCACATATTCCTTACCCAACGGCACTTCATTGACGACTCCCGGAATGGACCTGTCCACGAACTTGAAATGGTGCATGCCACTGACCTCTTCCACTTCAACGACCCGCAGCATAGAGCCAATAAGTAAGGTTTTATGGGACTCCAAGTAGAGGGACAAGTCGCTCGGATGCTTGATCAGGATATCGGCATACTTGTCATCATGGCAGTCGATGTGAAGCTCCCGGTTCTGCGTAGACCACGGGATATAGGCCTGCCTCTTGTACTCATCCAGCCCTGAAATGTACATGAGCGGCAGACCGGCCCACTCGGAATAGATGATGATCTCATCTTTATCGACGTTTGGAAAACCAATGTTGGAGGTAGCCGGCATCCCGGCGTTGAGGATGTTCTTCTTGAACTCATCGTAGTTGGAATGTTTTCCGTTATAGAGACCGATACTGACGACTTTTTCGACGTTGGACTCGAACGATCCCACTCCCCCGACCCCCATAAAATGAGTCCCCTTCTTCATCCAAGCCGAGCCGTGCTGGACCTCTCGATTGAAGTGAACCTTCCTCTCGGCCGGATCGGCATATTGTTCATAAAACCGCTGCAGGGCTTCTTCCTGAACGATGATGTCGTCAAATTTCTCGCTGCAGAACTTGACGATCTCCTCCTCAACGTGCGGCACCCCCTCTTCCCGAAACCTCTTCAACAGGCCAAAGAGGCTGGTATCCATTTTTTGAAACAGGCCCTCTTCAATCTTTTCGGCGACCCGCATATTCAATTCGCCGCGCTCTTCGATTTCCTGACTTTCGAACTTGTAATATTTCTTGAACATATCCTGTGCATAGAGGTTCTCGTTAAGCTTTTCCTGGACGACACGATTGTAGCTTTGGAACTTGCGCTCCAAGCTCGGTTTGAGCTGCTTGCTCAAGATCGATTCCAGATCGCGCAACTCCTTGATCAATCCCGAGCGCTCCGTCCTGATCTCGCCGTTCTTGGTTTCAATCCTGCTTTCCGCGCCTATGTAATCCATCAGATTTTGATAGACCCGATCCGCGGTCTCAAGGATCAGGATCTGTCGAAGCTGGTTAAAATGATCCTTCTGCAGGTCGTAAGCCTGGTTGATGAGTGTTCGCAGCGTGGATTTTCTCAGCCAGCGTTTAAACGTGCTCTCCACCTCGCTCAGGATCTCGAATTTCTTGTTGACCAGTTCTTCCGTGCCCTTGATCTTGAATTCAAGCCCCCCCGACAACCTCCCTTTTTCGTCATGGGCTGCCCGCAGTTTCCGGCTCTTGTCTTGCGAATCTTTTAAGATCTTGTGGACGGCCTCGAGGTACTTGACGGCACACTCGGACCGGATATCATATCGATCAAGCCACCGGTTGACCTCCATGAGGAGGTTCGCCTTGAGCTCGGCGACCAGAGAGTCGCAGTTGTGGTGGAGGATCCGAACGACAAAGTCGCCCCATTCCTTCGGATTCTCACCCGGCCGCCTGAAATTCTTTTTGAGGAATTCCGCCCTGTCCTCGGACATTTTCTTGTAGAACTGGGCGGAGATGACCTTGGTCCGGTCCAGGTTCTTCCGTTTTTCACCCGTGACCCAGTTTCCGATGACATCTTCGATCTTAGTCTTCGCCGAATCCGAGATCCCAAGTTTATCTAGTACCGCCTGGTTGGAGGGGGCGCCGATGGTCTTCATCACCTCCTGCTCGACCCGGGACCGGAGATCCCCCGGCGGGGGGTTCTTTCTCAGCCAGAAATCTGTCAGGTCAATGCCCAGCTTGTAGGTGCAAGCGTTCCGGATCCGGTAGACCGGGATATAGATCCTTGATAGCCCAAAAGCGGAATATCTCAGGGAGTAGGTATCGTTATAAACGATTTTCCCTGCCTCGTCCGCGTATTGATAGTCATAGTAGTTAATCAGATTCTGCTCGAGGTTCGACCGGATGGACCTTTTCATCGGGCCGAATGCCGAGCTGCCGACGAAATCCATAAAAATGTTCTCGGCGATCATGTCACAGATCTCGATCTTGTCGTCCGGGCTGAAGGACGCGCCCAGTTCCGTCTTGTTGTCGACAAGATAGCAGGTGTTGAACGGCGGCCCCATGATCGGGGATTCGGGAACACCGGGTTCCCATTCGACATCGAAATCATGGTAGGAGCCCTTTGCCTGATCGCCCTTGGCCTCGCCGGCAACCAGGAAATCCTTTCTGAGACTATAGAACTCGACCTCTTTCAGGGCCGCATACGCGTTGGCATAAATCTCATCCTGGACATCATGGCTGAAAGCCGAGGGAAGGAGGAAAAAGCCGCTCACATCAGCGTTAGGTAGAAGGTGCTTCACCAGGAAGCCGCAATCGAGGAACATGCCGCAGCCGGTCCCGCCCGCTAGAGAACTCACGAGGTAGACGTGGATCGGGTCCGAGATGACCTCATTCCGCGAATAGTTCTGCATCGACGAAATATTGTTGACGTTTCGGACATTGGCGGCCATGTCCGTGATTTTTTTCCGGATCTCTCTGAACTTGTGAAAGAACGCCAGGCGCCCTTTGGGACGGAGCTGTCCCGCGCCGTTCAAGATCGCCCCGTAGGCCTGCAGGCTGGGATAGAGCCATCGCCAGATGTGCTTGTAGGCGTTCTTCATCGTGAAGTAGTTGTCGAATTGGGCCTGGGGCACCTGGCAATCGACCCGTTCGTCCTCATCCAACATGACCTCTTGCAGAAGATAATCGAGCTCCTGGTTGTCCAGGCCGATGTTCTGCGTATCGGTGTCGATCCACAAATAGGACATCACGGGAAATCCCTTGATCCCGTATCTCTCGAAGAACTTTCGGCGGAGCTGCAGTAGGACCTGTTTTCCTGTCCCGCCCAAGCCTATCAGCAGAGAGGATTGTATCGGCGCCTGTAGCTGGTTCCCTTTTTGCCCGATCTTGATGATTCCCATGTATCACTCCTTTTTCGATGATGCCTATTTCAAGAGAACAAAAATGAAATAGATGAGCCAGATAACTCCAAGGGCGATTAGAACAATAATGGAAATGAGACTATAGAAAAGCGCTGCAAAGACCGAAAGAGAAAACAGCAGGAATAAAGAAATGAAGACGGCCTTGGCCTTGAACGGATGGGTCCCCTTTTTGATGAGGAACTCGTACAGCAGGAAACGGGTGAGGATGTAGAGGAGGACCATGGCGCCAAGCAGTACCAGAATCCGGGCGTTCGTGCTGAGGCCGCCCGTCTCAACCGTCCTATTCTCCATCAAAACGAGCTGCAGCGATCCCTGATAGGCGGCGCTCGGGTTGCACTGATCGTCGTTCCGGCCCAAGAAAAGCTCGCCGCCGGACCGGACTGTCAGGGTGTACTCCGCGCCGATGAAGAACATCTGACTGCCCACCCTCCCGGTCAGTCCATGCCGAGGATAGTCCGCTAGGCTTACCCCTGTCCCCTCGGGCCCGCATGTTGCGACTCCGTCCCACGACCATGTTCCGCTGGCGCTGAACTTTATGATGTCTCCCGCCTTGAGCGTTTTTCCTGTCGCCAGCATCTTGCAGCTGGGCCCGATGTCATCTCTGACGTATTGCGGGCCGACAACAAAGGTCGATTCCTGGGCCCACGAAACGACAGGGAAGGCGGCCAGCACAGACAAGAAACAGATTGCCAGAGTCGCGTGACGCTTCATTTTCGCTCCTTCAAAGATATCTCCGAACGTCATTTCCAACCGCTTAAAAATCGGCATAATCATCGCCATTCGCGTGATCCGTCGTCGCATCTTCAGCCCCGTCTTTTTTCTTCTTATCCGACAGCCGGGCAAACCGAATGACATACGAATCGCCGGCCTCTCGCGAGACGGTGAACGTGTCCTGATCTTCGAGTAGGCGAGTCGTAGTCTCATCGGTAAAAACGTAGCCGTTCGTAGTTTGGCCGACCACGGCTTTCGAGAGCTTCTTATTCACCTTGAGACCGATGGTGTCGCCGAGTTTTATAGATTTTGCCATGAATGGACCCAACCCAAAAATGATCGGGTCGCCTTCATCGATCTTGATCTCATACTTGACGCTGCCGATCGACGACAGGATCCTATAGGTGCCGAAAAGCGCCAGAACGGCAAACAGGATACAGGCGACCAATACGACCAAGGGCCATTTAGGATACTTGACTTCCAGCCTCAGAGTGTATTTCACCTGTATCGGAACGATCTTCGGCGTCATTTTGGGAATGAGCATTCCGATGCCATAGATCTTCCTCTGATTGTCTTGGCCCGTATCACATATATTTTCTGTACTGTATTCGTTCAGGATTTCGTCCGTAAACTGGAAACTCTCTTCCGGAACCTCCAGGAACAAGAACATCCGGCCCTCGACCTGGCCATTATCGTTCAGGGCCGCGTGAACCATCGAACGGAGATCCTTCTTCAGTTTCAATTTTTCGATATCGATATTGACTCGATAGACGAACTCTGGCGCTTTTCCCGGCTCCAGGGGATTGGCCAGCTTGTCGGGCGCGATACGTGATTGGACCACGGGTTTGCTAAAACCCTCTGTTATGAAATCATCTGCCTTTCCCTTCAGGTCGGCATCCATGATCCGCAGATAACGAAAATTGGATTTCAGCCGCGTATAGAAGAAGGCCTCAATCGGTTTCCCCTCATGGAAGTCCTTCCCCACCAGGGCCCCCTCTGCGAACTCGAGGTTAGATGGGGCAAATCCCGGCGGCGCCTTGCAGACATCCAGGGCCACGGTATCATAGGACAGGGGCTTGCATAGCAGCGGTCGACTGCTGATCGGCGGACTCGCGTATCGTTGGGAGACGCCGTTGATCAGGGCTTCATATTCCGGGCTCTTCGTCTCGTTGATCAGGATGGAATAGACCAGTAAACCTTTCTTGCCATGATAATTAAACGAATAGTGTTTACCTATCGTCGGATTCCCCTGCTGGTCGCAGTAGAGGTCCAGATTGCCATCGAACTGGATAGATACGGGAAAGATATTGATCTTTTTGATATCATCGCTCAATAGCCGGTTATAGAACGCTTCGATATCCCCGGGGTCGCCAAACCCTAGTGCGTCTTGATAATTATCCGTCAATATCCAAATAATATCGGGTGCATCGTCGGCGATCACCTCCGCCAGCGCATTATCGATCCGAGTATTGTTATTCGACGGCTTGAAATCATGAATCTCGTTGATTCGTTCAGGACCATTATGGTTGAATTGGAAAAAAAGAACCTCCCCGCTCCCTTTGTTCTCCTTGATGATTTCCGCCAACTGGAGATACTGGTTCCCGTTATAAAATCCCTTCATGCTTCCCGAATTGTCGAGCAAAATCGCGACTTTGGCACCATCGGGAGAACAGATGCCTGGGGTAAAATGGATCAAACCGACCAGTATGAAGGTGGCTATCTTTTTCATAATTTGAATACGGCCAACACTCTCTCGTCCGACCTATCCTGATGAATGACAAAGAGCAGCCCGTTATGGATGACCGGCTGAGCCAGGATCTTGGCGAATTCGTGGCGGAAAAGGTAGCTGATCTGGTCGCCGAGCCGGATCATGCTGAAGAGGTGGCCTTTCCGTTCTTTCGATACGAAACCGATCGAGCCGCCGTACTTCAAAGGATAAAATCCATAGCTTGGCCCCGTAATATTCGGCAGAACGAGCGACGAGTCCCAGTGGAACCCGGCCCTCATCCTCGCCAGGCCCGCTCCGGCGCTCTTGGCGATGATCAGATCGAGGTGGTCATTAATGAATTTATAGGAAAACGGCGTCTCAATGAACCGTTCGAGCATCATCTCGTCCGATTCGAGGTTCAACGTGTAGATATGGTCTTTTCCCGGAACGAAGATGAGAGGAAAATGGAAGCGGGGCTCGGTGCTCATGATAAGCTCGTACGGGGCTGTCGAGCGCACACGGACATCAATCTTCGAGCCTTTGAGTTCGACGAAATATGCCTTGCTCCTGGAATGGAAGAAAACCCTTTTCCCCTGGTCATCGACAAGGATCGGGGAGGACAACTCCTCGCGTTCCTCGAGATCGGCCTCGCCCTGGATCTCGCCCCTTCGATCCAGGAAAAGACATTTCGTGTCCATGATTCCTTGCGATTGGGGTCTCCCGAGCAATAGGAAAATAAATTCGTCGGTGACGATCGGGCTCTTGTAGATCGAAAATTGCCGATATTTCTCCGCTTTCTCATTCACCGAAAAAATCGACTTCAATTTCTCGGGTTCCGCCAGCGAACTCAACAGATTCCAGGTAAAGATGCTCCTTGTCGTGAAAATGAACAGGCATTCTCGATGAAAGGCGGGCGGGAAGGCCACTTCCCCGCTTTTCGAAAGATCGTACTTATATATCGGATTGACCGGAGAATTCAGGTTGAGCAGCAGCCCTCGTCCGTTGTCGGACAGAAGGGCGCAGAAATTAAGGAACGGGCGGATAACAAGATGATCCCCGAACCCGTAAGCGTTTAAGGGGAGGTCGAAAACCTGATTGGCAGGGCCTAATTCCGTCGCGGTCACGGCATAATCGGCTTCGACCTCGGTCTCGAGTTTAGGCAGGGAGATCTCTTTACCGCATTTCCGGCAAAAGCTGGCTAGTGCCCTATTCGCTTCACCGCACTTTCCGCAGAGAAAAGAGATGTTATAGCAATCCTCACAAGAGGCCGTGCTCCGGTTCCCCAAATCCAGTTCTTTTTTGCTCTCACATATCGGAGCCGGATACGGGCATAGCATCATATTTAACGGCCCTATTTCAGATTATAGGTCCTGCTCGTTGAATAGAAGACAGGAACCCTATCCTGGGGGGCGAGCCCGTCGAGGCTTCCCGCGAAGGGCGCCGCGGCGGGACGGTTTTTCACCTTGAACGCGGGCTGAAAAACCTCCCTCTTCAGATCGCTCTTGAGGACATCAAGGTAGATCTTGACGCAGCTAATCTTTTGGTCTTTGTTGAGGTGATATTCCCTGGTAACTATCTCGTCGCTCACCACTTTTCCCGCGGGACCAACCTTGAAAACTAATGTGACCTTACCCTTCAACTCGATCTGAATAACACAGGGAGGAGCCATGGTATTTTGGTTCTTATTGCCAACGGGGGGGGCGACACCAGGGTAGAACTTATCATAAACAGCCAGGGGGGCATTCAGGGTGTCGTTGTAGATCTTTTTTGCAGCGGCGGCGCTATCGGGGCAATTGGCAACGATATAATTTTCAAAGGCGTCAAATACGTTTTTTACAGCATCCTCTTGTTTTACATAGTACTGTCTTCCGAGGTGTTCGGCGTAGGCTCGGAAGGAGGCGATCAAAGAATCGTCGACATTCACCGATGCCAGGCCAAGTCCTGCAACCTTGGCACTCTTGACTTTCTTCAGTTGCTCCTGAAGGGCGGCAAAATCGACCTGGACTAACGCTTGCTCGTTGATCAAAGACGCCAACTTATTCTGGTGATCATTCCAGACACTTTGAGTGTCGAGACTGTCAAATAGGGCACCCAGATCTTTGAGATAAACATCGTGCTTATCTATAGATAGGATCTTGTCTTTGAGCTTCTTGAGGCTCTCAAAATCGTTATGGCTGGCCAGATCCGACCACTTGCTGATTAGATTGCGCTGGCAAAGATCGACAAAGCCTCTCGAAAGTTCAAGCCATTGGGCAAACTTGTGTGCGGTATCATAGGATTCGATCAACTGGATGATGGCCATGAATTCCTGAACAGCTCCGATATCATCATTTTGATCTCGGAGTTTTTTCCCTAATTGATAATGCCTATCGATGATCTTATCAATCGGGATCTTGACATTCCGATAGCAGTCCTTCCATGCCTGACTTACCCAGCTGTAGTCCGGCTGCGCCATTTTGGATGCAAAGTCAGCATCAAAGTCGGGGCAATTTATCTTGAGGAGCTGAATAGCGTCTTCGGTCTCGGGATTATTACAGGCGTTGAGTTGGAGGTGACAGTAGGAATGGTAGAAATACGTCTTTTCTTTGTCCGACACGGGGCACTTTTCCAGAAGGGAGGGCTGTTCCAGGAGGGCATGAAGGCTGACCAGCGCGCCCTTATAGTCTTCGTATATGCATTTTTTTTCAGCATCGGATAATAAAGAACTGCAATCACCGGCCGATTGCTGACCAAATAGGCTAATAGAAACTGATAGAAGCGCTACGACCGCCAGGATTCCCAGGGTATCCCTTTTTCTCAAGAGGCCCTCCTTCCCACGGCTCACGAGTTTATTATAACCCTACTTAGTTGTCAAATCTATGTATTGGCGCTCTGTTTGATTTTTGAGGATCGCTAACTTAACAGTTTTTTCCTCTCCTCCCGCTCTTCGTAGAGTGAGGAAATGAAGCCCTTCCTGCAATGTTATCCTTTCCTTAGGCGTGCTACCATATGGGATACCATCGGAATTGGTATCATTTCCGTCGATGTTGATGGTCGCGCCTGAAGGGGACGAAAAGACGTCAAGATAGCCAACGCAGAGGTACACACGCAATGGCGTCTTTCCCCCTTTGACAATCATGACAGTTTTGTTGTTAATGCCTGGACAGCCCACCGTCGTATCAGTTTCAATCTTGATCGAGTGCAGCCCCTCGGAAAGCACCACCTCTTGATTCATGGGCGGGCAGCTCACCAGCAGTTTGTTCCCCTCATAGGCCCTTCCTTGAGGAAAGATGCTTAAAACCAGAAGCCCCGTGCCCTTGGAATCGTTGAGTTTCACATCCAGTTTTTCGGGAGTCAGATCTTTCACCAGAGTGAGTGCCCGTGTCTGGCTCACGTAGCCGGCCTTCTCGAAGGTGAATGTATAGCTGCCAGGCAGAAGACTTAAAGCATGCTCTTTGGCATCCGGGGAAATGACCTCGTTCGCTTCCAGGATCTCCCCTCCGTTGGGCATGACGCTGATCCCTTGCGTGATCAAGGGGATCCGTATCCTATTTTCTTCTCCTTCTTTGATCGAAATGGGCATACGGAAGCTGTGCTGGCCTTTTTTAAAAACGATGGTGTTGTCCCCCGGAGCGATGTCTTGCGGGGTAGGCTGTTCAACGGGAAGCGAAAGTTCGTTGATGGTCGCGGATAGCCCCCTGTAGTCTGTCCCAGACGGCTTTTCAAGAATCACCCTGCTTTTGGCAACCGCTGTTTCTTTGACCGGTGCCTTTCCCTGCTTCCCCAATATAAAGAACACCGCAGCGCAGGCGGCAATGACAACCATACCTCCGATCACGACCTTCATGTGCCGCCCGAACCAGTTCCCGCCTTCTCGAAGCGCCTTGGCCATTTCCGCCTCGATCTCCTGCTTCCATTCTGAGGCCCGGGTATTAGACGGATTCAGATCCAGGATCTGGGATGTCTTTTCCAGGGCACCTGTATAGTCGCCGTTTTGGGCCAGCTCTTTTGATTCGGCGAACAGCTGATTGATCTGGTGCCGGGTCCCTTCGATTCTTTTCTTGAGGGCCCGGGCGACCTTGTTTTCCGGGTCCGACGTCAGCACGACGTCGACCTTGTCGGCAGCCTCCTTCCAGGTTTTGCTTTCGATCAGCTTGCTGATGGCGCTGAGCTCCTTGTCGATACCAACGCCGATCTCCTCTTTTCCCGTGAGCTTATCGAGCCAACCCTGGATCTCTTCGAGCGCCGGACTGACACTGTTGCCTTCGTTGATTGCCCGGATCTCGCTGATGATGTTCCGGGCGCCGACCGGGTCGTGGTCGTAAACCTTTTGGGCTTCCTGAAACTTGGCCATCAGGTACGCCTGGATCTCTTCTCTGCATGGGCTTAAGTGTCCGAAACTGCGGGGATTGTCAGGCAAGACCCCGCGGATCTCGGCCAGCGCGGCCTTGTATTCCTTTTTATCCATATGGACCCGCACGACTTGAGTCTTCTTTTCGATCGTCGCCTGGATTTGGTCCTTTAACTGCTTCAAGTCCCGGTTGCCCGACGCAGCGGCAAGTCCAGAATCGGCAAGTCCGAGTGCCTCGTCGAGCTTTCCTTGGTAAAACAGGTTCGGCACATCCTGGAGGACGGTTTCGATAAGCCTCGAATCCCCAGGTGTCAAAGGAGGGGTCTCCGCCGGCCCCTCGGGAGGCGCTTTCGTTTCTTCCGCCATCCCACCGGCCGAGTGAGCCGTCGATGCCGCTGTCCATTCGCGCTTGGTTGGAGCGACAGCCGGCTTGAAGATGGGCTCAACTCCGGAAACATCAGAAATTTGAGCCGTGACTTCGGCCGCTTTTTGGGCCTCCTGCTTTTTTCCCGGAAATCTCAACTCCCTCTCTTCGGCGAGTTTTTCTTTCAAGCCTGCGAATCGCGGGACCAGATAGCTCGATATCTGTTTAAGCAGGGCTTTTTCCACAGGCAGATATTTCCCGGTATCAAGAATGTCGTTGATCAGGGAAACGTTCATCTCGTCATAGCTCGAAAAGCGCCCCTGGCCGGCGCCCGTCGCTTTCAGAATAAATGTCCTTATTTCGTCAGGGATAGGCTCTTCACCGCCAAAGGCGTTGATCAGAGATGTACGTTCCAGGAGCGCCGGAAAATCGGACGCGGGCAGGGCTCTGTCCAGCTTCCTCCCCGAGATCATTTCAAACAACAAGAATCCAGCCTGGATGAGGTCCACCCGCTCCTCGAATCTCACCCGGCCCTTTTCATCGCCAAGCAGGAATCGGCCATAGCTATCCAGAAGGTCCTCGCGTGTCGAAGAGGATCCGGCGAGAATCGTCCCTAAGAAGTAGTTATCGATCCTGATCTTCCCGTTTTCAGTAAGAATGACGTTGGCAGGATGGATCAGCCCGTTGAACATGTCCTTGTTGGCAAATCGGGCATAAAAATCGCCCAGGGCTGAACATAGTTCCCTGAAAATGAAGAGAACGGCATTGATGTTCAGGCGGACCGGGCCTTCTCCATACAGGAGCTCGGAGAGTCGGAACCCGGGCACATATTCTTTGATAAATACCCAAGACCCGTCATTTTGGACCTTCTCCAGACCGATCAGCCTGGAGCCAGCGGCGCCGATAAGAACAGCCCCGATGTCCTCGACGGCGCCTTTGATGGAGGGAAGACCGCCTATCTTCCGATCCAACGCGAATAGGCCGATGTGCCGGGCATAGCGATCGTTTTCATCCAGTTCGACGGCGCGGTATTCACGGCCCAGGAAGAAGGCGGCCTCTTCGCTGGCGATGCGATACTTCGACGGTCGGCTGTCTTCTCTCACCGGGCCCTCCTTCAGCTTGATGACGTTCAGCCAATAAGATCAGAGAAAAGCCCCACTAGGCTTTGGCACGCGCGCTCAACCTGCCCGTCGTTCAAGGACCGTTCAATCTGCTTTGTCACGGGATTAATGCTCCTCTTGCGGTTCTTATCCGGGGGACAAGCCTTGAAGTAGGCCCCCGCGATCTCCAGCGCCGCGCGGATTATCCCCTCATCGTCGGGATAGAACTCGAGCAAGGATTTCGTTTGCTGAAGCGCTTTCTGATAGTCCTTATCCGCCATGAGTTTATGGACATAGCTGATCGACTTCGCGACATACTGGATCTCGCCGTACCGCATTTTATAGGTGGCGTAAGCTGCTCCGAGATCCCTGTCGGCTTTCAGCAGGGCATCGAAGCTGCCCTCGATTCTTGCCATGAAATCCTCTGCGTTGGCGGTTCGATAATGGCCAATAGCCTCTCCGAGATCATGAATCAGCTCCTTCAATTCGATACGCCGCTTGAGCAGGAGCCCCTCCTCATGATCTGGCTTCTTCGCTAATAGCGCGTCAATGGCTTTCCTTGACTCTGCGAGGTCATTCGTATCATGGTACCGGACCGCCTGTTTGTACTGGGCATCGATATCCGCCCCTTCCTCCTCCGCCTTACTGAGTTCGTTTTCCCGCCGTCCGATCTCTTGGAAAAGGGCCTTCCCTTCGGCGTCTTCCGGCTCTATCTTCAGGACCTCAACGGCAGCAACGGCGGCCATCTCAAGATCCCCGCGCTCGAGGTATTTCTTGGCGTTCTGCAGGAGGTTGCTGATCTTCTTCTTTCTAAGGACAAGTTCGTTCAGCTCGCCGAGCTCGCCGTGACATTTCTCCGCGACGGACTGCCTGGTGGAGGCGATAATCCCCGGCACTTCCGCGAGTTCATTCCTCTGGATGCGGTCCTTGATCTTCCCGATCCGCTCCGCGACGAACGCGTTCTCTTCGAAATCGATTCTGGTGGCCAGATCCGCGACGGCCTTTTGAAGATCGGGCGTGACCGCCTGCACGCTGCCCAGCCCGGCCCTCGCTCTCCTGAACTGCCGCGATTCCAACTCCACGAGGGCCGTCTGTAGCTTATCCTTTTCCGACTCAATCTGAGTGATCCGCGCGATAATGTCGTCCGTGCCGTAGGCCTGCAAGTATTTCGCGACGGTCGCTTTGCGGGTCCTGTCGTCCGGCTCGGGCAAGGAGAACAACGTGCGCAAGAGTGCGGCTCTTTCCCTCAATCCGTCGAGATCGTGCAGTCTATCGGCGATCATATCGGCATGCTTTTGGATCCGCGTCCGGAACCGGTCAGCGGATTCGATAAGGGCGGCGAAATCCCCTCGGCTCAACAACGCACTCGCCTGCCGGAGCTGATCGTCCGCGATCCGTGACAAGCATTCTTTCAGCAAGCCGAGAGCTTCGTTCTCGCCGGGATTCGCCTGAAGAATGGCCGTCAGTCCTGCCAGGGCCTCTTCGAGTTCTTGGCTGTCAAGCTTCTTCCGTATCCCCCTGTAAAGCGCTTGCAACCCCAGCCTGTTCTCGATCTCGGCTTTCATCTTCAGAGCGGTCTCGTGGTCGCGCCGGAGTTCAAGCACCTTATCGATCCGCTGGAGGGCTTCGTCCCAACGTTTCGCGCTCGCGAGATCTTCCGCGCCTTGAAGAAGGGCCTGGATCTCCTTTTTAAGGATGATCTCTTCTACCCGCGGTTTGACGCACTCTATCTTGACGAGGATCTCCGAATCCTTGTCGGGAAATTTGTCGAGCAGGGCCTCCAGCCCGGCGAGAGCAAGGTCGAAGTTCCCCTCTTTGACCAAGCTGTCCATCTTCTGCATTTCCTCGAAGTATTCTTTGTGCTCCTTCAGGTTCTTGATCTGCCGCCCCAGCTCTTCCTTCCTCTCCGGGAACAGACCCAGGAGCCTCTTGAGGACGCCGAACGCCGAGTCGAAATTACGGCTCAGCATATCCTCCTCGATCTGCTTGTAAGCCGCACTAAGCAAGCCGTTCTTGAGATCCTCCGTCTCCACCTTTATTTCCGGAAAGTTCTTTGATAGGTCTTTGAGTATCTCCAGCGCCGCCAGGTAGTTTTTCTGTTCCCCCTGTTGCATGGCCTCGTTGAGCTGATGTTTTATGAACTCGCTTCGCTTGGTTTTGGAGATCTCCCGCCTCAATTCCTCGATCTTCTGCTTGTACGGAGAGAAAGCAGATATCTGCTCGAGCTTGATCAGGTCGAGTTCGGCATCTTTGAGTTTCTTGGTAGTCAACGAGGGCAGGAATTCGCTCAGAGAGCTTTCGGCGGAGATCACGATCTCGATCTTCTGTTTGTCCGACGAATTCGATTCAACTGTCAGCCGGGACTCCAGCCTCCCTGATTTCAGGGCCGGGCCCGGGATGACCTGAAAACCGATCTCGACGGCGCGCTGATCGGACGTGATCCTAAACTCTCGAACATTTTCATCTATGGTCAGCCACTTTTCTGGGCCGACGCTGACCTTGCCTTCAAGCGGGCTCAAGCCGATGTTCGAAATGACCATCGACCTTCTGTAACGGTTCAGGAATATTGCATTGACCTTGCGTTTGTTCGCCTCGACGACGGTTTGATCGTTCTCGGGGTCCAGTCGTTCCACGCCGTCGGCAATGAATCTGTACCTGTGTTCGCCGTCAACCAAAGGCACCCAAAAAAAGAATTCGTCGTGCATCAGGGCCATTTTGACGGACTTCCAGTCCGTGAAATCGCCCGCCAAGCTCACTTCCTTCGCCGCTGGCATTTTGAGAAAGAACCGATACTCCTGGAAATAGGGGATCTTTCCCCAATGTAAGCCCTTCTCGAGAATCTCCTTATCCAGCGAGATGCGAGGCTGCTGCTCGTACGGGACATCGATCCTAATATCAATCTGGAACGGATTGTTCCTTTCGGTCTTGGCGGTAGAAACGATCTTAATGGTTGCCGAATGGCGTTTATTGAGGGATATCTTCTCCCGGTCGACGGGCAGCTCTATCCAGACGGGCATGTTGCTGACCGAGAGATTCGAAATCTTTTTGGCCGCGATCCAGCCCGGCGGATCGCACTTTAAGACCTCATAGCCCTTGATCGCGAGATTCCCAGCACCGACATTCCAGCAAGGAACTTTGAGTGCGCCGAGATTGACGATCTCCTCGAACGCGTACGATTTGTCCTTGAACAGGTCCTTCTCGAGGAACAGGCAGGGATAGTCGATGGGGGTCAGGTTTTGAGCGTCTTTTGGAATTCGGCCGATGTTAGCTATGTCGGCTTTAAGCTGCTCGAACTTCAACCCGCCAATCCTCTCTTCGGCCCGGTTTCCATCGGTAACTAGTTAACATAAGGGGAAATCGCTGTCAAGGATGTGAATGGGTTCAGGACATCCGTGACACCTGGGCTTTCCTGTTTTTCTTCCAGCGACGATAGTACTCATCGGGGGTCAACAAGTCCAGGCTATGGTGGGGCCGGATATAGTTATAGGTCTTATCCCACTCTTCCAGCTGCTTATTGTGCTCCTCTAACCTCAACCCGATATCTTCGACTTCATAAAACTCCTGCCGATGTGTTTTGTTGGCGCTCTCGACATAGCCTTGCAGTTTGGGAGTTCTCGGGGGGATGATGAAGAGTCGGATCCCCCGCTCACGGCAGGAGTGTTTGAATAAGCACTGGGTTTTGAGTCTAGATGATGCCCGGGATAAGGTTGAAGCCTGGCGACGGGATTACAACGAAGAGCGACCACACAGCGCTCTTGGCAATGCGACGCCGACGGAGCTCGCGGCTCAAGTCGAGCCCCCAAAGGCACCTCTTGAGCGGGATCTCGAGGCGGTCAAAAATGGACTTGCATATTCAAAAAGTTGCTGACAGAATGGGCGAGAAACGGAGTGCGGGTCAATCCAGCAAATTCTTAACACAAGGGCTGGATCCCTGTGAGGGGGGCTGGTCACTCAGCCAGGAGAAGCCGCGTTTTTCATCAAGAACGCGAGCAATATCCTCGAAGAATGCGAAACCGAGCTAACGGCCTACAAACCCTACCTTGATTTTATGAGGGACATGGACCAAATAAACAGGTCCTTGTTGGAGGAAAGGAAACGGATTTCGTCGAACTAGCAATCTGGGCGGACGGCTTGTCCTTGGTCACTTATCGTTCAGACGCACAACTCCGATGATGTTGGGCACGGGCCAAGCCTGATCGTTTTCGTCGCTCTCAAAGAACCCTGTTTCAAAGCTGCCGAACTTCTCCACTTCGACTCCCCCGGCATTCACATAAAGTTGGGCTTCGGGGCCGCCTTCGACGTACATGGCATTGTAGAGGTCGATTGGCAGACGGAGGAGTATCTCGATAAAGTTGTGCGTTGAATAGGGGGAGCGCGTAAACAGGAACAGCACCCTGCCACTTTTGTCGATCCCGATAGCCGCAGTGCTCCATTTTGTCGGTTGCTGGCCCCAAACATTCTGCTGGTGGCAATCGACCATGCGGATGCTCTGCACGAGTGTTCCGTATTGCGGGCGGAGCGTATCGAAGTCCTGGCAGTCGCGATCGATGATCTGAACCGACGCCACGGCGTCGCTCATAGGATCGAACGCCAAAACGGCTTTGTCCTTCGTGAGGACGGCATTGTTGATATGCGAGGCGCCCCGCATGAGACCGAGACTTGTCCGATGGTCCTCCCGATACATACTAGCGTTAATAGCCGCTACCAGTCCTTTATCGGAGGCCCATTCCCTGGCTGTTCGGGTCCGAAGGTCGGGCATTGTCGAGGCGTTAGCCAGGACCAATCGAAAGCGCTCCGGGTCGATCCGCAACACGGTGATTCGTGAATCGCCGACATCCGATAGAATGTGAGCACGAAAATCACCCAGGTCAAGCCCAATTTCTAGGGACTGCCAGCCTTCCAGGTTTAGAGCTCTTCCATCTTCTGCCCTGGCGATTCCTCCCAATAAACGTACTAGCAGCGCCCCACATAAACTGAATACTATTGCCATTCTCTCTATGCGTTTTTGAACGATCCAAGTACCCATGTTTGAATTTTAGCTTTCCCTCCTAGGTTCTAATTAATAAGCTATTCCTTCGAGTTTCCACAAAATACATTTAAATTGGAAGCTTCGTTCGCTTTGTATCCACTAATCGCAGGTCCTACAATCGAGCCCACGAGTATTCTGCTAGTATTCCCAGCGAAACTGCGCATTCCGACGATTCAGGCCACCCCTTCCGAACGAAGGCGGCCACGTGTCGGAGCGGAGGAACCCTGGGCAACTTCTATATACCTGAATGGCCGGATTGAATCAAGGATTTAAGCGTTGTTGTCAAGCCAACATGAATACTTCCGGTTTGGCCAACGTGAAAACTTCCGCTTTTTTCGGTTAAGGTATGGCTTCCCGAGTAAGGAGGCCGGCCTTGATGCGAAAGGATTTAATCACGTTGAGCCAGGAAGAGCATGATCGGTTGCTGATCATCCGGAAAGTCATGAAGGGGGAGGTGCGCCAGGTGGAAGCGGCGGATCTTTTGAACATCTCCGACCGCCAGGTACGGAACCTCATAGGCAAGGTGAGGGCGAAGGGATCCAAGGGGTTGGCCCACGGGAACCTAGGCTGGGAGCCTCCCAAGAAGATGGCAGAGGCGAAGGAAGAGCGGATCGCCGGGATCATCAAAGACAAGTATTGGGACTTTGGGCCGACGTTCGCCGCGGAGAAGCTCTGGGAGAGACAGGGGCTCAAGGTCAGCGACGAGAAGTTGCGGCAGGTCATGATCGATGCCGGGATCTGGCGGGTGAGGCACCGCAAGGGGGATGTGCATCAATGGCGGGAGAGGAAACATTTTTCGGGCGAGTTGGTGCAGATGGACGGGTCCCGTCATAACTGGCTCGAGGGGCGGGGGCGAGAGCTCGTCTTAATGGGTTACATCGACGACGCGACAAACGACGTTTTTGGCCGCTTTCACGACTATGAAGGGATCTGGCCGGCAATGGACAGCCTGGAGGGCTATATCCGGCTCTACGGCATTCCCAGGGCCCTATATCTTGATAAATTAAGCACATATAAGACGACACGTCCGGCGGATCTGGATGAGCTGCTGCGGGGGGAAGAGGCGCAGACGCAGTTTGAACGGGCCGGCAAAGAGCTCGGGATAAATATCATTCACGCCGGCTCGCCCCAAGCCAAGGGTCGGATCGAGCGGGAGTTCGGCACGCTCCAGGACCGCTTGGTCAAGGAGTTGCGGCTGGCCGGGGTTTGCACGAAGGACGAGGCGAACCGATTCCTCGTTGGCTATTGGCCGAAACACAATCGTCGGTTTTCGCGGCCGCCGTTGCGGCCTGAGGACCTCCGCCGGCCGCTGCCCAAAGGTCTCAACTTGAGGAATATCTTTTGCCTCAAAGGATCCCGGACGATCAACAACGGCTATATGGCCCGCTGGAAAGGGAGGCTGCTGGGGATCGCCAACCCGTCGATCGCGATGAGGAGACGCTAAACGCAGGTTCTGGAGCACTTTGACTACAGTCTCGTCATCCGCTTCAACGGCCGGAACCTGGATTACCGGGAGGTTCAGGACATGAAATCGGGGCCTCGCCCGGCGCCGGAAGCGAAAACGGCCCCGGAGAAGAGGACAGGGCCAAACATCCCTGCTCCCAACCATCCTTGGCGGAGGTGGGAACCCCGTTTGCACCATAACTCCTATCTGGAGAGAATCTGACCCTTGAGAAAAGCGGAAGTTTTCACGTTGGCCAAACCGGAAGTATTCATGTTGGCTTGACAGCCTGGGATTTTATCTTGACATTTATTATCTGCTGAAATATAAATCTCATTAAGGGTTGGATGGATGATGTATTTATTTTGTCCCCTGCCATATTGGTACCGAGATTGTCATTTGCCCGCCATAAGAAAGGGATTAAATTGAAAAAAGGCTGTTTTGCTCTCCTGACATTTTGCTTAATCCCAGGATTAGAGTCTCTTAGTCTAAAGGGAAGTTGAGCCGGATAGATTTCAGGTTACAGAAGCAAGATTCATGAACTGAAGAACAATAACATGTGTTCAGATACTTAATTAAATAAGGAGGATGAAATGGCAGGTCCGGTATGGTGCAACTTGTGCAACAGAAATGTTGAACCGCTTAAAAAGTTCAATTGGCTCGTTTTCATTTTCTTGTGCGGCATATTCTATTTGCCTGTATATCTATTGCAAAAAGCGAAATGCCCAATATGCCACGCCAATAACTTTGGCCCCGCGAAAGCGGGAGAAATGGGAAAGTAATAGAAGAAAAACAAGGAAACATATTTTTTATATAAATGTCATGTAATATACGATGGAGTATGTTGTTTTCTCACCATCCTCCCAGTGAGCATGATCATACATTAGCCATAAAGAACCTGAGAATCTGCGCCAGATGTCTTGGGATATGTGCTGGAATTGTAGCTGTATTTTTACTAAGGGCTAGAATTAATTCTATAAACCGATTCTCGCTAATTATAGCTTCATCAATTTTCCCTTTTCCCGCTATAGCAGATTTTCTGGCGCACGAAATCGGACATTGGCGAAGCAGTAATATTATGCGTTTGGCAACCGGCACTGTCTTTGGCCTTGCAATCGGAATATGTGCCAATTTAATAATTGGGGGAGAAATCATAAAAGGCATAATACTAGTATTATGGATTGTTGTTTTAGAATTTGGGGTAGCGTTTATTTTAAAATATGCAAACATATTGGATTCCTTTGTCGACAAATATGAGAAAGGTGTTTATAAATGTTCAAATTATTTAGAAAAGGATTAATGGCTAATATTAAGGCTCATACTGCGTTGAGCCAGGGAAATTAAAGACTAAGTCTATGGGGGCCTCCCCACGTCGCATGCATTCGGCGGACAGATGCCTGTGCTCACCTATTCCGATATTCCTTTTCCATCCCTGCCTATATCTAGATGTTGATGATGTCTACCCTTGAAAAAATGATCTCGTACTGACCTGTCCCCCTCACAGGGATCCAGCCCTTGTGTTAAGATTTTGCTGGATTGACCCGCACCACATTTCTCGTTCCCGCCAAGAGAAACGTTATCACGATGATTAACAATCGGCTGATAATCCCGCTTGAAACCCTCCATGTCGCCGTTCTCCCTAGTCCTTCAGCCCGGCAAACCCACTGTGATAAAGGTGTGCTCAACGGAGGCCTAAAACGGTATAAAGATGTACAAAACTGCGACAATTTTCAGGTGCCGGGGATGGTGGCCAATTGGCCATTTTCTCGAGGAAACAGAGAGCGCGCCTGGAGAGACTCGAACTCCCGACCCGCTGCTTAGAAGGCAGCTGGACCATATCCTTAATTGACGCACTATGAACGGATTGCGAGCCTGCTTCCTGAAGATGTGCTCAAAATTGTGCACACAGACGGCCCGGCAAGGGGCTTCTGGCCCAGATCTCGAGGCGGTTCATAATGGACTTGCTTATTCAAAAAGTTGCTGACAAAATGGGCGAGAACTGGGGTGCGGGTCACCCGGCAAAATCCTAACACATGGGCTGGTTCCCTGTGAGGGAGTCAGGTCACTGATGTGGTCCCTAAAAACTGAACAGAGGAATTAGGTGCATAAAGACCCGTCATATCTTCAAGGAGGTATGGTATAAAATGGTCACGCTGAGAAAGATCCCGAAAGCGGCTGGGCCTCGACCACCCTCGGACATTGGCGGAGGAGCAGCCGGAGCCGCTTGCCGCCGTTCGATCCCCGGAGAAAGGCAGGAAAGGCGTCGCGTGAGGAAAGATACCCGACACCGATGGACTCGTACGGCTGCCGTTAGCGCGGTCTTCGTTCTGGCCGCGGCATCCTCAGCGTTGATGAGCCGCCCTCAAGCGGCGGGGGGGCGCACCGTCGGCCTGGCTGCCCTGACACCGATGCGTTCCTGGGAGAAGGTCGCTCCGGGCGTCTGGCGGTCCACGGCCGGCGACGGCGGGCGCGAGCTTCGCTACACCAGCCTGGCCGCCGAGCCGCCCCGGATGGAGGCTTTGGCCAGGCGGTCCGAGCAGGACTTCCCCTTCGCCGAGGAGCCTATCGCCTTCGAGCACACTGCCGACGGCAAGATTGTCCTCCGCATCCCCTGCGGCCCGGCCGAGAAGCTCTACGGCTTCGGGCTCCAATTCGACGGCCTGGATCGCAGCCAGGCGGTCCTGACCCTGAACGTCGACCACTGGGGGAAAGGCAGCGGCAGGACCCATGCTCCCGTCCCCTTTTACGTCTCCAGCCGCGGTTACGGAGTCTTCATCGACACCGCCCGTTTCCTTAAGATCTACGCCCGGGTCGGAAACCGCAAGGACGACTTGCGCAATCCGTCCCCCGTCGACCGCAATCCTCCGCCCTGGGAGACGGCCGAGCCCTGGCAGGCCCAGCCTCGCTCCAACGCGGTTGAGGCGCTCGTGGACGGCCCCGGAGCCGAGATCGTCGTCCTGGCCGGCGCCAGCATGGCCGACGTCGTGGAACGCTACAACCTCCTCTGCGGCGGAGGCGCCCTGCCCCCGCTTTGGGGACTGGGCTTTTGGCACCGGGTCCACGCCGAAGCCGACGAGGCGCGCGTCCAAGCGGAGGTCGCGGAGTTCGAGAAGCGCGGCATCCCGCTCGACGTGATCGGCCTGGAGCCGGGCTGGATGACCAAGTCCTACCCCTGCACCTTTGAATGGCAGAGGAAGCGCTTCCCCGACCCGGCCGGCTTCGCCGCCGGACTCCTGAAGAAGGGCATCCGGCTCAATCTCTGGGAGAATCCCTATGTCTCCCCGGAGAGCCGGCTCTACAAGGTTCTCTTCCCGCTGTCCGGATCTCACATGGTCTGGCTGGGGCTAGTTCCCGACTACACGATCCCGGCGGCCCGGCAGGCGCTCCTGGAACAGCACCGGACCGATCACGTCGAGATCGGCGTCAGCGGCTACAAGATCGACGAGGTGGACGGCTATGACGTCTGGCTGTGGCCGGACCACGCCTCCTTCCCCTCAGGAACGCCGGCCCCGGTCATGCGCCAAGCCTACGGCCTGATGATGCAGGACCTGATCTTCAAGGGCCTTTTCAAGGCTCGCAATCTCCGCACCTACGGCCTCGTCCGGGCCAGCAACGGGGCCGCCTCCGGTTATCCGTTCGCGATCTACAGCGACGCGTACGACCTGAAGGAGTACATCACCGGGATCGGGGCGGCGGGGATCTCGGGCCTCCTTTGGACGCCCGAGATCCGGGACGCCGGGAACGAGCACGATTGGCTCGACCGCATGCAGCTCGTGGGCTTCTCGGCCCTGGCCCAGCTGAACGCCTGGGCCTCGGGGACGACGCCATGGCATTTCCCGGCTGTGGCGGACAAGGTCAAGGCCTTGCTCGAGCTGCGGATGCGGCTCCTGCCCTACCTCTACAGCGCTTTCGCGGCCTATCATTTCGAGGGCGCGCCGCCGCTGCGGCCGATGCTGCTCGAGGACCCGTCCCTGGCCCATGTCGAGGACCAGTTCATGTTCGGTCCCTCGATCCTTGTCGCGCCTTTCTACGGCCGGACGGGATGGTCTCGAGAGGTCGTCCTGCCCGAAGGCGAATGGTACGATTTTAGAACGGGAGTCCCCGTACGTGGAGGGAATCGGGTGAAGGCTGAAAGCGCGTCCGGCGAGATTCCTCTCTTCATCCGTGAAGGCTCGCTGATCCCCATGCTGAAAGAGCCCGCGAAGAACGCCGAGGGCGCCTATGGCCAGCCGCTCGAAGTTCGCTTTTACGGCCGCGACGGGGGAACATTCGACCTATACGAGGACGACGGCCGGACTTTCGACTACGATAAGGGCAAGTACCGCGTCCGACGGCTGTCCGTGTCCAGGGGCCAAGACGGGGCCTTCCGCCTTGTCGAGACCGTCGTCAAGGACGGCGCCCCTGCGATGTTCGGGAAGCCTGAATTGCGGATCATGACCCGCTAGCGCTCGCGCCCACGCGGGCGGCCGACCACGAGGAGATCGAGATGAAGACGACGTACAATCTGTTGTGCCCCGGCATCGGGGCCGCGACGCTCTTTTGACATTTTGGAGTCATACAAGCTCACTGCGGTAGTGGCTCTGCTAAGTCACAGAACTCTGCAAAACCGACAAAACCAGGGGAAAAGACAAGCGCGCCTGGAGAGACTCGAACTCCCGACCCGCTGCTTAGAAGGCAGCTGCTCTATCCACCTGAGCTACAGGCGCGTCATTGGAGGGCGGAACGCCTATCGGGGAGAGCGGATTTGAACCGCCGACCTCCTGCTCCCAAGGCAGGCGCGCTAACCAGGCTGCGCCACTCCCCGTCCCGTTCAGCGGTCAAATCTTAACAGAGTCGGAAGAGGGGGTCAAACCCAGGCCTGTCCGGTTGTTGTTTTTTAAAAGTCTTCTAACTTATTGAATAAGTTTTAATAAGGGGCATTTTTAAGCGTTTTCGATTTGAACTCCCCTCCCTGTTGGGTGTATGGCCATCCTTGAGCCCCGTGAGGGGCAAGGAGGGGCCGATGAACGCTGGCCGGACGATTCTCGCTCAACTCATGGAGTTCATCCCCCGACATGAGTTCAAGCGATGCGTCGCGCATTATCGGGGTCATTACAAGGTCCAGAGCTTTTCCTGCTGGGACCAGTTCCTCTGCATGGCCTTCGCTCAACTGACTTTCCGGGAGAGCCTGCGCGACATCGAGGCCTGCCTCCGGTCGATCTCCGGCCGGCTCTATCACTGCGGCTTCCGCGGCCGTGTCTCCCGCAGCACCATAGCCGATGCCAACGAGCATCGCGACTGGAAGATCTACGCCGATTTTGCCCGTGTCCTCATCGACCGGGCCCGCCTCCTCTATCGCGACGAGGACCTCGGGCTGGAGTTGGACGAGACCATCTATGCCTTCGACTCGACGACGATCGACCTCTGCCTGTCCCTTTTCCCCTGGGCCCCCTTCCAACAACGGAAGGCGGCCGTCAAGCTACACACCCTGCTCGACTTACGCGGCTCCATCCCGACATTCATCAGGGTCACGGACGGCCGCGTCCACGATGTCCTCGTCCTCGATGAGATCATCCCCGAGCCCGGTAGCTTCTATGTCCTGGACCGAGGATATATCTGCTTCAAGAGGCTCTATCGGCTGCATCAGAGCCAGGCCTTCTTTATCATCCGGGCCCGCCGCGACCTGAAGTTCCGCCGGGTCTACTCCCACCCCGTCGACCGCTCCCCAGGTCTGCTCTTCGACCAAACGATCGTTTTGACCGGCGTTGCCACCCCAGCGTTCTATCCCGAAAGGCTTCGCCGCGTCGGTATCCTCGACCCGAAACAGCCGAACTTCTGCCTCTTGACGAACCACTTCGGACTTCCCGCTTCGACCATCGCAGCCCTCTACAAGCACCGTTGGAAGATCGAGCTGTTCTTCCGCTGGATCAAGCAACACCTGCATATCAAGTCCTTCTTCGGCACCTCGAGGAACGCCGTCATGACCCAGATCTGGATAGCCATGGCCGTGTACGCTCTGGTCGCGATCGTCAGAAAAGAGTTCAATATCGACCGCCCACTCTACACCATCTTACAGGTAATCAGCGTGAATCCGTTCAGCCAAACGCCATTAAATGAACTACTTAAGCAAAGCGGTGGACCGGAGCAAAATGATGCGGATCCTAACCAGTTGATTTTATTCGAATAATACCCGGACAGGCCTGGGTCAAACCTACCTTTTACACTCTTTTTGACCCGAAAAGTGTAAAAGGTAGGTTTGACCCCCTCTTATTTTCTGCGGAGGCCCTTGTCGATCATCGACTTCTCGACGCGGACGACGACCGGACGGCCGTGCGGGCAGAGGGCCGGCTGGGAGGTTTTGAAAAGCTCCTCGACGAGGTAACCCATCTTTTCCCTGTTCAAAGGCTCCCCGGCCTTGACGGCCGTTTTGCAGGCCAGCGTCGCCAGCATGTGCTCACGCCGGTCTTCGGCGGTCTTTTGGCCCGCTTCTTCGAGCAGGCCGAGAAAGATGTCCACGGCCTGTTCGGGTTTGAAGATATCGGGGTATTCTTTGAGGGCGTAGGAGCGCCCGCCCATGGGCTCGGCGCGGAAGCCCAGGTCCTCGAAAAGGGCGGCGTTCGTCTCGATGCCGACGACCGCCGAGGGGGAAAGCTCAAGGATGGGCGGGATGAGGAGCATCTTCCGCGGCCAGATCTTCTCGCGGTCGATCTCCCGGTATTTCTCGAAAAGGACGCGCTCGTGGGCGTTGTGCTGGTCGATGACGAGAAGGCCGTCCTCGCCGGCCGCGACGATGTACATGTTCTCGTACTGGCCGAGGACAGCGGGTCCTTTCGCAGCCGGTGAGTCCGCCGAAGTCGCCGTCCAATCGGCGCCGCCGCCCGGACGGGCCGCCGCACCGGGCGTCAAGCCGGCGACGGCGACGGGCGCGAAGCCGAGGCCCGGCGATGCCCAGGCGACACCTTCCTCCGCGATACGCCCGGCCGGCCCCTTATCCCCGGCCGACGGGAGGACTTCCTTTATTGTATGTCCCCGGGCGGCGCCTTCGCCCACGGCCCGGAGGACCATCCGGAATACGAGCTGGGTATCCTTGAACCGGACTTCGGCCTTGGCCGGATGGACGTTGACATCGACATCGGCATACGGAAGCGTCACGAAGAGGAACGCCTCGGGCGACCTTCCCCGCTCGAGGATGCCGGTATAAGCCTGATTGAGAGCGGCCATGAGGATCCTATCCTTGACCGGACGGCCGTTGACAAAAAAGTGTTGGACCGTCTTGTCGGGCCGGCCGGCCAGCGGCCGCGAGGCCAGGCCCTCGATACGGCCTCCGCCCTCTTCGGCGGCGACGTCCATCAGGCCCTCGACCATCTTTTTACCGAAGATCTGGAAGACCCTTTCCCGGAGGGTCATGACCGGCGAGCAGGCGATGACCTCCCGCGCTCCGTGGACGAGCGTGAAGCGGACGCCGGGCGCGGCCAGGGCGGCCTGGGCCACGTATTTGGCGATGGGCCCTAGCTCGGACGGGCCCGAGCGGAGGAACTTCTGCCGGGCCGGCAGGTTGAAGAACAGGTCCCTGACCTCGATGCTCGTGCCGCGGGGAAAGGCGATGTCCGTGACCCCGACGAGACGCTCACCCTCCCGCTCGATCATCGTCCCCCGGTCTTCGGCCCCGTCCTGGGTGCGCAGCGTCAGCCGGGAAACGGCGGCGATGCTGGCCAGGGCCTCGCCGCGGAAGCCGAGCGTCGCGATGCGCTCCAGATCCTCCTCCGTGGCCAGCTTGCTCGTCGAATGCCGCCGGAAGCAAAGCGCGGCGTCCTCACGGCCCATCCCGGAGCCGTCGTCCTGGACCTTGATCAGGCGCTTGCCGCCGTCGATGAGCTCGACGCGGACCTCCGTCGCCCCGGCGTCGAGGGAGTTCTCGACGAGCTCTTTGACGACGGAGACGGGCCTTTCGATGACTTCGCCGGCCGCGATCTTCTGGGCGACATCCTCGGGCAGGAGATGGATCTTCTTCATGGAATGACCTCGCCTTCCGTCCGGCGCGGCAGGACGCGGCAGCCGAAGTTCACAGTTTTTCTTTGATCTTGAGCGAGGCCGCCTCGACCTTGTCCGCCATCTTCGCCCGGTAAGCGACGAGCTTCGTCCGGAGCGCCTCGTCGTTGATGGCCAGGATCTCGACCGCGAGCAGGGCCGCGTTCGAGCCGCCGTGCCGGCCCAGGGCCATGGTCGCGACGGGGATGCCCTTGGGCATCTGGACGGTCGAAAGGAGAGCGTCGAGTCCCGCCAGCGCCTCGCTCTCGACGGGGACCCCGATCACCGGCTTGACCGTATGGGAGGCTACGACGCCGGCCAGGTGGGCGGCTTTGCCGGCCACGGCGATGAAGATCTCTGTCCCGCCGGCCTCGGCCGATCTGATCAAGCGGAGGGTCCGCTCCGGCGAGCGGTGGGCGGAGGTCACTTCGAGGCCGAAGGGCACGCCGAAGTCCTTGAGCAGGACGAGCGCGTCCTCGACCACGCCGAAGTCCGATTCGCTGCCGAGAAAGATCATGACTTTCATGTCCGCTCCTCCTTGATCGCGCCGATGTCGCGGCGGAAGTGCATGGCCTCGAAATAGATCCGGCCGCAGGCGTCGTAGATCTTGGCCATGGTCCCGGCCAGGTTGTCCTCCGAAGCGCAGACCCCGAGGACGCGGCCGCCGGTCGTCAGGCAGTTATCGTTTTCGTATTTGGTCCCGGCGTGGAAGATGTGCACCCCGGGGATCTCGGCCGCCTCGGCCAAGCCGGAGATGATCTTGCCCTTCTCGTAGCGGACCGGATATCCGCCCGAGGCCACGACGACGCAGCCCGAGGGTTTGGCGGACCAGCGGACCTCTTCCCGCAGGACGTTCTCGTCGACCGCGGCCGTCAGGAGCTCGACCAGGTCGCTTTCCAGGCGGAGGAGCTGGGGCTGGGTCTCCGGGTCTCCGAAACGGCCGTTGAACTCGAGGACACGGGGCCCCTGCTCGGTGATCATCAGGCCCGCGTAGAGGACACCCTTGAACTTCCGGCCCTCCTCGAGCAGGCGGGTGACGGCCGGGGTGATCACGGTGTTCATCACTTCGTTGAAAAGCTTCTCGGTCATGAAGGGCGACGGCGATATGGCGCCCATGCCGCCCGTGTTCGGCCCCTTGTCCCCGTCGTAGGCCGCCTTGTGGTCCATCGCCGAGACCAGGGGCTGGACCCTCATGCCGTCGGAAATGACGATGAAGGACACCTCGCGGCCGCGGAGGAACTCCTCGATGACGATGCGCCGGCCGGCCGACCCGAACTTCTTCTGGACGAGCATCTCGCCGGCCGTGTCCTCGGCCTTCTTCTGCGAGGAGCAGACCACGGCGCCCTTGCCGGCCGCCAGCCCGTCGGCCTTGATGACGACGGGAAAACCGAACTCCCCGGAGGCCAGGATCTTCTTGGCCTGGTCGAAGCCGTCGGCGATCTTGAACCGGCCCGTGGGGATGCGGTGGCGGTCCATGAACTGCTTGGCGAAGACCTTGCTGCCCTCGATCTCGGCCGCCTTCTTCGAGGGCCCGAAGATCCTCAAGCCGCGATTCTCGAATTCGTCGGCGATGCCCATGGTCAGGGAGGCTTCGGGACCGACCACGGTCAACTCGATATTTTCCCGCGCGGCGAAATCGGCCAACCCGGCGATGTCCGTCTCGGCCAGGGGGACGTTCTCGGCGACGAGCCGCGTCCCGCCGTTCCCCGGCGCGCAATAGACCTTGTCCGCGTGCGGGCTCTGGGCGATCTTCCAGGCCAGGGCGTGTTCCCGGCCGCCGGACCCGACGATCAGTATCTTCATCGTCTCACCCTCCGTTCACAGGACGGTCGATCTTCGCCTCAAGCCCCTGCGGCCTGGCTGAGGTTCTCGGCGAAGAGGGCCGCGTAGCCGGGGTCGGGAATGATACTCGAGAGGATCCGCGCCGCGAGCGGCAGGGCTTCGGCGGGCGGGATCGAAAAGCCCATGGTCAGGAAATTCTTGCGGTAGCGGGCCACGTCGTCTCCAGCGGATTTGTCCCTGATGATGATGTCGGCCATCAGGCCCGCAAGCGTATCGAAGTCCTTTTCCTTCATGCCGAACCGGGTCATCTCCTGGACGCCGAGCCGGACGCCGCTAGAATCGAGGAAGGAGGCGTCGTCGGGCAGGGCCTGGTAGTTCGTCAGGACGTTGTTCGTCTCGAGGCGCCGGGCGATGTCCATGCCCGACCCGAAGGCCTTGACCCGGAGGATGACCTGGTGGGTTTCCGTGTATCCGTCGGCGGGGTCTCCTTCGACCGGGACGCCGTGGGCGTGGAGGGCCTTGGCGAAGGCCCGGGCGTTGGCCCTGACCTGGTTCTGGAAGGCCTCCTTGAACTCGTTCATCTCGTAGGCCGCCAGGAGCAGCCCGAGGAGCGTCCCGAGGTGGTGGTTGCTGGTCGAGCCGGGGAAGGCGCGGCCCTTGATCTCGAGCCAGAGCGGCCGCAGGGGCGAGCCCTTGGGGAAGTTCCCGGCCACGAGGCCGCGCTGGGTCCCGAAGAAGGTCTTGTGGGTGCTGCCGGTGACGAGGTCCGCGCCTTCGTCGAAGGGAGCCTGGAAGGCCCCGTAAAGGCCGAGGACGTGGGCCATGTCGTACATCAGGACGGGACGGTCCTTCCAGCCCTTGACGATGTCGGCCACGAGCCGGACGGGCTCCCGGTAGAGGAACATGCTCTTGCCGAAGACGACGAGCTCGGGCTTGTGTGAATCGAGGACGGCGGCCAGCCGTTCGAGGTCGGGCTTGTAAGGATTCTCTTTGAGGACGGGGAAATTGACCACCCGTTCCTTGCCCGTCGCCGGGTCCTCCTCGACGTAGTTGAAGAGGGCTCCCATGGGTTGGGCGCTGAGGTGCCCGCCGTAGATGAGTTCGTTGTTCAGAACGAGGCGCAACCGGCGCGAGCTCTGCCCCGCAACCCGGCCGCGGTTGATGTACTTGACGAGGCCTTTGAAGACGACTTCGTTGGCCATCTGGCCGCTGACCGGGCGAAGCTCGACGTCGGTGCACCCGAAATAGGTTTCGAGCTCCCTCTGGGCTTCGACTTCGACGTCGCGAATGAAGTCCGTGCCCTGGTAGAAGTAGACCTCCTCCCCTTTCATCGACCGGTGTTCGGCGTAGCGGCCGGCCGGGTCGGCGATCTCGCACATCTTGACGAGGAGGGACGGCGTCGATTCGGACGGGATGAGATTGAAACACTCTGTCTGGCGCCAAGCGCTGTTCCGCTCGACCCTGGCGGCCAAGTCCCGGACCTTCTCTGAAAACGCGGGCATGGAACGGCTCCTCACTTGAAATTTTTGTCTTCGAGGTCGCGGATCATTTGGACCCTCCGGGCGTGTCGCCCGCCCTCGAAATCGGTTTCGAGCCAGACCTTGACGATGCGCAGGGCCTGCTCCAGGGAGTGGGTCCTGCCGCCCAGGGTCAGGCAGTTCGAATCGTTGTGCTTGCGGCTCATCTCGGCCGCGTACTCGCTCGGACAAGGCGTCGCCCGAAGGCCCTTGAACTTGTTGGCCACGACGGCCATGCCCAGGCCGGTGCCGCAGACGAGGATGGCCCGGTCGCAGACGCCGGAGACGACGGCCCGGGCGCCCCTGGCCCCGAAATCGACGTAGTCCACGGATTCCCCCGGCCCGCAGCCGAAGTCCTCGAAGGCGACGCCGCGGCCGCGGAGATGATCGGCGATCCCCGTTTTGAGCTCGAACCCGGCGTGGTCCGAAGCGAGTGCGATCTTCATTTCTGTTCGAGAAGCCTGGCTGCCTCGGGCATGACCTGGATGGCCTTCAGGACGACGGGGTCGTTCACGCGAGCGGCCCGGATCCCGGCTTCGACGCCCCAGATCGCCCCGGCGATCTCGCGTTCGAGCTCCCGGCCGATCTCGGCCGCGGCCTCCTGGAACGTCTTCTCGTCGTATTCGACCTTGCGCGTCCCGAGGAACTTGCGGAAATCGGCGACGACGTCGGTGTTGACGACGAACGCCGTTCCGACCTGGATCTTCCCGGCGGCGGACGCCCCGGCGTCCTTCGGGTCCTGCGGAAAAACGAATTTCCGGCCGAGGTCGGTCTGGTGCTGGACGAGCTTCCGGGCATAGGCGAAAAACGCCCCGCTCAAGCGGAGCCGCCCGGTGAACGGCTTGAGCAGGGAGTCGACGGCATAGTCGGGCGTGATCCCGCCCTGGCCGAGGACTTTGCGGCCGCGGTCGGTGTAACGGACCTCGCGGCTGTCCTCGGGGGCGCGCTTGCTCATGAGGTAGTCTTCGAGATGGCTGTAATCCCGCTGGATGGACCGACA
>Ga0268276_1000179_pt1 | contig 77145 bp, 70 predicted proteins | sample saktaG_4_FD_190145 | JGI IMG/M metagenome (GOLD analysis project Ga0268276, IMG submission 190145) | Saline water microbial communities from Sakinaw Lake, British Columbia, Canada - sak_2010_1_5_45m | ecosystem: Environmental > Aquatic > Non-marine Saline and Alkaline > Saline ... | reverse complement strand
GAGAAAATCCTGGCAGGTAATCTAAAAAAAATGACACACTGCAGTTTGTATAACCACAGGGTGCCATTTTACGGATATCAATGTTTACAGTTTTTTTACAGTGCCCTTACATTAGCGGCCGCGGGGCCTTTCTGGCCCTGCTCAACATCGAACGTTACGCGCTGACCCTCTTGCAGAGACTTGAAGCCCTCGGCCTGAATCGCGCTGTGATGTACGAAAACGTCTTTGCCGCCATCCATTTCGATGAACCCAAAGCCTTTTCCGTCGTTAAACCATTTAACGGTACCTTCTGCCATAATCTGTATCCTCCTTTCTCAAATTTTTCAAAGTCGGATCATCATCGTGGCAAAAATAAAAAGGCCGCCATATATCTTCAAGGACATGGCGGCCGGTTTTCGCACTTCAAAAATGTCTCTCCAACTTGCGGTGCTAATATATACAGGATTTTACCAAATGTCAAGGAATAAAATTACTGACCCCATTTATACCCGTGATACAGTCGAAACTGTACATGTACAGGTCCCGAAAATCTTCTCCCTGCAGGACGGTGTTTCGCAATTTCTTGAACTGCAGCATGCCGTAAAGGCTTGAGCAGAACACGACTGCCAGACGTCTTATCTCTCTATCGTCCGCGTCTTTTGAAACCCCTTCCTTCAGTATATCTTCAACAACCGAAAGGATCCTGTTGACATGCTCGTCGACCCTGGACTTCAGGGAGGGAGGAAATACAATCTCCGGTGAAGTAAGAAAATAATTTATAATATCGAAGTACTTGCGGTGTTCCTCGCTGAAATCGAGATATGCAAGCGCCACCCTCTCAAGTTTCTCCCGGGGGGTAAAACCACGCTCGCTCTCCTCTTTTATCTTCGTGTAGAGGAGGTCAAGCCCTTCCTCCTGCAGCGCCGCAAAGAGGCTTTCCTTGTTTTTGAAATAGAGGTAGAGGGTACCCACACTCAGCTCCGCGTCTCGCGCGATCTGATTCATGGAAGTCGCGTCGATACCCTTCTTGAGCAGAAGACTGCGCGCCGTATCCAATATCTGTTCTCTTCTCTGCTCCTTTTCCCTCTGTCGTCTTTCTATCGATCCCATCCTTTACCCCAACCTCAAAACTCTTCCCCTACCCTCAGCATCACCTTTATCGCCCTGCCTGTATGTATGCGTTTCTTGTATATGTGAGGCAGGTCATCCAGACCCGTGTAATCAGTGACAAGCGACCTCCCGTCTATCTTTCCCTCAGACATCCACTTGAGACACTGGATGTTTTCCTCATGTGTGTTTGAGTATGACCCTGTAAGCCAGACTTCTTTAAAATTGAGCGCGATAGGCATAATCTCAATGTTTTGCATGATGATACTCACCACACACACCGTTCCGCCATTCGCTGCGGCGTTTACCGCCGTTTGAACTGAGTCACCCAGGCCGGAGCACTCGAATACCGTATCAAAACCGGCGCCACATGTTTCGTCCATTGTTCTCAGAATCAGATTTTCGTTAAACGGGTCCACAACGATATCAGCACCAAGGCTGGTTGCGAGATTCCTCTTCTCTTTCACAGGCTCGGACAGAGCAATCGGGCCAAAACCCATAATCTTCAGCAGTCTGATAAGGGCAAGCCCTATGGAGCCGCCCCCTATTACCAGAGCCGATCCCCCCTCTTTGCCTGAGCATCTAATCCCGTGCAGTGATGCCGCGAAGGCCTCGGCGAGGGCTCCATTCTGCGAGTCCACCCCTTCCGGGATTGGGATCAGCATCCGGGGGTCCACCTTGAGATATTCGGCAAATCCACCCGGGAAATCGCCCAAACCTATAGTACGTCTGTCAACCTGGCACAGGTATGGCTTGCCCATCCTGCATTCCCTGCATTTCCCACAATATGTGGGACGAATCATAATCCTGGACCCCGTCTCCACATCCCTTACATCACTTCCCGCATCCGCGACCGTGCCGCTTACTTCATGCCCGATTATGGTTCCATCCTTCAGGCTCCCGCTCTCTATCATAGAGTGATCCGAACCGCAGAAGCCCGTGTTTACCACCTTTATCAGGACCTCGTTTGCACCCAACCGCGGCATTGGAACATCACGAACTACGAGTTTTTCTATGCTGTCATAAACTGCTGCTTTCATGGTTCACCTCATTCGGGGGTCATATTATACGAGGTTCCCGAAGGCAAGCATTGAAATGCCGACGCACAATGCCGCCACAAAGGTCATCACTATGCCTGCCTTAGCCATATCACTGATCGCGAAATAACCCGCCGAATAGGGTATGATGTTTGTCGGCGTCTCGGTAACCAGGATAAAGGCCAGTGACGATGTAAATGCCGCTGGCGCGCATATAAGCCACGGGTTTATGTTCAGATCCGCTGCAAGCGCAATCAGAAGGGGAATGATAATAGTGCCGGTCACTGTGTTGCTGGAAAACGCAAGATGGAGAAGGCTTACACCCAGCACAATGACAAACACCCTCACAATCCCGGGAAGTTGAACGACGGGACCCAGCAACACCCATGACAGCCATCTCGCCGCGCCGGTATTGTAGACCACCATACCGAGCGATATACCCGCACAGATCAGGACTATCCCCCCCCAGTCCACATCTTCCTGCGCCTCTCTCCATGATATCACCTCGATTCCGGGAAGAAACAGCATCAGGGCACCACACAGGGCAACAGCCTGCATCGGCATGTCGATTCTTCCGTTTGTAATATCTCTTATAAATGGAGATATAATCCACGCACAGATCGTCATCAGGAATATGACAAGCGTCCATCTTTCTTTTTTAGTAAATGGCCCGGCATCATCAATCTTTTTTCTGATCTCTTTTCTCTCTATGGGAACTCTTTCAATCTCAGGCGGAAAGATTGTCGTAATCACCAGCCAGCCAGCCGGTACCATCAGGATGGTAGCGGGAAGCCCTATGCTCATCCAGGTGATAAAATCTATATTGATATGAGCAAGTTCTTTTAAGAAACCGATCGCGAGGGGATTGGGACCGCAACCAGAAGGTGTTGCAATTCCCCCGAAAAGGGGACCCCACGCGCAGGAGATCATCAGGCCCTTTCCGAAGTTGCTCTCCATCGGCTTAACCCCCGACTGCCTGAGGATGGCAACCCCGAGCGGCATCAGGATCGCCGCCACCGCCATATCGGTGATCCACATGGACAGGAGGGCGCCCACAACAAGAAACCCGAGGATGACCATCCTGGTTCTGGTCCCCATTACGGAAAGTATCAGATAACTCAACCTGTTTCCCATTCCAGAACGGGTAAATGCCGAAGACAGTATCAACACACCGATAAAAAAGGCTATGATCGGGTTGCCGAATCCAAGTTGGATGACGTGTTTGAATGTATCTATTCCGAAGACAGGAATAAGGAGCATCACAAGCAGCGCCGTGACACTGAAGGGGATAACTTCTGTTATCCACAGGACGATTGCCGTCGCAAGCAGGGCCATGGTGGCTTTCGCGCCCCAGGTGAGTGGTATCAGCTCTCCCCCCTTTTCCAGAGGATCGGGGGATGGAAGAAGCATTATCGCTGCCATGAGGGCAAAGGCAAACAACAAGAATCCCATCTTATACACAAAAGAATGGGCGCCCTTTTGTATTACATCTCCCTCTTCAGCGCTCATTTCAGGCCTTTCCCTGATTTCCATATTCTAAGCAATTCCTTTCTCAAACGTAATGCACTTATCCCGCCTTATATGCACCCAGACTTGCCAGCGCGACGCTGCCGGGACTTATAACCGTCGGATCAGTCATCACATTGATGCATGTGGTCATACCCGAGGCAAACGCCTCTTCAAGGGCCGGACGAATGTCTTCAGGTCTTTCAACATACATTCCCTTGCCGCCAAGCGCCTCAACCAGTTTATGGTAGTCCACCTTGCCTATGTGCGTGCCTTCTTTTATGGCATGACCTATCCTCAACTCCTGACTGTGTCTTATCATCCCCCACCCGAGATCATTGCTGATTACCACGACTATGGGCAGCTTTCTCCTTATGGCAACCTCGAACTCCATGAAATTGAAGCCCACCGACCCGTCACCTATAATAAGGCAGACCCTCTTGTCGGGATTAAGCAGTTTCGCCGCGTTGGCATAGGGAAGACCGACCGCAAGACACCCGAACAGTCCGGAATCAAGATAATGCCCGGCCTTCCTGACCGTCCTCGTCATACCCATCCAGATCTGCGTATCGCCTCCGTCGGCTACGACGATATCATCATCTCTGTCCATAAAGCTGTTCACTTCCCCCGCAAGGCGCATCGGATGTATGGGAACATTATCGCTTTTCCAGTCGGGTATCGCCTGCGCCCTTCCATCGTCTTTTGCCTTCTCCAGGGTTGAAACCCAGTCACCAAATCTGCTTTTTAATTCATCCCCCACACCACGCTGACCGATTACCCGGTTGCACTCTTTCAGGAAGGCGCCGATATCACTCATGATCGCAAGATCCACAGAGCGGTTTCTCCCTATCTCTTCCGGCTCGATATCAACCTGGACAATTCTGGCCTCTTTGTTGAAGATATCCCCGAATATGTAGAATAATCCCATTCTCGAACCGAGGAATATGATCAGATCGGCTGTCATATTTGCCGCCAGCGCCGCGCCCGGTCTGATTGCCAGTGATGATTCAAAGCAGAGGGGGTGGGTATCGGGAATTGTCCCCCTTCCGAGTGACGACGTAAACACGGGAATGCCGGCATTTTCTATGAATCGAACCAGTTCCTCCCCGGCATCCGAATACCACGCGCCGCTTCCCGCGATCACGATCGGGGCTTTCGCCTCTCCGATCATCTCGATTAATTCTCCCACTTTATCCAAGTCGGCGGGATGCGAATTGACATCTGTATGTATCTTTTTGATCTTCCCGGGATCTGCCTGAGCATTCAACACGTCAACAGGCAATTCAAGGTAAACAGGCCCGGGCCTGCCGGTTGCCGCTGTGCGGTAGGCAAGGTCAATGAATTCCGGTATTCTTTCCGGGTTGTAGCAGACGAAGGCCTTCTTCACCATCGGGCTTATAACGGGGACCTGACACATGTCCTGCAGGTCAAGTTTCTCCGTTGACTCAAGTCCTACGCAACCGGAGATAAGAACCAGTGGCGAATTTGCCAGACGCGCGTTTGCTATCCCTGAAAGCGCGTTGGTAAACCCTGGACCTGCCGTGACCATCGCCGTGCCGGGACTGCGCGTCATCCTCCCCCACGCCTCCGCCATAAATACCGCCGCCTGTTCATGGCGCGTATCGAACAATTTAACAGACGAACCCTCAAGATACTGGTAAATAGGCGTTATATGCCCGCCACTTATCGTGAAGATATACTCGATTCCCCTTTCAATAAGGGACTGTGCCACCAGCTGACCACCTGTTATCTTTTCCACGCTTAATCCTCCATTCTTATAATTCCATCAATTGGCCACCGGTTACATTTATCGCCTGTCCGGTAATATAGGACGATTCATCAGACGCAAGCCACGCCACAAGATTCGCCACTTCTCCCGGCGTACCGATACGCCCCAGCGGAATTGTTTTGCACATCTCCTGCTCCCGTTCCTCAACGGTGGTCCCGTAAACCTCCGCCTCCAGACCGAAGCGCCACCTTTCCAGGTCTGTCATTATCTGGCCCGGACAGATCGCGTTCACGCGGATGCCTGACCCCGCAAGCTCTCCTGCCATTACCTTTGTGAGCATAATCACGCCCGCCTTGGCTACCGCATAGGCGCCGTTGAACAGAGGCGGTTTTTTACCCGCTCTCGATGCCGTGTTTATTATGCTTCTCCCCTCTCCAGTCATCATGGGGATAATCGCCCTTGAAACCCTGAACACACCGTGGAGATTCACATCTATCGTCTTCATCCACGCGTCTTCATTGTAGGTATGTGCCGCGTCAGGCACACCGAAGGACGCTCCAGCGTTGTTACATAGGATATCAACCCGCTCAAACTGATTCCCTATCCTGCCGGCCATTTGTCTAATCGACTCATTGTCGGTGACATCGACATTGACTGCCAGGGTCTTCACACCGAAATCGTTGGCAAGTTTTCCCGCTATCTCCTCCATCTCCTCCCATGTGCCCGTCTTTATCTTGTCCCCGGCGGAAGTTTTCCCGAGATCGGCAATAACGACATTCGCGCCGCAAGAAGCCAGCTTCTCCGCGATCGCGTAACCGATTCCGGTTCTCTTCCCCGATCCTGTGACAACCGCCGTCTTCTTTTCCAGATCTTTATACACAACCATCCCCCTTCCATGCTTTGCCACGAGAAGCCTTATGTAAAGACCTCGAATGTCTTTCACCTAATGAATGCTATTCATTATATGCGCGCTTGTCAACGCTTTTTTCAGTCACTGCTTCTGTAATGGGAAAATGTCCTGCCAGGGGGTACATAACCATATTGTATTAATATTGTGGTCATTATTCCATTGACACACAAAGTTTATCCTGCTTATACTCAGCCAGTAAGGATGTAATATCTTATCAAAAGGAAATAATCAGCGACCCTCGGAAGGAGGGGAATGTATGGATGCAGCGATCGTAGATCAGATCAGGCTTAACTTTAACCCTCAGGGTCTCTTGGTGATTAATGTGGCGATCGGGCTCATGATGTTAGGAGTCGCTCTGGACCTGAAACTGGAGGACTTCAAGCGGATCATTGTATCGCCGAAAGCTCCTGCCATCGGGCTGGGCGCCCAGTTTATCCTGCTCCCGGCTTTCACCTTTTTGCTCGTCCTCATTATACGGCCTCAACCCTCCATAGCGCTGGGTATGATTCTGGTGGCCGCGTGTCCGGGGGGCAACCTGTCAAACATTATTACCTACCTGGCCAAAGGGAATTGCGCCCTGTCTATCAGCATGACCGCCGTTTCCACAGCCGCGGCCATTGTGATGACCCCACTCAACCTAGCCTTGTGGGGCAGCCTTTACCCTCCCACTGACGAAATCTTGCGAAGGGTGAGCCTCAGTCCCATGGATGTGTTCATCACTATCTTCATGATCCTGGGGATTCCCCTGGCCATTGGTCTCACACTATCACGTATTTTCCCCACACTCGCAGACAGGGTCAGACGTCCGTTCAAAATCTTTACTCTTGTCTTTTTCATTGCCATCGTCTGCGGAGCCCTGGCGGCAAACTGGAGTATTTTCCTCAAGGCCATCGGGCTGGTTGTCATTTTCGTCTTTATCCATAACGCCCTGGCCCTCAACCTGGGGTACTGGTCCGCCCGGCTCTTCAGACTTGATGAAAGAGATTCGCGGGCTGTCTGTATCGAAGTCGGGATTCAGAATTCCGCCCTCGGACTGGTTCTGGTTTTCAATTTTTTTGAAGGGCTGGGTGGGATGGCTATCCTTGTTGCATGGTGGGGAACCTGGCATATTATCGCCGGTCTGATCACCGCGTTTATATTTAACCGCCGGGCACTGCCAGCGGACCAAGTTCAAGAGGTGGGCTGCAAACCGGGCATATGATTTGTATCCGTTCGCAGTTTACAGTTATCGGTTCACGGTTGATAAAAGAAGGCACGAGATCAAATCATGTTTTTCGTGTTTTCGTGACTTCGTGCTTTCATGAGAGATAAAATAGATGACACGGAGCCAGACTCAATTTATGTTATAAAACCCTTACGGGTAAATTCCAAGTAAGCGTAAGGCCTATGAGTTGTGATAAAGGCCTTACTACATGACATCTTTCTGGCTGAGTTCCACCGCACGATCTATCTCCGCCTTGAGCGGCGCCGGAAGACCGGGTATATCCACGCTCAGAAATCCTCTCACTATCGTCGCGGTTGCCTCTTCTTCAGTCAGACCACGCGACATCAGATAGAGTATTTCATCCTGCGCGATCTTGCCGACCGCGGCCTCATGCGACAGTTCCACACCGTCAACCAGGCCTTTTAACTCGGGAATTGCCTGCATAATGCCACCATTAAGGATAAGACCATGACATTCCAGGTGCCCTTTTACCCCCGATACCTCACCTATGATATCCCCGCGGGACGTAATATTGCCCCCATTGGTAATGGCTCGCGAGATAATTTCCGCGCGCGTATCCTTTGCCTGGAGATAGATCCGCCCGCCCACATCCAGTTCTGAGCCTGGACTGCCGACAAGCAAACTGTATGAACGGGCCACCGCCCCTCTTCCCACAAGATATATTGTCGGGTACGTCTGGACAGACTTTACCGGTTTCATGGAGATGTAATTGTTGAGGAAAAGACCGCCCTTTTCAACTATCCCCACAGACCTGGGCCTCACCACTACATCCTCTGCCCAGTGATGAATCATGGTAAAGCTCAGCTTGGCGTCCTTCTTTACATAGAATTCCGAGACCCCCGCATGCAGGCCCCGTGTTACGTGAGAAGCGCTCGCGCAACCGGATATTATGTGCAGCTCCGACCCTTCCTCGGCTATAATGATATTATGCACATTCTGACTGAAACCCTCTTTTTCAAGGTAGAGACATGCCTGCGCCGGAAGTGTTACCTTCTTGCCGGGAAGTGCTCGTATAACATAGCCGTCCTGCAGATCGAGCCGGACACGCGCCGTATATTTGTCCGTGTCCACAGAGGCCAGTTTCCAGTAGTAATCCCTTATCCAGTCTATTTCTTTGAGCGCCTTCTTGATAGGTATTATCTCCAGACCATCCACATTTGAACCGGAGTGAACAGATGTGGCATCCCTCTGGACATACGTACCGGCGCGGCCATTTTCACTTGCATCCAGACCGGCAAGGGTCATTCTTTCTATATCCTCTTCGGGCATAGTATTCAGATTTTTCACATCGGCATGCGCGGGAGACTCAAGAGAATAGCTGTCCAGATCAATGTCAGGCCCGATTGCCGCCACTTTGTCTTTTGCCTTGTAGGCTAGATCGTCTAAGCTGCGCATCGTGCACACTCCATGTATCCCACCTTCTTTATCTGCTTGAATATCTCCACCGGGTTGCCTCTGCCTGCCACCACACCATTATAAAGAACCAGTCCCTTATCAGCCGTTACATAATCAAGGATAAGTCCCGTGTGTGTTATAATCAGGCCCATTTTTGACCGTTCTCTGGCAATCCGTTTTGCAGTTTTATCATGCTGCGTTCCATTAACCCGTTGCAGCAAACTGTTTATCGCATTCCCTATAAGAGAGATGTTTTCAAGGTCAACTCCTGATTCAGGTTCATCAAAAAGCGACAGATCGGCATCCTGGGCCATTAACTGCAGAAGTTCTGAGCGTTTGATTTCGCCGCCCGAGAAACCCACGTTGATGTCGCGCTCGAGGAACTCTGTAAAATTCATTCTCTCTGCCAGCGTATCAACATCGATATGTCCATTCCCACACACCTGGACCATCCGCCGCGTTTTCAAACCCTGTATGCTGGGCGGACGCTGATAGGACATCCCTATGCCGAGACGCGCCCTCTCATCAATCGTCATATGCGTAATATCTTCACCATTGAACAGGATCCTTCCGCCGGTAACTTTGTACTGCGGATAGCCCATTATCGTCATCAGGAGAGATGTCTTCCCCGATCCGTTAGGACCGAACAGGATATGTGTCTCCCCGGGCTGGATCTCCAGATTCACATGCTTGAGAACCTTTTTATTGCCGATCTTAACCTGCAGGTCTTCTATTATTAGCATCCCTCTTCTCCTTGATTTTCGAGCTTCGAAAATTCCGGTGCCCTATCCTGTTTCTTTCTCAAAAAGTCAATACAAATATTTTCGTTCCAGTGTCGTCATTAAAATAAACATAAAACAAAAAATGGCAAGCCTTTCAACAAAAAGACAATCTTCCTATGCCGCGCGCCTTAAGCAACCCTGTTTTTTGCCTTGACGGAGAAAGGAAATACGGTGTATGCACCTTCATCCTTCAGGCAATTCAGGGATTGTTACAGGAACAGTTTAATACAACGGAAGGCGTCAAATCACCATGAGACATTCATTGAAAGTGGGGCTCAGCTTTGGTCTAACCTCCGCGATAATAACGACCCTAGGATTGATGGTTGGCCTGTACTCGGGCACACACTCACGGCTTGTAGTTCTCGGCGGCATAATCACGATAGCGATAGCGGACGCGTTTTCAGACGCGCTGGGTATTCACATTTCTGAAGAATCTGAGAATAAGCACACCACAAAGGAGATATGGGAATCTACTATCTCCACTTTTTTGTTCAAATTTGTCTTTGCAATGACATTCGTTGTTCCTGTCCTGTTGTTTTCTCTCGAGACAGCAATTGTTGTGAGTGTCGCCTGGGGACTGTTTCTATTGGGAATCTTCAGCTTTCACATGGCTAAAGAGCAAAAAACAAAACCCTGGAAAGTGATCTCAGAGCACATCTTTATCGCGCTGGTTGTCATAGCTGTAACATACTATGTCGGCATCTGGGTCGAATCAACATTCAGGTAGTAAGGCATAAAATGTCAACAGTTGATCCCCCTATCCATCATATCAAGGAAATTGCCGACAGCTTTTATATGATTGCGCTGCCGATGCCTTTCCGCCTCGGACATGTCAACGTTTTTCTTATCGTTCATGATAAAGAGGCCACCCTTTTCGATACCGGGCTCAATATTCGCGGCACCCTGCCGGAACTCGAAGCGTCCCTCGCGTCTGTGGGGCTTTCGATCGAAAACATCGGACAGATATTCCTGACCCACTCTCACGCCGACCACTGCGGCGTGGCCGGTCTGATAAAGGAAAGCTCCGATGCCATTATCCATATGTCTGAAGAGGGGAAAAGGCATATTGAGAGGATGAAAAATGGAGACCTCATAGTAAAAAGAATGAGAGATTTCCTCTGCCGGCATGGTCTTCCCGAAAAGACACTCGATTTCATCGCGAAGATGTTCGACCGTTTTAAAGATGCGACCATTCCCTTCGAGGTGGACGAAGTCCTGAAACCGTGTAAGACTTATGAGACATGCGGAAGAACCTTCAAAGCTATTCCTACGCCGGGACACGCAAACGGCCACAACTGTTTTTACTTCGGGAATGAAAATATTCTGCTTTCAGGCGATCATGTTTTGCCCGATATCACCCCGAACCTCAGTCCAGATCTCTTCGATCCCGAATTCCAGCCCTTAAACGCTTTTCTCTCCTCCCTGGACAGGGTGAAGGATCTCCCGGTCGAGATGGTCTATCCCTCCCACGGCGCGCCTTTCCCGAATCTAAGTGGGAGAGTAGCTGAGATGAAGGAACATCACAGGGAGAGAAAGGGCCTTATACTTGATGCCATCAGGAAAGGACGAAAGACCACGTTTCAGATCTCTCTCGATATTTGGGGGGGGAACCTCTCGCAGTTCGACAAATTTCTTGCCATTAACGAGACGTATGTGCATATCCTGGAATTGCTAAAAGAGGGCAGTGTTAGAGAAGATAGTAATGGAAGGCATGTTTTATATGTAGTTGCCTGATGCGGAGTGAAACGACGAGAAGGTTGAGATTTCTCACATTCTTTCGAAATGATAAATAACATGCCGGCGAAGCTGTCATTTTTTGCCTGGCTCATAAATGATTCTGTTGATTTATATAGGATCATAAACGCAGAATGGTTCTTCAGCCAGATAGTCTCCTGTAATCTCATACGCGCGGGCGCGGCATCCCCCGCACACCTTTATGAATTCGCAGCGGCCGCATTTCCCTTTGTATTTTCCCAGATCCCTGAGCTCATTGAAGATTCCGGAGTTATTCCAGATATCTTCAAATTTCTTTTCTTTGAGCTGCCCACAGTCAATCTCAAGAAATCCACAGGGCTGCACCTGTCCGGTATTTGAGATAAAACAGAATGAACTTCCTCCCATGCATCCCCTTGTCATGGAATGCAGCGGGTTTTTCATTTCCTTCTGCTTTTTATTGTTTTCTTTTCCCCTCTGATGAGAGATCCGGTAATACTGCGGGGCGCAGGTGGCCTTGAGTTGAATCGGGCAGGTAAGACTCTGCTCATAAAACCAGTTCAGTGTATTCTCATAATCCTCCGGCGAGATTTCCTGGTCGGCCAGTTCCCTGCCTCGACCGGTCGGAACCAGCAGGAAGATGTGGTGGGCGGCCGCACCCAGTTTTATAGCCAGATTAAAAATGTCTTCGATACGGCCCTGGTTGAACCTGGTTATTGTGGTGTTGATCTGAAACTCCATCCCCGCCCTTTTGAAGGCGTCAATACCCGCCATCGCGCCGTCAAAGGCGCCCGGCACCCCGCGAAAATCGTCATGACTTTTTGCGTCATGGCCGTCTATACTTATGCTGACCCTTTTTATCCCGGCATCCAGAGTTTTGCGTGCAATTTCATCTGTAACAAGGGTGCCATTTGTCGCGAGGACCATGCGTAGGCCTTTTTTATCTCCATAAGAGGCAATTTCATAGATATCTTCGCGGAAATAGGGCTCTCCACCGGTAAGGATAATTACAGGGGAGCTGAAAGCGGCGATATCATCAAGAAGTCGCAGACACTGCCCGGTGTCAAACTCCCCTTCGTACGGGCCGTATTTCGATGACGCGCGGCAGTGCACGCATGAAAGATTACATCCCCGGGTAACCTCCCACGCAACCATGCGAAGCGTATGGGGCAGGATTAAAGATTGTTTGGAAACCATTACTGATAACTCCATCAAACCCGATGCACTCGTAAAAAGGCTGTCATTCCCGTTTTCACGGGAATGACAAAATTGTGTATATTTCAACTTTTCACGAGTGCATCAAACTTTGAACTCGAAACTTTCACCTCAACAGTTCGGCCGCTTCCTGTGCGAAATATGTGATTATAATGTCCGCCCCGGCCCTCTTTATCGACACGAGGGATTCCATCATAGCCTTTTTGCCATCGAGCCACCCCAGCTTGTCCGCCGCTTTTATCATGGCAAACTCGCCACTGACATTATAAGCCGCTATGGGCAGATCAAACTCATCTCTCACCCTTCGTATAATATCAAGATAGGGAAGCGCCGGTTTCACCATGATTATGTCGGCCCCCTCTTCAATATCAAGAGCAACCTCCCTGATCGCCTCGCGGCCGTTGGGTGGATCCATCTGATATGACCTTCTGTCACCAAACTGCGGCGCACCCTGAGCGGCGTCCCGGAAAGGGCCGTAAAAGCATGACGCGTACTTGGCCGAATATGCCATAATGGGTATATCCTGATAGCCCTCACCATCAAGTACTTCACGGATAGCGCAGACCTGTCCATCCATCATGGCCGATGGCGCGACCATATCGGCTCCCGCAAGCACGTGTGACAGCGCCGTTCGCGCTAACAGTTCAAGAGTGGCGTCATTGTCCACCTCGCTGCCATCGAGTACCCCGCAGTGGCCGTGGCTCGTGTATTCGCAAAGACATACATCCGTAATTACAAGGATATCCGCGACTTCATCCTTGATCTCTCTTACCGCCTGCTGGATAATCCCATTCTCGGCCCAGGCGCCGGAACCCTCTTCATCCTTTGCCTCGGGTATACCGAAAAGCATGATCGCTGGTATTCCCATACCTTTTATTTTCTTCACTTCCTCCACAAGATTATCAATCGACATCTGGAAATTTCCCGGCATGGAAGAAATAGGATTCTTTACTCCACTCCCGTGTGTCACAAACAGGGGACAGACAAGGTCATCAACCGACAGGTCGGTCTCCCGTATCATCCTTCGAAAGTTCTCGTTTTTTCTCAGTCTTCTTGGACGGTAATCAGGAAAACTCATATATCACCTCTTATCTCTTCATCTGTCAGGTAGCAGGCCGGGTCGGGTCCCCATATATCACCCGTCACCGCCTCGGCTCTCGCGCGGAAATTGCCCCCGCATACGTCAAGCCAGCGGCAGTTCGCGCATCGCCCCGTTACGTAAGATTTTTTGTCCTTCAATCTTGCCATCAATTCGTTGGATGTGTCCAGCCATATATCGCTGAAAGGGCGTTTTCTTACATTTCCAAAGGAGATATCCCTCCAGAACTGATCCGCGTACACCTCGCCATCCCAGCTCACACAGCCTATCCCTCGTCCTGAATTGTTTCCCTCATTCATCCTGAGGAGCGCCAGAACATCGGCGGCCCTTTTCGGGTCCTCCCTGAGCAGCCTCAGATAGACATACGGCCCGTCGGCATGGTTGTCTACTGTAAGTATCTCTTTTGGCATCCCCCTGTCGAAGAGATCACGCGTCCTGTCCATGATCAGAGCCACAACCTCCCTTGTCTGGGCGTGCGACAGATCATTATCGGCCAGCGTGGAGCCGCGCCCGGAATAGACCAGATGATAGAAGCACGCCCGGGGGATATTGTTCTTCTCAATGAAATCAAAGATGGCGGGGATCTCAGCGCTGTTTTCCCCGGTTATCGTAAAGCGGACACCTACCTTTATTCCCGCGTCCTGACAGTTCCTGATTCCCCGGACAGCGGCGTCAAAGGCCCCTTTCACGCCCCTGAATCTGTCGTGAATCTCTCCTGTTCCATCCAGACTTACACCCATATATGAAAGGCCGATACCGGCGAATATCCTGGCTTTCTCCTCGGTGATAAGCGTGCCGTTTGTTGAAATAACCGCCCTTATCCCGTTGTTCACGGCGAACTGCACAAGTTCCGGCAGATCTTCCCTTATCAGCGGTTCCCCCCCGGAGAAAAGGATCACGGGACATCCAAAGGCGGCAAGATCGGATATCAGGACCTTTCCCTCTTTTGTGGTCAGCTCACCACTGTATTTTATGTTTTGAGAACTTGAATAACAGTGAACACACTTGAGGTTGCACCTTCTTGTGACATTCCAGACCACAACCGGACGCTTATCGCTTGAAAACTGGAGAAGATGCGAGGGAAGTCTCCCCGATTCCGCCCCATAACGAAGCACATCGGAGGGCTCAACCCCTCCGCAGTATAGTTTTGAGATTCCTATCATTGACACACTCCAGTCTTTATTGCATCCACCAGACCGGGAATCGAATAAGGCCCCTGCATGATATCGACTCCGAGCCCGGCCTTTCTGCACGCATTTTCCGTTACCGGGCCTATGCACGCGATCTTTATATGATTCGGAATGGTTGTCTCATTCCCGATAATATCCATGAAATTAGTCACTGTGGACGGGCTTGTAAAGGTAATCACGTCTATTTTTCCATTGTCCATCAATTCTTTAATGCCCTCCACATCCTCGCCGGAGTTTACCGTTCTGTAGGCGGTTACTACATCCACATTCGCGCCCAGTTCCGAGAGTCCGTCGGGAATAATATTCCCGGCAATCTCCGCCCTTGGCAGAAGTACGTTCGCCCCCGCAACATCCACACCCCTGAACGCCGCCACCACTCCATCGGAGATGTACTCTTCGGGGACCATATCCACCCGGATATTATATCCTTCAACTCTGTCCCGTGTGGCCGGGCCTATGGTACAGATCTTTATCCCCTTGAGGTCTCTGATATCATTTCTCAGTTTACAGAAACGTTCAAAAAAGAACCTCACGCCATTCGCGCTGGTAAATACAATCCACTGATATTTCTCAATATTCTCTATGGCCCGATCCAGGTCGCCATAGTCTTCCGGCGGCACAATCCTGATGGTCGGAAAGGAGATAACCCTTGCACCTTCATCACGCAGGAGCGCCGCGAACTCTTCCGACTGCTCCTCCGGTCTCGTGATAACAATACCCTTCCCGAACAGTGGCTTCTCCTCAAACCAGCCAAGACGCTCCCTCAGACTGACCACATCGCCCACGACAAACACAGCGGGAGGCAAAAATTTTCTCTCCTCCGCCAGGGCGGCTATATCTCCGAGCCTCCCCGTCAGTGTCTCCTGGTCCGGGGTTGTTCCCCACCTGATCAGCGCCACAGGGGTGTCCGTACTCCTGCCATTTTCCATGAGATTGGAGGCAATTTTGGGGAGGTTTTTTACACCCATAAGAAATACAATGGTTTCAATGGTGGATATCTTCTTCCAGTCAATGCGGCTCTTGCCCTTGTCAGGATCCTCATGCCCGGTTACAAAGGCAAGAGTGGAGGCAAATTCCCTGTGCGTGAGGGGTATTCCGGCATAGGCAGGAACGGATATCGCCGATGTCACACCCGGCACAACCTCAAAGGGTACTCCCGCCTTCTGAAGGAATTCGGCCTCTTCGCCGCCCCTTCCGAATATGAATGGATCTCCCCCTTTGAGTCTGGCCACTGTATTCCCATTCAAGGCCTCTTCCACAAGTATCCGGTTCAGATTCTCCTGGGATATATTTTGATGCCCTCCGATCTTTCCAACGTAGACAAACCGCGCCCCTTTCCCGGCGTGCCGCAGTATCTCTTTTCCCACGAGATAGTCATGCACCACCACATCCGCCCTGCGCAGGCACTCTACCCCCTTAATCGTTATAAGATCCGGATCACCGGGACCCGCGCCTATTATATATACCTTTCCGGGTTTTTTCATATCAGTCTATTCACCTTTTTCCACACCATATAGGACGAACATTATTTGTATATTTCGTCCAGAACAGCCCGTCCGCCGCTGGACAGTATATTCTCCGCCAGGGTGTTTCCCATATACTCCCAGTCACCGCTGTTTCCCCTGATCTCGTCCATAATCATAACTTTCCCATCGATACTCCCCACGAGACCCTTAATAACCAGACTCTCTCCATGCTTCCTGGCAATGCCCGCTATCGGCACCTGACACCCCCCTCCAAGGCGTCTGAGAAACGCGCGCTCGGCCGAGATTTCCACCTCTGTGTCAGAATGATTGAGGGAGGAGATAAGGTCTCCGGTTTCCCTGTCACCTTCTCTCAGTTCTATCCCCAGCGCCCCCTGCCCTGCCGATGGCATCATAACTTCAATCGGTATATACTGCGTGATCTCTCCTCGGCGCCCCATCCTCTTCATCCCGGCCGCCGCTATAATTATTCCATCCAGATTTTCCGTTACAATCTTCTTTATTCTCGTGTCTATATTGCCGCGCACGGGAACAATCTCTATGTCCGGCATCAGGCTTTTGATCTGCATTCCCCTTCGCAGAGAACCTGTGCCCAGCCTTGCCCCTTTGGAAAGCCCCTCCATCTTCGTGCCTTCCCCGGAGATCAGCACATCTCTCGGGTCTTCTCTCTCCGGTATGGCCCCTATCACAAGACCGTCGGGAAGATCCACCGGAACATCCTTCATGCTGTGAACCGCGATATCTATATCCCCCCGCAGCAACGCCTCTTCTATTTCCTTTACAAAGATTCCCTTACCCCCTATTTCCACCAGGGAGATATTCTGCATCCTGTCTCCGCGCGTCCTTATCGGAACAACCTCCACAGACATATCCGAATACAGACTCTTCAGGCGATCCGAAACCCAGTTCGCCTGTACAAGCGCGAGGTCACTTCCGCGTGTGCCTATCCGTATCTTCTTGATCTTACGTCTCCTTTCACGCGCCACAACGGTGGGGCTTTTTACACCAAACCCGATCCCGATCAGGGGATGAGCGAGAGTGCCCGGGAATGCTATACACACTCCATTCACATGCTCGTTGGTTTCTACAGCAAAACCCCTGACAAAATCAATGAAAATGAGATTTCGGGCTATTGCCCACGGCGAAGAAAGGTCATTTTTACAAATTGTCAATTCAAATGGTAATTTGTAAAAAAGTCAGATGAGCCACTTAACCGTCATTCTGGCCTGCTTGCGCGTTTTTTCTGCTTGGCTATCAAGGAACTTTGTATTACAGTGCGCTTGGCGGCATTAAACCGTGAAGGCGTGATTGAAGAAAGAAAGGGTATACAATCCCTTCTACACGCCGTTCGATAATATGCAGGGAACACAAATGGCAACCTTATCCGTAATAGTAATCACAAAAAACGAAGCCGAGTCCATCAAAACCTGCTTGGAATCTGTAAGGTGGGCGGACGAGATCATAGTCGTGGATTCCGGCAGCACGGATGATACAGTCGCCATATGCAGAGAATACACAGACAAGGTATTCATTACCGACTGGCCCGGGTTCGGAGCGCAAAAAAACCGGGCTCTCGATTTGGCTACCGGGCAGTGGGTCCTTTCCCTGGATGCGGACGAACATATTACCCCTGAACTGCGAGATGAGATACAGGCGGCGATAAACGATCCGGGAGGGAATGTTGCCTTTAGAATCCCTCGTCTTTCAAGTTACTGCGGACGCCCCATGCGCCACGGCGGTTGGTGGCCCGATTACGTTATCCGTCTCTTGCTCCGGAGGCATGGCCGTTTTAGTGATGATATTGTTCACGAAAGATTGGTTGTGAATGGTCCCACGGGCACTTTCTCAAACCCCATAATCCATCAGGCCTTCGAGAATCTTGAGGAGGTCATTCAAACGATGAACAATTATTCCACAGCAGGCGCCCGTATGATGCACAAAGAAGAAAGGAAGGCCGGACTCTTGACCGCGTTATCGCATGGTTTCTGGAGTTTCGTTCATACCTATATTATCCGCGCCGGTTTTCTGGATGGCAGGGAAGGATTTATGCTGGCTGCATCAAATGCCGAGGGCACATATTATCGCTACCTGAAACTGAGGTTTATGAAAGAAAAGAAATAATGCGTATTGCTGTAATTGTAACAACCTATAATCGCCCCGACGCGCTATCATCCGCTCTTGACGGTTATTGCGCCCAGAAAGACAGAGATTTTGAATTGATTGTGGCTGATGATGGGTCAACCGATGCAACATCCCAGATTATTGCCGCTTATAAACGGCGTCCGGATTTGAGACTCAGCCATGTCTGGCAGAAAGATGAAGGCTTCCGTGCAGCCGCTGTTCGCAATCGCGCAATCGCGGAAACTGCCGCCGACTATATCATATTTACTGACGGAGATTGCATTCCCCTGCCCGATTTTGTTTCTCAGCATCGGACCTTGGCGGAACGGGAATGGTTTCTTGTCGGAAGCCGTATCCTGCTTAGTGAACCATTTACCGACCATGTTCTAAAGAATCGAGTACCTGTCCATACCTGGACCGTTGCCCAGTGGATAAAGGCCTGGGTAAAAAAAGATGTAAACCGGTGGTTGCCCATCCTGTCTCTGCCCGTTGCCGCGCCGTTGCGCAAACTTCCGGCGCACACGTGGGAAGGGGTTACAACCTGCAATTTATCAGCCTGGCGGGATGACCTGCTCAGGATAAATGGTCTGGATGAATCTTACTGCGGCTGGGGACTTGAGGACTCGGACATGGCAATACGTCTGTTAAGGTCCGGTATACGCCGCAAAAGCGCCCGGTTTGCAGCGCCGCTTTTGCATCTGTGGCACAGGGAAAACGACCGAACAAATCTTGACCACAACAGGGAAACCCTTGACAATCTGCTCAATTCCCGGCGTATCCATGCCATCCGCGGGGTAAATCAATACCTGTGAATGTCCCAGACAGGGTGACCGCCATTGGCGGCGGGGGATCACGTTGCTGATGGCTCCTGATTCTTGATTATTTATTTTTTCTTATCCTTCTGACCCCCTGATTGATTTGCATGATAAAAGTAAGAAAAAAGTTTTTCAAACGCACGCGTGGTGGCTTTTTCAGTTCCGGAAGTTTCACCCAGTTCGACTGCATGACAACACCGAGATATTCTTCGGAAAGGGAAAACTCCGATTCACCATTCATTTGTGCTTCGAAAAACTGTTCGGCATAGTGATACACTTTAAATATAGGATCAATTGGAACTACCGGGATTGTTTTGCTGAATAACAGATACTCCCCATACAATTGCATTTCACAAGGGTATTCCTGAAGTAAGTCAAAAACAGTTTTGTTTTTGGGTTTCAGGTAGTCTTCATATAGACTTCTTAAGACCTGACATGACCATATCAGCGGAGAACAGCCAAAGTTGTAAAGAGTACCGGATCGTTGGAACAGAGATTGGAAGTGTATTGCCATCTTTTCAAAGTCATGGATTATCTTTGTGTTTCCTGTCCTATGTGCGAAGTCAAACAGATCTTTTGAGTGGTGCTGAACAGTATATGGGGTGGTCTCGTCGTGAAAGAAATCGGCAACATGGAATTCCCTGATAAAATACGCATCAGAATCAAGCCATAGATAATTTTCGCAAAACCCCATTTGCCAGAATTCAAGTTTTATCAATTGCTGCAGCAAGTGGGAGAGAAACAATCTCGGCAGCTGACCATACACCTGGCGGCTTTTCTCTAATATCTCCTCATCTGTGATGAAATGGCAGGGGATGTTCCCGAAGCATTGTTTGAACTGATTCAGATCTGATGCCGGCACGCCGATGTACAGGGGGATATTGTCCACATTAAACCGGTGAACGCTTTCGGCCATGCGGCGCGCCCGGAGCATATCTTTGCTGTAGGACTTGCAAAACAAGACGATCTTTTTTGTATTCTGTTCCATAACGTTCATTTCATACAACAATCAAAAAAACCGGTCATGTATTGGTCAACACCAGTTTAGGAAGCCGCATCAATCTCAGAGACTGCGGACATCAGTTTATCTACCGTTGCCTCGACAGTAAAAGGAGACGCAACCTGGTTGTCATCCAACCCTTCCGTGTCCCATTTATTGACATACAGCTCAATGGCTTTCTCGACTTCTGAGATATCATCTTTATCAACGGACGTATGGTTGTTTTCAATCAAGAACCCCTCCAGCTCTGTACCAGTTTCAACCAGCCCTAAAACAGGGCGTCCGGTAAGTAAATATTCATATAGTTTTGAGGGAATATATTCATAACAGACGCTACCCTCACCGCCGTGTAATACCACCAGTACATCCATTTTCCTCATGGCTTCCAGAACCTGCTGCCTTCCTGATTTGCCGGTTTCCGGATCATATTCCAATCTGCCATGTTCAACCAGCATGTCCCCCAGAGGGTATTTATTAAGCGCCTTTCGCGAAGCAGTATCTAACTCACAACCATATACATCAAGGATGATACGCTTTTTTAAATCCGGCCTTTCCTCGGTTAATTCATAAATAGCCCTGATAAATACCTCCAGATTTCGAGTCTTATCAAGTGATCCAAAATGACCAAAATGTATTTTATCCGTCTTAGCATAATGAATATTATGGAAATCCGGTGGGGTCGCGCCCGGCCTTACAACAATAGCTTTATTCTTTATCGGATGACGCCTGTTGGCATTCTCCAGTGCCCGGTTCGTGAAATACACAACTACTGAAGCATTACCGCATACAATCTTCTCGACAAATCGATTAAAATAATACTTGTGCCATTTTGGGCACTGATCATCGAGTATAAGAGGGTCGTGGAGTTCCGCCATCCATGGAAGGCCGTAGATTTTATGAAGTATGTATGCTGCCAGGTGTGTGGTTGACGGTCCTGCGGTTGAATACAGCAGCGCGGGGTGATATTTATTTATTAGTTGGCTACCCTTAATAGACGCGCTCAAAAACCATGACCACTGACTGTCAAGTTGAAGAAAGACTTTTTCTACAAGGTAAAAGGGTAGACAGAGAATGGCAGATATGCCTTTTAGTATACTTTGCGCTGTTTTGTTTCTCACCGTATTTTTTATTATAAACCTCATATCATAACGGAGACCGGAAGGAGCAGGGGATATTATCTGATAATGAGGAATCTGCGTGTCTTTTCTTCCTGTGACAGCGCTAAGAACAACAAATTTAAGCCCTCGGGTTTTAAAATATGGCAACCTGTCGGTTATTGTCTGGCTTGCGGCTACCCCATCCGCATTGAAAGAATGGGCAATAATGAACCATCGATCTTTTTCAGGAGTTTTTTCCTTCATATTATCATCTATTTATTCGCTTCCGATTAATTGCTTTGCGTCATCATTGTTTCTACGGCTTGAATCACATCGGCTGCCGGTATATCTTGGAGGCACCTGCTGAGGCTTTGTATGTTTCTATCACAACCTTCTTCATGACACGGAACGCATTCACCCTTCCCTTGCAAAAGAAAGACATTGCCCATCATCTGAGATCCTTTTTTCTTATAGGGACTTTTGCCGATAAAAGAAACCTCTTTCGGCATTGGCCCCCACTTGACGGGATTGGTTGGGCCATACAGGGCAACAGTTGGAATTCCCAAGGCTGCTGCCATATGCGTAACTGCGGTATCAAGTCCAATATACACGGATGCCTTGCTTAATAAATAAGCAACCCCGCTCAGGCTCAGTGCGCCGGCAACGTCGATGCTGCCGTCTGGCAGCGATTGGCAGAGACGGGATATATATTCTCGTTCCTCCGGAGCATTGCTTCCTGTAATCACCGTTCGTACACCCTTTGCGTTAAGCCAGCGAATGACATCTACCCAGCCTGCAAGATGCCACATCTTATAGGAGAACATGGGATACACGTGTAAAACCGCGTACCGTTCCCTGGCAATGTCAAAAGGCAGAAGTTTGTTGACCTTTATTTCGTCTTCTCCTGCCCAGGAAATTATAACTTCAGGGATTTGTTTTACACCAAGAAGCCCAAGAAGAGACAGGTTCATTTTTACGGTGTGAGTTTCATAGTTGTCAAACAGTTCATATTTGTCAAGAAGAGCTCGTTTCCACAAGTTGTAACATCCCTTTTCCACAAACCCTATACTGATCTTCCCCGCTATCAAAGAATAAAACGTGGGTCTGTCTCCGGAAAGGGTTGAGATTGCCAAGTCGTACCTGCGAAACAGTTTGCAAATCGTTTTAATCTGTTCTCTAAAAGTTGCTCCTTCCGCAATCGTGATAATGGTATCGATGTCTTTATTCGCAGAGATACAACTCTCCGTTCCTTTAAAAACAACTACATCAAGTCGTGCATCCCGGTAGGCACGACGAAGCGACCTGATAAGGGGGGTTGTCAGGATAACATCACCGATGCGACGTGTTGCAATGACAAGGATGCTTTCAGGTTTTTGTGGGGGGAATTTTTTTTTCTTCATGCTTCGATTCAGTAATTCCCGGTTAAGTTTTTGCATATGAGGGCCAGGCATTCTGTTCTTTAAAATTCTACCTACACGCTTTCTGCATTCAAAGAGGCAGATTGCAGTTCATTGTAAATTTGCATGCGTAGCTGTCGCGCTCTTAGGGTAATAACACTGCCATGTTTTTGTTTTTTGTGCGTGGCACGGAAACCGGGTTGCAATGGTAATTTGCTACTCCTTAGATTTTGGTCAATTCAAATATGCCGCAGCCATAATGACATGAAAAATTATTCTCAATGTCACTGTCTCTTATTGCAACTTCTCTGTGGAGATCGCCTTCGCCATCAACGTATGAGAAAGAGTCAACCTGATAATCCCTCGCCAAAAGTTCAAAGAGGTATCTCAGGCTAAACACCCGATGAGCGTTAAATTCGATGCGTTGTTCTCCAATGGGCACTGAAAAATAAAACTTCCCGCCCCGCGTAAGCATCATGAGAATATGTTGCAATCCCTTTAGATGACCTTGGCTGTCAACAGTATCGCCATATCGGCCAAGGCCAAGATGTTCTACAACATGCAAAGATGAAATTGAATCGCAATAGTCTCGCAATTCAAAATCATTACTCATTATGTCAAACTGTTTAAATATGATGTTTGGATGACTGCTCGACAGTTTACGTATATCAAACACCTCGATCTTTCGAAACGAGGCAACATGTGCGACAAACCCATCAATTCGCGATCCAATGTCGACGTGTTTTGAGGGATTACTATTATGAATTTTTTCGGCAATCAATAAATCCTGATGAAAGTAGTGCCCGTTTGCGATGCCACTTTGCTCCGACCATTCATTAAGGCATGGATAAAATGACGTGATCTCAAAATGTAAATTATTGGCAGTTATCTGCCGTTCCATTTCTCTATAATCTGAGAGATAGCGGCAGATCGTTTTGATTGATGCTCTTAACCGACCGAGGTTTTTTAGTTTTAATAGACGGACAATTGTGACAGATAGTTTAGCTGTTTTTCTTATACTACTCATACGGATTTTGCCTGTGCCTGTATTTATCCCGAACAAATCTATCACCCAAGTCCTTAATCAAGAAAGAATGTAGTTTGGCGAATCTTGGCAGTATTTTTATTTTAGAATATTTTACATTATCTAAATTACGTTGATTCTTATTAATGAGATTGCAAACCATCGGAAAGACGTTGTATTTATTTAGAATGTCTTTCCTTGCATTTTTAATATATTGCCTTGCATTTTCATATCTATTTTCTTTAAGACATGATTCTATAATGTGAATTGCTTGATCAGGTTGAGTTAGATCGATTCTGGCAAGAGAAGGTATGTCAAAATATTTTTCAATATTAGGACATCCATAATATATTGGATAACACCCGGCAAGATATGCATCCGACAACTTTTCCGTCCAGTAATCATCCACAGCACAGTTTTCAAGTGCAATATGATACTTGTATCTGACAAGGGCGTCCCATTTGTCCTCAATTTCATTGATACCACGTCCAAATATATCTATCCTTTCTCCAAAATAATCTTTTAAAATTCTTATAAACTCAAGCCGTTGTCTATGCCCGGCAGTACCATCTTTCGATGAGGAAATAACCGAAATTTCCTTATCCTTACTAAACTGATCGATAGAAATCAGTTCGTCGTAATCCTTAGACCAAGACAAATTTACATGGTTTCTCTGCCTTCTTCCGACATGCCAGGGCAGTCCCTGTTGCTGAAAAATAGGATTTTTATGTCTGATGTTTTTATGGCAGGTTATAATTGTAGCAAACTGTTTTAAAAAAAGAGTCCTATACTTGCCCAGTGTCGGCGGTTCATGAGTAATAAGAATAGTATTCTCTTTCGGGCACAAAGTTTCTTCAGGATTAATAAGGTTTTCGCATACAACCCAGTAATCACACTCTGACACTTGTTGATTAATTATGAAATGGCAGTTGTCCCAAATCCCACTGTGATTTGAAGTCTGTCGTTCTATGGGCCAGTATGGCATTGTTAATTTGACTCTAATCATAACTTTTCATATCGTTGTTCATTAACAAAAGTAAAACAGAAAACCGATTAACATTATAAAATCACCCAATCTTTTGGAACAGCGGCGCGATACCTCCAGTTTTTTGGTGCAATAATTATCTTTGAAGAATCAGGATTCAGCCACGCACCCCACCAGCTGAATGTACTGTTAGCAATAATATAGTGCTTACACTTCGTCATTAGCCACAAGTCTTCATAATCTTTGGATTTTTCATTATGCAAAATATAAGTAACCGGATAATTTATTATTACGTTGTTTTTGATCCACTCTATATCATCTGAAAAGCAATAAAAATGAGGATTTGGGACTTTTTTTACCATATATTTTATTGCCAGATCATAATATTCAGCCGATAGTAAATATTCATATTTCAAACGCCTTGCATGCAAACAAATAGCGTTTGATTCAGACATTTCCTTTGCCAGTTCAATATTTATGTAATCATGAGGCGAAACTATCTCAAAATCCTTCCTGATGATAGTTTCAATATCTTTAAAATAATTTTCGTCTTGCCAATATCCATCCAAATAAACCTTATCAGCTATTTTTAAATTAAGTAACCGCGGATCAAACAGCCTGTTTTCCCTTATAAAACACTTGTATCGAAAAGGAATGATTTTATTTAAGTGATATCTAAGATTTCTCCTGTTCCCCAAGTCTAATTTATATACATCCTCGCCATTGACATATTCTGCATTGATTCGAAAATGGTTCAGACTATAAGCTCTATCATATTCATCTCCTTCGTACGCTGAGATTGTATCAAGCTTAAGGGAAGCATTGTTAATAACTGACAATCGTTTTGCTGCGGCATAAATAAATAGTTGATTGCCTAAGCCACCCATTACTTTGGCTATTACCATCTTGTTTGAAGAAGATTTAGCCCTCATAAGAGAATGCCTTCCGTCTATCCAACAGCGATATTAATTGAGACATATCCTTTTCGAATTTATCCTCAGGGTATATCCAGTCACTGTTTGTATTAAACTCGATTTCGCTGAATAGAGGTAAACATAGATTTTTTCCAATGCCACCTACATAATTATAATTTTGAGCCCATTGGTAATATTCATTTGATGTGTCTCGAAAGCCCTGGATCAGCTGAATGACAAGGGAATTGCTGGAAAACAATATATCACGAAACGGCTGAGCATGCGGTCCGATAATAACAGGCGCTTCCTGAAATAATCTGAGTTGTTCATTTAAGACTAAAGTTGACATTACAATCCGCTTCATTTCCGGAAAAAATGTTTTCGCGATAGAAAAAATGGCATCCTCGTTGCCAAGTTTTCGATCAGGAGCATCTTTACGGCTTAGGAATATGGGCAAGCCTTTGCGGGGAGATTCTTGACTGCCAATAAAGCACTTACGCAAAAATTGGTAATACTTTTCACGACTGCACGTAGCTATTTCTCCTTCGCACAGCGTGGGAACATAAAGTGCCCTTTTACAGAATGTCGATCCGATACTGGCTTCTATTATTTCTGAGTCTGGAATTCCCAACTTTTGAAGATAGCCTGTCTGCCAGTTTCGATGCATGGGGGTAACTAAAATTTTGCACCCCGCCTCCCGTTTTATGACATCCATACTTGCCACCAGCCGTGGAAGATGCTCGACCAAGAAGTGACCCCTGTTGCCGGGAGCTCGACTGGAAAGAATAAATACCGGCTCTTCGATTGCTTTGGCAAATGATTTTATCGGTCGCCGAATTTTCCGCTCCTCTACACCTTCGAGCGATGAACATACGGAAAATAGCTGATCGGGCTCAAAAAACAGACGGCCTTCAGACCCAACAACCCACACATCTTTTAAGACATATAAATAGGTCTCAGGGTGGAAAAAGTCGATCTGCTCGCAGGATCCATAATAATCTTCTTCAAACTTATTGATATAGCGGGTAGTGCTGTTGGCTTGAATGAGAACTTTGTCAAGGACCTTGGGATGTTCCTTTACTTTCTTTAAATGGTAGCCCGCCTTTGCCAAAATAGCTGCCTTGGCATCATGAAGAATCTCTGTCAATTTTGCTTTCATATCCCCAGTCGTCATATCCTGTACTCTAATTGAACCTCTTAATTAAGCCTGTAATTCCTAGAATAACCAATCAACCGATCCCGGTTAAATTTTTGGAACTGGCATTGTTCACGGAACGTGTCAATGAAAATGAGACGTCATAATAATTTAGTGTATCACCGAGTCACTTTCATTTTACAATTCATATATAATTTTCTAACCAGGAAATTACTGAAATTGACTGGAATAATAAAGAATTTTCGCATTTGGTTAAAATAACAAAATTCCCCTATCTCTGCTTACCTGATTTATTAGCAACCAGTCTTTGTACCACAAAGCACTATGGCATAGCCCAAATAACTGTCAATTGGTGTTGATATCTCGGGCTTAATGAGATCTATCCTTTGGTAATAATTTGGGACAATCCGTTTGATTAATGATCTTTTCCAAGTATTAAAAGGGAAAATATAGTTCAATGAAGATAAGAAGGAGCTGCCTATAAAAGAGTATGTATTTATATTTAGCTCATTGCATATTGATTTAAATTCTTTTCTGCTATAAGGAATTTCGAGTCCAACATCCCACTTATTTAATAACTCTCGTTTTTTCTTCCATATTTGATATGGCAAGCAATGTTGGTTTGGAACGGAGATGAAAGATAGACCATTTTGTTTCAATAAATCAAAATGACTTTTTATTACAATTTTTCGATCATTATTTTGAAAATGTTCAGCCAAACCAAATGACATTGACACATCATAACTATTACAAAGACAATCGGGTAAGTTAAGCGCATTGGCATTAATATATTCCACATTAGAAATACCTAAAGAGTTAAAAAAGGCTTTAGATTGCTCAATTGCTGAGTCAGAATAATCAATCATGCTTACTTTATGGACCATTTTAGCCATCAAAGCAGACATATATCCACAGCCTGCGCCCAATTCTACTACATGTAATTGATTGATATTGTCAAAATGTTCCTTGATTATTTTATAAATGCCTTTCCAAACGGTGCCTTTTTTTCCTTTTTCCATATCAAATATGTGCTCTTGAAGTGATTTTGATTCACTTGACCATATACCATCCCAAAGTTCTTTTGTGTTTTCCACGATGTTCCTTTCTGCTTTTGAGGAGCCAATTAGATTGATACCACTAAAAAGTATTCCTAAAATTTTTTGATATGGGATATTCGGGATTCTCCCATTATTTGAGACTTATAGCATGGGACAGTATCGCAATTAATTTTCTCGCAAATTGTTTGCCATGAAAGCGTTATCTTGTAAAAGACCTGATTTGAGTATGGCAAATTCTCATCAATCAACCGATTCCGGATGAGCTTTCAATTTCAACATGATCAAGTTTCCATACAACAGTCATCATGGCAAATGTTGTATAAAGAACAACCTCTTGAACATGCCTGGACCACGCTTCAAAAATTCCTGTAATGATGACCCCCGCGAGGACAGATGCAACACACAAACCCCACCTTCTAATAAAATCATCCTTCCCATGCCTGATGCAGTTCCAGCAGGTCTTAACCGACATAAATAATATATAGAGAAATAATGCAAATCCGACGAGACCGGTTCGCACTGCTATGCTGAATAATATTGAATGAGGAAAAATGTGGATGGATTTTTGCCTGTATTTAACAGGAACTTTTTTATTGTACTCATTCAGATTAATATACTTTCTGTTTCCATAAGTCTCCATTCCAAAGCCTATACCGATTATCGGGAAATCTTTAATAATCTCAAGTGTAGTACGATTTATATCGAGTCGTAAGTCGGTAATCGGATTAATATGGATAAAACGATTTCCCACAGGAGTCATAGCGACAACAATTGATATTATTCCCAGCCAAACAACCATGATCTTCTTATTCTTACATAATAGGATAGCTGACAGGAACAGGGCCAATGCGGTGCTGCGTGTCTGCGTCAGAACACTTAAAATACATAGTGGAACTAGACATACAAGGGAGATTATTTTAACGTATAAAGTGCCAGTTGTAACTATGTAGTACAGGGAAAAGATTGCGGCAGTCACTGTAATGAATCCAATCTGGTTGACTGCTATTTCGGTAAGTCCCGGCAGAAGCTTTGTGAAAAAACTGTTGCCCAGCATGAAATAAAAATAATATATCTCTCCTATTGAAAATATAGTGGCGGAGATTATTATAACCCATGAAAGACCGATAAGCCGCTTTCTGGAATTAAAGAAATTAATCAAAATGTAATAGATGGCAAGATAGTTCAGAAGATGCGCACGAAAATCATGGATGCTGTTCCCTTTGTCGAGGGCGAAGAACAGACCGATAAATACCCAGGCGGTAAAGAGCGCGAAAGGAAGAGTAAGTGGCGACTTAAAGGAAAATTTAATTTTCTTAAAATAAATTAGAATAAGGACAATAAAAAACGATGAGTAAAAACATATTTCTTTAATGGCCGTTGTGTGGGGGAAGGGATTGAAAAAGATAAATATCCCCATCAATATAGGAACACTCAACCTCAGAAGATCAAACACTCCTTCGCTTGTTTTAAGATTCTCTATCTGTAGTGCCGAATAATTGAGAATTTTACTGCGCAACCTTATTATCCTTTTTTAGTAACTGTTTCTCACAACAGACTAACAAAAAATTCATTATCTTAATCGGATTATAACTGTGATATGTCGCTGCGCCGTATAACATAATTCAGGTGGTTTTATCAAACAATGAATGAGAAAACACCGCTTTCGGTGGCAATCATCACAAAGGATGAAGCAGAGATCACACCCGTGGATATTTGAGGAAGGAACCTTACTCCAGCTTTTTTGCCTCGTCTATCAGCATTACAGGAATGCCATCTTTTATTTTGTACATCAGCTTGCAGTTATCGCAGATAAGCCCGTCTTCCGTTTCATTGAGGTAAACCTCTCCCTTGCATTTCGGGCAGGCTAAAATATCCAGCAGTTCTTTACTTATGGTCATGTTTACTCCTTTTACATTAAAGTTTCCCTGACCCTGGCTCATCGGAGGAGAGGGCTTTGAGATTATCAAAAATATACCGAATACCCGATCATTCCAAAATGTGTATTAATGCCCCCATTTGGATCCTGAAGAGAGGCATTGGATATATGTCGAAATCTGTATTCCAGATTAAGTGACGATTTTTCTGTCAAGAAAAACGAGATGCCGGCACCGATCGTGTCGGAGAATATAAAACCGTTAGCCTGATCAGTTATCTTGACAGTTATATAATGAGGACCCATGGATCCAAAGATATAAGCGGATATTTTTTCTGTAACAGGATGCATGTATTTTAGACCAACACCAACTCCAATTTCAATATCCGTTTCAGGGTTAAAGGCCGGATTGATTTGCGGTTCGACATACAATGAAAGAGTCCCTCGATGATTTTCCAGATTCGGAATAAATCTCTTTAAGTCACAACCGAGATGCCAGATTAAAAGAATCGGTTCATAATGTCTCCCCTCCGATATGTCTCCCGTGCCCCAACCTATTATAATTCCCGATTCCGTCAACAGCCGGTTATTGCATGAACTCACATCGGTTGTGTCTGCCGCGGAATACGCGGAAAAGGACAGGATTATTACCATTATCAGTCCGGCCAGCGCAGCCTTGCATCGCATGTAATCCCCAAAAATAATTTCAGCCTCTGCTCTTTCTCAGAATTCGTTATCCGATTTACGATTCACGATTTATGATTTCCTTCACCGCTTCAAATACCTCATCCACACCAATTTCTTTCATGCATTTTTTCGTGTCACATTTTTTCAAAAAACAGGGACTGCAGGGCATTTCCTTTCGCACAACTATGTGACCTTTGCCATATGGCCCCGTTCTTGATGGATCGGTAGGCCCGAAAAGCGCCACAGTCGGGGTGTTCACAGCCGCCGCGATATGCATGGGACCCGAATCAGTTGTGATGAGAAGTCTGGACAAGCTGTACAAGTATGCCAGATCTCTGAGGGTTGTTTGACCTTCCAGATTTATGGAGGGGGAAGTCATCATGGATTGAATCTGTTCGATGCTTCCGTGACCTTTGCTTCCCGTAAAAACGATCTTGTATCTTAACTCTTTTGCAATTCTGTCACACAGTCGGGCAAATTTGTCATCTTCCCAGAGCTTAGTGTCCCAGAATGCCACGGGGTTTATTGCCACAAAAGGCTCGGCAATGTCAATATCGTTTGCCTTCAAAAGCGCTTCAACCCTGATTTTATTTTCTTCTTCTATCGGAATATAAAATTCCGGGTTGTCAATATCGGCGCCCAGATAACGAATGAAATCGAGGTAACGGTCGGCGGCGTGTTTTTCCATGTCCTCGGGAATCCTTTCGTTGAGGAAGAGACCTGAAAGCTCCTGCATGCTGTCGTAGCCCAGTTTCCTTTTGCCGCCGCTGAGAAGAACAATCATGGAACTCTTGAACAGGCCGTGAAAATCGATTACAAGGTCGTATTCTCGATCTCTCAGCGTCTTGACGAATGATCGAATTTCGGTAATTGTTGTTTTTATATCGTGAAGTTTTTTCAGGTCCTTGACCCAGCGCTTTCGCCTGGAGACAATTATCCTGTCCAAGTGGGGATGACCGCTAATAATATCCGATGAGGTCTCCTCTACTACCCAGGAAATGTGGGCCTTCGGATAGAGCTTTCTCAGGGCCGCGAGGGACGGCAGGGTATGGACGACATCGCCTATAGCGCTCAGTTTTACGATAAGGATATTCACTTTTTTTGATCCTTCATTATCCATTCTGCCGCGGCGAGGATATCTTCCGCGATAAAGGCCGGCTTTATATCGGAAGTTACTACGTTTTTCCCATAACCTGTTCTTACGAGTATCCCCCTGGCCCCGACATTGTTAGCGACCTCTATATCCTTTGCCATGTCGCCCACCACATAGGAAGAAGACAGGTCAATGTCGAGTTCTTCAGACGCCCTTATAAGCATTCCGGGGGCGGGCTTCCGGCAATCGCATGATATCCTGTACCTGCCGACCCCCTCTGTAGGATGATGGGGGCAATAGTAAAATCTGTCAATAAATGCACCCTTTTCCCGAAAGATTTCATTTATCCTTGCATGGACGGAGTTCACAAAATCTTCATCGAAAAACCCCCTCGCCACACCCGACTGGTTTGTGACAACCACCACCTTCATCCCCGCCTCATTTATCATCCGCACGGCATCAAATGCCGCGGGGAATATTCTCAGCTGCTCAAGGCTGTCAAGGTAGCCCACTTCTTCATTGATCGTTCCATCTCTGTCTAAAAAGACGGCCTTGTTTTTTTTCATGATGCACAGTTTCCGGTTATCAGTATTTAGTCAGATCTTCCCTTAGTTCAGGGGTGAACCTTTGAACTTTCATCCTGTTAATCTGAGCCGTTATCAATCAACAATGTAAGCGCAGGATGAAATAAGCGCCATTATCCCAGATTATTTCCAGCTTCGGTATTACTTTTTGTAATTTCTCAACCCTTCTCCTGTATTTTGTTACACAGTAAATATCCCCTTTTTCTTTACATAACTCGAAAAACTTCTCTGATGACAAGAAATAACGGGACCGTTCATCCGGTGGAAGTCGTCTGATTCCGTAATCCAGTTCTCCGAAATCGTCAACGACAGGCGTTCTGCTCTTATTGTAAAAATCAATCCCATAGAGATTAATCCCGTACTGGTACAACTCCTGGTCGGCAGGAATGGAGGTCTTGATTGCCTGCGAAACAGGATAAGCTGATTTATATGGTGTCAAAAAATGAGAGGCGGGAAATACAAGTGACCCCAGGAAAAGGGCTGAAAGGAGGTAGGCTGTCAAAAACCAGCCCTTATTCCATTTCCTCTTTATAATATCAGGCAGAAATATAATCAGGACTTGTAATGAGATGGGCAGAATTACAAAAGGAATCCACTCACTGCCCGCGACGGCATGTTCTTTTAAGAAAGGGGGGACGCATAATGCGATTATAAATAAGCAAGACTGCAAGATAACAGGAGAATTGAGAAGAACCCTTTTTACCCTTGTTTCTTTCTGAACAATCTCCCGGCTTTCGTGCAATTCAAAAAGATGACCGAAAATGACTGCAATTGGCAGGAAGGCAGGTATAATATAGGGGATCAGTTTGGATGAAGAGACAGAGAAGAACAGAAAAATAAAAATTGTCCATGTCAGGAGAAAACGTATATCGACTTGCTGCCAGAGACGAGTCGTTTTCCCTGAGACTCCCTTTATTGCCTGAAATAAAAACGCGCACCAGGGAAGAGTGCCCAGTATAATGATGGGTATATAGTAATAGAATGGACCACTTTTGCGAGATATGTCTGTTGCATATCTCAGTAACTGTTCATGGATGAAAAAGAACCACAGGAAATCTTTGTTCGCCTTCTGAACGAGAATGATCCATGGACATGATATGGCAAGGAAGATAAGCATTCCACCCGGCGAAAAAAGCTGTAAAATATCTCGCCATTTCTTACAAATGATGAGCCACAGAATCAGTATGGCGAAGGGAAACACTATGCCTATCAACCCCTTTGTCAGAAAGGCCAGGGCGCTGGCGATGTAAAGAAGATAAACCCAGATCTTTTTCTGATGATCTCCCTTGATATATCGATATCCTGCCCAAGTGGCGAGGCAGACGAAAAAGGCAAGGGGTATATCCAGTATATTTATTCTTCCAAGTGCAAAATGGTACAGAAATGTGCTTAAAACCCCCGCTGAGTACAGCCCTGTCCTTTCACTGGCAAAGAAAATGCCCATAAAATACACGAGGATAATACATCCCCAGGCACAGAGACCCACGAAAAGCCTTGATGAAAAATCGTTTTCACCGAATATTTTGAATGACAGAGCTGTTGCCCAATAACAGAGAGGAGGTTTTTCGAGATAGATTACATGGTGTAAATGAGGCGTGATATAGTCTCCTGTACTGTTCATCATGCTTGGAATATCGCTGTATCGGGCCTCATCAGGCTCCATTAACGGCATAGCCGGCAACAGAATGATATAAAGAAACAGAGGAACAATAAATAGAAACAGAATTCTGGCTTTCATCTTTTTATTCCCTGTCCATCCTGATTCTCAGGTAGACTATTCTTGAAATTGAGTTTCTGCCTTATGTCCGAGAATGAAAATTTGTTAAATGGCAAAAATATCAAGCCCAGAACAACAATGATTCCTATACTCAAGAAATGAAGCACTATGGCATATGTAAGCGCGTCGGTTTTGGATATCCCGAATAGATTTAATCCCAGGATACAGAAAAAGTGCCAGTTTCCTACGAATCCGGGTGCAGTCGGTATTGTAATACCCAATATGATAATGACCATCAAAACGAAGGCAGCAGACAGGGGGAGATTAATATCAAAGGCAAAGAAGAGCATATATATGGCTGAGGCATCAATGCCCCATATCAATATAGATAAAAAGGCTAAAAAGAGTATTAATTTCCCGTTGGAAATGATCTCGAACCCGTCGATAAGATGGTTGACCAACTCCACTAATTTAAGATAGCTTTTCCCGGGCAGTTTTTTTAGAAGGGGAGTTAATATCCTGAGTGAGGAATCCCTTTTATAAATACATAAAATTATAAAACCGAGAAAAGCCAGGGATATGAAAAGGAAAATTATACTGGTTTTGATCAGCCATGGCGGCAGTGATGTGTATGAAACTACAATAAAAAATGTCAGCAATACGGTCAGGCTGTCAAACACACGTTCTACCAGAATGGTCCCCACTGCCGAGGTCATTTTGATATCTTTTTGGTTACTGATGAGGTAAGGCCTTGCAAGCTCACCGATTCTCGCCGGAATGGCTATGACGGCCAGAAAACCCACACTGGTAACAGAAAAGAGGGAAAACTGATCAACCTTCTTAACAGGGTTTAAAATAATACCCCATCTATAGGATCTCAGAACTTGCATCAAGATCAGTAATCCCACAGTATAAAAAAGATAAATCGGGTTCGCGGCCTTTATTCCGCTGACAACTCCCTTGAGGTCAATACCTTTAAATGACAGGTAGATAAATAAGGAGCTTATAAGGATTCCCAGGATAAGTTTTTTGATCATAGCGCATTGTCACAAAATACATAGACTTAAAATAGTATATACAGCGATATTTTTGGTTTTTCTCAGGGGCTGATGACCTGTGTGTAAAATGAATCAGAGATCATATACCAGTCAAGGGACAAAAAAGGAAAGAAAATTCTAAATGCACCGGAGTGTTTCTGCCTTATTCCTGCACCCACTTTCTAATTGACAAACAATTGTTGATTCCTTATAGTTCCGCACACGCGCAGAAAAGCGCAGCAGGGGGTCATGTCTCAACTCGTAATGGGGAGGATACTCTGTCTGACGTAGGGAAAGTGTGTTATAGAAGTTAGACAGGGGAAGTAGGCCATGAGAAACAAGTTTCTGCCATTTTCGCGTCCATCTATAACGGAGGAAGAGATCGCCGCTGTGGGTGATGTGCTTCGTTCGGGATGGATTACTACGGGGCCGAAGTGTGCCGAGTTTGAACAGAAGTTTTGCGAGTATATTGGGTGTGATGGCGCGGTTGCGCTCTCTTCGGGAACGGCCGGAATGCACCTCATACTCCGGGTTCTTGGCATAGGGCCGGGCGATGAAGTCATTACGCCGTCCATGACATGGGTCTCTACCGTAAATCTCATTGTCCTTGCAGGTGCAACTCCCGTATTTGCTGATATTGACAGAGACACGTTAATGGTTTCGCGTGACTCTATCGAGAAGTGTATTACCGACCGGAGTCGGCTGATTGTACCCGTCCACTTCGCCGGGGCTGCGGCAGATATCGGTCCTATCCGCCAGATGGCCGCTGACAGGGGCATTTCCCTTGTTGAGGATGCGGCACACGCTCTGGGCACTGAATGCATGGGTGAACGTGTTGGCAGTAGTGGGACATCAATTTTTTCCTTTCATCCCATAAAGAACATTACTACGGGAGAAGGAGGCATGTTCTGTTCCAATGATAAGGAACTCCTAGAACACATTCACCGTTTGAAGTTTCACGGACTTGGCGTGGATGCGTTTGATCGCCATACACAGGGCCGGTCTCCTCAGGCCCAGGTGCTGGAGCCGGGATACAAATACAACATGACGGATATATCGGCGGTTCTGGGATTGAGTCAATTGGCGCGTGTGGACAATTTTAATAATAAGAGAACTGAACTGGCCATGAGATACCGTGAGAGGCTGTTGGATATAGATGAGATCCTGCCTCTTTCGGATCCATCCTACGACATGAAGCATGCCTGGCACCTGTTTGTCATAAGACTGGATGTCGACAGGGCAGGAATCACCCGGGACGCTTTCATGCACGAATTAAAACAAAGGAATATTGGGACGGGGATTCACTTCCTTGCCGCGCATCTTCAGAAATACTATATCGAATCAATGGGCACTCACCGCGGCATGTTGCCCAATACGGAATGGAATTCCGACCGGATATGTTCACTACCCCTTTTCCCGGAAATGAACATGGCTGATGTGGATGACGTGGTAGATGCGATAAAAGATGTCCTGAGTCTGAGATGACATGCAAGAAAAAATGAACGAAAATTCAAAATCCAATATATCGGTTGTTATTCCCGTGTTTAACGAGGAAAAAAATCTCGAAGAACTCATCAGGCGATGCCTTGATGCCTGTAGTCCGATGGGACCCCAGTTCGAGATTATCCTTGTGGATGACGGGAGTACCGATGGGTCATCTGAAAAGATTATAACAGCGGCAAAACAGAACCATGGCAAAGTTGTTGGATTATTTCTCAGCAGGAATTATGGTCAGCATGCGGCGATTATGGCCGGATTTGCCGAGTCAAAGGGCGATATTGTTGTGACCCTTGATGCAGATCTTCAGAATCCGCCCGAGGAAATTCCCAGACTGGTTAACAGAATCGGAGACGGATTCGATGTGGTCGGCAGCGTTCGTGTCTCGAGACGCGACAGCCTTTTCCGGAGGATTGCCTCCTTCATGATTAACAAGGCAACACAAAAAGCCACTGGAGTCATGATGCACGATTACGGGTGCATGCTGAGGGCCTATCGTCGGCACATCGTGAATGCCATGCTTGAGTGTAACGAGCGAAGCATTTTTATTCCCGCTCTTGCTAATAGTTTTGCTCATAATACGACGGAAATAGAGGTAAAGCATGACAAACGCTCCGAGGGGGACTCAAAATACGGGTTATGGAAGCTGATTAATCTCCAGTTTGATCTCTTGACCGGCATGACGACCTTCCCTCTACGCCTCTTGAGCGTCCTTGGCGGGATTATATCTGTGGTCGGAGTAGGGTTCGGCGCGTTTCTTTTTGTGATGAGATTGCTTTATGGGCCTGAGTGGGCAGCAGAGGGAGTTTTTACATTGTTTGCCATCCTTTTTATCTTCATAGGCGCGCAGTTCATAGGGATGGGCCTCCTCGGCGAATACATTGGGCGGATTTATTATGATGTCAGGGCACGTCCCCGCTATTCTGTAAGTCGAGTTGTGGGCAGAAGCAACCTGGAAGAATTAAAAGCTCCAGGATCAAAATCCAAGACAGGATGATAATATGAAAGCTGTAGTTTTGGCCTATCACAACATTGGTTGTGCCGGCATTGAAGCACTACTGCGAGGCGGCTTTGAGATCGCCGCAATATTTACGCACAAAGATGATCAGAACGAGAACATATGGTTTGATTCCGTTGCGGAATTTGCTGCATCAAGGAACATCCAGGTCTTTGCTCCTGAGGATATCAATCACCCCATGTGGGTTCGAAAGATAAAAGAACTGGAACCTGATATCATCTTTTCTTTCTACTACCGCCATATGGTCGGGCCATCCATACTGGAGATTCCCCCGGCGGGATGTCTCAACCTCCACGGATCTCTTCTCCCCGGGTATAGGGGACGGAGTCCGATTAACTGGGCCCTTGTAAATGGTGAGAAGGAAACCGGTGTAACACTTCACTATATGACACTGAGGCCGGACAACGGCGATATAGTCTGCCAGGAAAAGATCCGGATCTCTGATGATGACACGGCAATATCTCTTCATGAGAAGGCAGTCGCGGCATCTTCCAGGATGCTCGATGGAATCCTCCCACAAATAAAAGACGGACCGGCGCCGCGCTATCCCCAGGATCACTCGCATGCAACATATTACGGCGGGCGACGTCCCGGGGACGGAGAAATAGACTGGAGAGGTACCGCATCCGAAGTCAGGAACCTGATCAGGGCAGTAACACGTCCCTATCCCGGCGCGTTCAGTTATGTGGGTGACAGGAAGTGTTTTTTCTGGAAGGTTTCAGAACACCCTGAAAGCGGAACAGCGTTTGCTCCCGGTACAATCGTTTCAGTAGATCCCTTTGTGATCGCGTGTGGTAAAGGGGCCGTGCGAGTGGATTTCGCACAACCGGAAGGGAGCATCTACATGAGCGGGGGACAGGTTGCCCAGGAGCTAAACCTGGTCGAGGGTATACCCTTAGGACCACGTACAAGCAGCAGCATGGAGGTAACAAAAAAGAAAAAAGTTCTTATCATGGGTGTTAACGGTTTCATTGGGAATGCCTTAGGCAAACGACTCCTCGAGAGCGGGAAATACGAAGTGCACGGTATGGACCTGCATTCGGATTCCATTGAATCCCTCATTGACATGCCCGGGTTCCATTTTGATGAAGGTGACATTTCCATTCACCGCGAGTGGATAGAATACCATATCAAAAAATGTGATCTCGTAATTCCTCTGGTGGCCATTGCTACGCCCATCGAATACACGAGGAATCCTCTCGGGGTATTCGAACTTGATTTTGAAGAAAATCTGAGGGTTGTCCGGTATTGTGTAAAATACGGAAAGCGGATCATTTTCCCATCAACTTCCGAGGTGTATGGGATGTGTGACGAAGATGAATTTGATGAGGATAATTCCAGATTGATCCTGGGTCCGATCCGGATGCAGCGGTGGATTTATTCATGCTGTAAGCAGTTGCTGGACCGTGTAATCTGGGCTTATGGGCAGGAAAAAGGTCTTGCGTTTACCCTCTTTCGGCCATTCAACTGGATGGGACCGAGACTCGACAGCCTGGATTCTGCCCGTATCGGAAGTTCACGCGCCATTACGCAACTTATTCTGAATCTCGTGGAGGGTAGCCCTATTCAGCTTATTGATGGAGGCAATCAGAAACGCTGCTTCACGGACGTCTCGGATGGTGTAGAGTGTCTTTTCAGGATCATTGAGAACAGGAATGGGGTTTGCGACGGGCGTATCATCAATATTGGCAGTCCCGATAATGAAGCGAGTATCCGGGAATTGGCAGAGATACTGGTGGCAAAATTCCAGCAGCACCCTCTCCGATCAAAGTTTCCCCTTTTCGCGGGTTTTCGTGAGGTGGAAAGCAGCACCTATTATGGTGTGGGATACCAGGACGTCCAACACAGGAAACCGAGTATCCGGAATGCCCGGCAACTGTTGAACTGGGCACCCACTGTAGGGCTTGAACAGTCTGTTGAAGAGACACTCGATTTTTTCCTTCGAGAAGCCCTTGATTCCGGAAAATATGGCCAGCCATAAACTCCCGCGCGATACTGTCGGGACACTCCCTCTTTCTGAGCGCAACAGATTGGGCAGGGACAATGCTTCATGAAGATCGGTCTGAGAATTGACGTGGACACCTTCAGAGGAACGAAGTATGGTGTGCCGAACCTGTGTCGGCTTCTCGCCGACCACGCCATCTCAGCCTCTTTCTTTTTTTCTGTGGGCCCGGATAACATGGGCCGGCATCTATGGCGGCTTATTCGTCCCTCTTTTTTCAGAAAGATGCTGAGGTCAAAGGCCCCTAACCTGTATGGATGGGACATTATCCTGAGGGGCACATTAGGATCGGGACCCATTATCGGAGAAAAGCTTGGAGGAATAATAAGAGCTGCGTCGGATGCCGGGCATGAAGTGGGATTGCACGCATGGGATCATCATGCCTGGCAGGTGCACATTGATACCATGGATGGTAATACTATTTACCGTTCCCTGAACAAAGGAGTCGAACTGCTTACACAGATTCTTGGTCATCGGCCTTCCTGTTCGGCAGTTCCCGGTTGGAAATGTAACGATCTTGTACTCATGGAAAAAGGCAAATTTTCTTTTGACTATAACAGTGACTGCAGGGGAGAAAATATTTTCCGACCACTCGTTGACGGGAAACAGCTGTCTCAACCCCAGATCCCCGTTACCCTGCCCACATATGATGAAGTAATCGGACGCAGTGGTGTATCAAATAGCAATTACAATGAACACATGCTGTCACTCCTTGATCCGGGAAAGCTTAACGTTCTTACTATCCATGCTGAGGTCGAGGGCATTGCCTGTTTTGCCATGTTCGGCAGGTTTTTGGAGATGGCCCGATCGAAGGGGGCAACCTTTGTTCCCCTGGGGACTTTTCTTATCGAATCTTCACCAATTAGTTGTGCAACGATCCTTGCGAAGGAAATAGATGGCCGCGCGGGATGGATTTCACACCAGTCACCGGTTTTACCTTGCCTGCCCATTAATCAACGGAATCATTAGTCCGAATACCTTCTGCTCGTTTTATGATAAACTCTTTATGATAACAGCACCCTTGCCGCGTCGTAAACATCGTCGATTCCTATCAGATCCATACACCGAAAATCGGTAGGGCATTCTTTCTTCAGGCAGGGACTACATGAGACATCCTTGTGAATTACGACACTTTTTTCACCCACCGGGGAGGTCGTGGTGGGATTTGTCGAACCGAATATGGCTACCAGCGGAATACCCAGGGCTCCGGAAAGGTGCATCAGGCCGGAATCGTTGGAGATAAAAAGATCGCACCGGGCGATCAGCGCGATTGCCTCTTTCAGGGAGGTTTTGCCTGCCATATCTATCAGATCATTTCTTGAATGTTGCTGAACCAGTCCTGTTCTCCCTCTGTCTCCGCCGCTTCCAAAAAGGATAACCCGAGCTGGAAAATCATTTACGAGCTTGTCCGCCACAGCGGCAAATCTTTCCGGGAACCACATCTTTGCCGGCCCATAGGTGGCTCCCGGCGCGATGCCAATCAGGATGTCTCCTTTTTTAACATGATATTGATCTAAAACATCTTCGGCAATTGCGAGATAATCGTCGCCTAGCTTCAGCTTGATATCGATTCCGGCCGATTGAAATCCGAGCGATTTCAACATTTCCAGGTAGTAATAGACCTGATGAACTCTTCTGATTACCCTTGTCCTCTGGACTGAATGGGTAAGGAGAATACCTCGCCCGTCAGAATTGTATCCGGCCCTTATCGGTATTCCCGCGAGCCAGGCAATAATGGCTGCTTCTATGGCGTTTTGAAGAAGAATGGCCAGGTCAAAACCCATGCTTTTCAGTTCCCGTGCGAGTCTGTATTTTCCGGCGATTCCATGATGGACACCGGGGTCCTGATAAATTACAACTTCATCAACTTCCGGGCAGATTTTGTAGATCTCGGCTACCCAGGGTTTTGCGAGCACGATTATCTTTGCATTGGGAAAGGTCTCCCTGACCGCGACAATGGCAGGAAGCGTCATTATAACGTCGCCTATCCAGTTGGTTCCACGTATGAGTATATTCTCAACTCTTTCAAAGGATAGTGTTTTTGAGTTTCTTACCTTCAGCATATTACGTTTCGCGCTGCGGGTTGCGGGTTACGCGTTTCAAGTCACCAGCTCCCTGCCGCCTGTCGGCCGGAACCTGGCTCTTCTTTGTCTTCCACCGCTGGTGGAGCCAGAAATATTGATCAGGGTATTCCCTCACGATATCTTCAATGATACTGGTGAATCTTTGAGTATTTTCAAGCAGGTCCGCTTCATAATCATCCGTTTTCGTGATTTCAACCTCTTCGTATATAATAATTTTGTACGTTCCATCTTCTGATCTTACTATAAAGGCGGGCACAACAGACGCTCCAGTCTGGAGGGCAAGAGCTGCCAACCCGGTGGTTGTTGAAGCGGGTCTTCCGAAGAAATCAACGAAAACCCCTTCACGCCAGGAGACATTCTGGTCAATTAGTATTCCTATTATTTCGTTCTTTCTCAAGAGCTTGATAATCTTTCTCGCGGCTCCTCCTTTCGGGATTACCTTATGTCCTGTATGGGTTCTGAACCATTCGACAAAGTCTTCAAGAACAGGGTTGTCCAATGCCCGATAAATGATATTTATAATCGTACCCTGCAACCCGACACATGCGGCCATAAGTTCCCAGTTCCCGAAATGTCCGGTGTAAAGAAGGATTCCTTTTTTCTTTGAAAGTGCCCTGGTATAATTTTCAAGGCCTTCAAATTTCACCCAATCTGCCATATCCTCTCTTGTCAGATAAGGTATTTCAAAGAATTCCGCCGCCACGGTCCCCAGGTTCAGGTAGACATTTTTGGCGATTCGACTGATTTCCGGCAAACTCTTTTCGGGAAATGAACGAATAAGATTATGAAGCGTGATTAGTCTGTTTTTCTCACCAAAATGATAAGCGAGAATGAATATAGCCCTGAAGAAGGCCTTTCTTATTTTTAAGGGGATAGACCCGAATAAGAGAAGTATTGTTCTTGTGGGCAATGTCTTTTTCATATCTTTAATTTTTCCAGTATAGTATCCTCAAACTCTTCCCGAGAAGATGAGATTTCCATCTCTATTTTTAACGAATAAGTATCACGGAGGAAATCGGGAAAGCCAATCAATTTTATTCCATCCTTTTCAGTCGTGAGAATGACCTCTGCTGAGGATTGCGAGGCCGCCTTTTTAATCTTTATCAAATCCCCTTGCGTATATACATGATGATCCGGAAAAGACAGGAATGCGACTACCTCACCACCAACAGATCCTATCGTCTTCTTGAAAGAATCAGGTCTGGCTATGCCCGCAAAAGCGAAAACTTTTTTCCCACACAGATGATCGAGCGGATAAGCATCCCCTGCTTTCCCCCTTAGAAGGGCCACAGGTCTCCGATAGGCCTCAAATATATGGGCACCTGACCCCTCCTGACCCCTGATCCCTGACCCCCATCTCCCGTCTCCTGTCCCCTGACCCCTGACCCCTGTTTTTACTATTATATCGACCCTTCCCAATGCGTTAACGGGTTCACGGAGTTCTCCCCTCGGTATTGTAAATCCGTTACCAAAAGGTTTTTGATTGTCCAGGAGAACCATATCAATATCTCGAAAAAGGGAACGGTGCTGAAACGCGTCATCAAGGATCAAAACGTCCGTGCCGAAATGTTCAATGGCATATTTTCCTGTCAGGTATCTGCTTTCCCCCGTAATTACTGGTACATTTCTGACGGATTTTGCAATCAGAACAGGCTCGTCTCCTGCCTTTTCGGGATTCATGAGAAGATTTTTACCATCTGATACGATATTAACCCGGCTTTCCCCCTTGCCTCCGTAGCCCCTGCTCAGGACGGCCGGCCTGTATCCTTTATCCTTGAGCAAATTTGCCAGCATTATAACCATGGGAGTCTTCCCCGTGCCGCCGACTGTTATATTCCCTACACTGATAACCCTGCAGCCAAGTTTCTTTACCGCGAATAATCCTGAATCATAAGAGCGGTTTCTCAAGTTAACAACACCACTGTATAGAATGGAAATCGAGTAAAGGGGAAACAAATACCAGGAATTCCTGTCGTTACGCAACATTCTGGAAACCATGTTTTTTAAGTTTGACATATCGTAACCGTTCGCAGATTCTCAGGTTCAACCTTCTAACCTTCTAATCTTATAACCCTCTAATCCCCCGACGTTGACCACTGTCCACTGCCCACTAACCACTGACCGGTCTCTGCCGCCTCAGACATTATTTTCTCTGAATTGCATATTATACAGTTTGAAGTACTCTCCTTTTTGCGCAAGAAGAGAATCGTGAGTTCCTTCTTCAACGATTTTCCCGTTAACTAAAACTATTATCCTGTCCGCACTGTTAATAGTTGAAAGACGGTGGGCGATAACCAGGGTCGTTCTTCCCTTCATGAGATTTTCAAGGGCTCCCTGAACTTCCATTTCGGCTTCCGTATCGAGAGATGAGGTGGCCTCATCAAGGATGAGTATGGGGGCATTTTTGAGAAGCGCCCTGGCTATGGAAAGCCTCTGCCTTTCACCTCCCGATAGCCTCGCCCCCTGTTCCCCGATTACAGTCTCGAACCCTTTCGGCAGGTTTTTAATGAAAGGGTACGAGTTGGCCGCCTTTGCCGCATTGATTATCTCTTCATCGCTCTTTTTTATATCACCATAAGCAATATTATTTCTAACGGTATCATTAAATAATATCGTCTGCTGCGTTACAATTCCTATCTGCTCTCGAAGCGATTCCATGGTGACATCCCGGATATCATGACCGTCAATCAGTATCTCACCTTCCGTCACGTCATAAAATCTCGGTATCAGATTAACGAGTGTGGTTTTACCTCCCCCGCTCATTCCAACGAAGGCTATCACTTCACCGGATTCTATGCTGAGATTGATATTTTTTAAGACCGGGTCATCACCATAGCTGAAGGTAACATCTCTGATTTCAATCTTATCTGAAATTCGCGGCAGTTCTGTCGCATTTTCCCTGTTTTTTATTTCCGGTGTTATGTCCATAATACCAAAAACCCGGACGGCCGCGGATATCCCCTGCTGAATGGTATTGTTGACATTTGTGAGTCTCTTCACCGGTTCGTAGAGCATGATAAGGGCGGTAAGAAAGGAAAAGAAATTACCCGGAGTTGAGACCCCATGTATCACCTGATATCCCCCGTAAAAGACAATCGCGGCGATCACGAGACCACCCAGAAATTCCATAAATGGGCTGGACAAGGCCCTTATAGATACGGCCTTCATAAAAAACCGGAAGAGATTTTCATTCTCTTTCGCGAATCTCCTGCCTTCATAATCTTCCATTCCGAAGGCCTTTACTATCCTGGTACCCGATATGGTTTCCTGAAGGAGGCTGGTAAGGCTTCCCATGGTAACCTGAGTGCCTGTGGCCACCTTTCGCATCTTCCTGCCGAATCTGGCTATGGGATATATCGTCAGTGGAAAGACAACCATGGCAACCAGCGCCAGTTTCCAGTCGCGGTAGAAGATCACAAAGATAAGGCCAACCAGTGTGAAGGAATCCTTAAAAAGGCTTGTTACTGCCTCTGAAACCGCTCCCTGGATGAGGTTCACATCGTTTGTAATGCGTGACATGAGTATTCCGGTGGGGTTCCTGTTGAAAAAAGAGAGGGCTTGTCTTTGAATATGGTTATAAAGGTCATTTCTCAGATCTGTTACCACCCGCTGACCGATAAGGCTCATCAGGATTGTCTGGCCATAACTGCATGCACCCTTGATAAAGTATATCGCGATGATTGCTATCGGTATCCACTTCAGCATGGAGGCATTCTTATTTAGAAATATCTCATCCAGGGCTGGTTTGACGAGGAAAGCGAGCGCGGATGTAGTAGCGCCCACCGCCAGCATGCACAACATCGCGAGGAGAAACTTCGGAATATGCGGTTTTGACAGTTTTAATATGCGTTTGAATATGTTCATATCATCTCATATGCCAGCCGGGCTGCTCTTTTAGACGCACCCGGGTCACCCAGCTTTTTGCTTACATCAAGCAGATCCCTTTTCATCTCATCCATCCTGGACCCACCGGTAAGGATATCGTACACTTCATCAGCCATCTTTTCCGGATTCGCGTCCCTCTGTATAAGCTCGGGGACCACTTTTTTTTCTGCTATTATGTTGACGAGTCCTATATTGTCAACATTAACAACCGCACGGCCTATAAGATACGTCAGCGGTGAAACTCTATAGACAATAATCATCGGCACACCGAGAATAGCTGTCTCCAGCGTAGCTGTCCCTGAAGCTACGACGGCAATATCGGACAGACCGACGACATCGTACACATTCCCCTCTATGATTCTGATATCAACCCCAGCTCGATCAGTCAGTCCATGCACAAAATCGGGTGAAATTGTGTCCGCAAGTGGCAGTACAAACTGAATGGCCGGGATCCTGTCCTTCAGAATTTTTGCCATCCCAAGCATTTCAGGCAGGAGTCTTATCACTTCGCTCTTTCTACTCCCCGGCAGAAGCGCGATGGTTGTCAGGTTTTCTTTCAACCCGAACTTTTTGAGCGCCTCCCCGCGCGTGTATTTTCTCTTTACCGTGTCTAAGAGAGGATTACCAATAAAACGCGCGTCCAGATTTACATCTTCATAGACCTGTTCTTCAAACGGAAGTATAAGCGCCATACGGTCTACATATTTTTCGAGAGCGTATATCCTTTTTTTTCTCCATGCCCACACCTTGGGACTTATATAGTAAAAGACTTTAATCCCGTTCTCTCTGGCAAATTTAGCCAGTGGCAGGTTGAACCCCGGATAGTCTATAAGGATCAGGAGAGCCGGCCGGGATTGTCGCAGCGATTTTTTGAGCTCGCGTCTGACTTTAAGTATAAAACCCAGCCTGGGTAATACCTCGGTAATTCCCATGACGGCCATTTCGGACGAATGGGCGGTCAGAGAAACACCGGCTTCTTTCATCCTTTCGCCTCCCACCCCGTAGAAGCACAGATCAGGATTGATGTCACGCATCGCCCTGACAAGATTTGCTCCATGCAGGTCGCCCGATGCCTCACCGGCAACGATCATTATATCAAGGTTTTTGGGCTGCATAATCCCGAGATTATTCATGGCATAAGACGTGAGATAAAAAATGAAAGACGGCAGAGGGTAAAGCCCCCGCCATATAATTACTATCAAGTGTAATGGAGCGATTCTCGGGGGTCATGGCTTAAGATTTCGTGTCGGATTCTGCAAAAACTTTTGAGTTCCGGCGCCTTATTCTTTACCTGCAGACTCCCCTCTCAGATTTTTCGATGAATTCTATAAAGTTATCTACTTCAGGCGAATCCTTGATTTCTCCCTTTATCTTTTCCGCGGCATCGACCAGCAGTAATGATGATCTGAAGACTATCCTGTACGCTTTTTTCAGATTTTCCACAGTTTCCTCTGAAAACCCCCTCCTTTTCAAACCGATAATATTAAGACCGTATGGCTTTGCATGATTACCCGCGACTGTAACATATGGAGGAACATCCTGTGTAACCGCGGATGCGCCGCTGATCATCGCATGGCATCCTATGCTGGTAAACTGATGAACACCTGACAGGCCGCCTATTATGACGTAATCTTCAACGTGTATATGACCGGCCAGGTTGGCGGCATTTGCCATGACGATATTGTTGCCCAGCTTGCAGTTATGGGCCACATGGCAATATGCCATCAGGAGATTATTGTCCCCGATAAATGTCATGCCTATATCAGAGGATGTTGCCCTGTGTATGGTGACAAACTCCCTTATCGTATTGTTGTCACCAATAATAACGGGACATTTTTCACCTTTGAATTTCAGATCCTGGGGAGGCGCGCCTATGGATGCGAACTGGAATATGTGGCAGCTGTTGCCTATCTTTGTGGGACCTTCCATAACCACGTGCGGGCCCACGACGGTATCTTTTCCTATCTGTACATCCGGACCGATAACACTGTAGGGTCCTATCTCAACATTCTCTCCAACAGTCGCTTCGGGCGATATGATAGCCGTTGGGTGAATACTCATAATCCTCACTACTCCTTATTTACACACAAACTATTTCTTATTGTTTTCTGCTTTTTCTTCCAGTCTATCTACCCTTTTCAACAGGGAGTTTACCGTCTTTCTCATCTCCGGCAGTTTCGGCAAACACGCCTGCGTTCGGAGCCAATTGCGATGCGGCATATGAGGTGTGCCTGATACTATCTGATCTGGAGGAACATCTTCATGGACACCCGACTGGGCTCCGACCATGACATGGTCTCCTATGGTGATGTGCCCGACAACCCCAACCTGTCCACCCAGTATTACACTCTCACCCAATTTTGTGCTGCCTGAAATGCCGACCTGGGCAACGATAACGGAGTTTTCGCCAATGACTACATTGTGGGCGATCTGGACCAGGTTATCAATCTTAACTCCTCTCTTTATCCAGGTCTTCCCCAATGTTCCCCTGTCAATGGTGGTATTCGCCCCGACCTCTACATCATCATCTATCTGCACTATTCCTACCTGAAGCACCTTGCGGTTGTCGGCTCCCGGATTCGCGAAACCGAACCCATCCGCCCCGATAATGACTCCAGCGTGCAGGGTCACCCTATTCCCGACCCTGCATCCCCTGTACACTACAACATTCGGGTATAATACAGAATTTTCTCCCACAGTTGCGTCATTACCCACAAAGGCACCGGGGTAAAGCACCGTCCCCACTCCTATCCTGGCCCTCCTGCCGACGTATACCCCTGGATAGATGACAACATCTTCTCCGATTTTCGCATCCGCTTCAATAAAGGCATCTCCACTTATCCCCGCGGGAATATTCTCCTCAGGGTAAAGAAGTTCGAGAACCATGGCCATGGCGCTATAAGGATCTTTCGTGACAATCAGGTTTTTACCGGGGTTTGTAATACCCGGTGAAACAAGGATTGCCGACGCGTGGGTTTCTTCGAGTCTGCTCTTGTACTTCGGATTTGAGATGAAGGTAAGGTCCCCCTCACCCGCCTCACTTATACCCCGCACATTGCAGACAAACACATCGGCATCTCCCACCACTGTGCCACCCACATATTCCGCAATCTCCCTCAGTTGCTTCCTGACTGTCATTTGAATTCCCGGCCTATTTCCCAGAATTATATACCTTGTTATATTCTTCTATAACCTTTTTTGTAATGTCGTTCGCCTCGGAATGAAAGGCCAGTCCCCCGCTGTTTACATCCATTATGCTTGTATACCCGTCTTTTTTGCCAATGGCTTCTACAACCTTAAGCACCTCAGGAATCAGTTCCCGGGAAAGTTCCTGATCCTTCAATTTCATCTCTTGATTGGCATCTTCAATGAATCTTTTGTAATCCCTGTATTCTTTCTGGTAGGAAAGTTCCTTTTCCTTGTAGGCGCTTTCCGTCAACACAGGCCTTTGTTTTTCCAAATCATCCTTCAGTTTTTTAAGTACATTTTCCTTTTCCTGTATCTGTGTTTTCCTCTCCTCGACAAATTTTTTCAAATCCAAGGTTGCAGCCGTCCCGGCATCGGAGTTGAGAAGAATATCTTTCATATTTATGAAGCCTGCTTTCCCCGCCTCGGCAAAGCAGACACCTGTCAATATGAAAGAAATGACAATTAGAAAACTTATAACCTTTTTCATAAATAAACTCCTCCTGTTTCAATTTGTGATCTCATAATTTTTACAAACGCGTGAAAAGTCTTTTTAAAAGATGAAGATTACATAAACATACCTATAGTAAATTCCCACCTGCTTGGAGACTCGCCCTCTTTCTTATCAAGGACATACCCCCATTCCAGTCTCAACGGACCGATCGGAGAATACCAGCGCACCCCCAGTCCCGCCGTCCGCCTCATGTCATCCAGATAATAACCGCTGTTCCACGCGTTACCCGTATCGAAGAATACCACCCCTTTTATGCCGGCATCCTTGAAAAGGGGAAAGACAACTTCCGCGTTGAAATTCAGCATGGTCTCTCCGCCTATGCGATCGCCATTCGAATCGACAGGACCTATCTCTCTCAAACCCCTGAGAGAGTTTATTCCACCCAGGTAAAAACGTTCGAAGACGGGAATCTCCTTTCCCTCGAGCCCCTGTATATAGCCAATCCTTCCATGAATGCCGAATACAGTATCCAGCGGCATGGGGAAAAACCACCTTGAATCAGCGATATGTCTTGCAAAACTGACATCTCCCTGAAAGATCGTTCCGGCCACTTCCGTGGAAACACTGTTTTTGGAACCCTTTGAGGGAAACATCCTGTCATCCGTTGTATCCCGTGAGAGTGACAGGGTAACACCGCTTGATGTAGTTTCCCCCTCCTGGTCCCAGATATATTGCGATGCGGTGCTTGCTATATTTGTGATGTCATCGATTGTCAGACTGTAGTTCACGTAGCCTGTTACATATTCGAAAAGGGGGTAACCCAGTGTTGCTCCGAAACCTTTTGTATGCACATCATACGAATCATACTCCCGTTCCATGTCCCATAATTCAAGCTTGCTCCACAGGGGCACATCAAACAGCCAGGGTTCCACAAAAGATAGTGTGTAGCTCGTTTTGCTTGATCCGAAGTAGGCACTGAGACCCAGCGTCTGGCCCCGGCCAAAGAGATTTTGCTCGGATATCTGGGTTGTAAGGATCATCTTGTCTACAGCGCTGTATCCGGCGCCCACACTGAACATTCCGGTGGCCTTTTCCCTGACATGGACATTCAGATCCATAAATCTTTCATCGGTCCCCTTTTCCGTCTGAAAATTTACCTCTTCAAAATATCTGAGTCTGTTCAGTTTCATATAGCTTGTTTTGACCTTGCTGCTGCCTGAAAGATCTCCCTCCACAGCGGCAAGTTCTCTGCGTATTACCTTGTCTCTCGTTTCGGTATTTCCCGTTATGTATATCCTGTTGATATATACAAGATCGCCCTTGTCTATATTGTAGGTTATATCAATCCTCTGTTCTTCATCTCTGGACACGGTTCGCGGAACGACACTGGCATAGGCATAGCCCTCTTCATTGCAGGCATCTGTCAGAATATCTATATCCCTTATTATGGCCTCTCTGTCAAAATAGTCCTTTTCGGTAATCTGAAGCCGAGGCATCAGTTCGGGCCGGGGGACGGCAAGCGTGTCGCCCGTGATCTTCACGTCTCCCACCCTGAATTGTTTCCCTTCGATAACAGATATCTTGATGTATATCCATTTTTTGTCATGAGTGATCTCCGGTTCGCCGACCCTGGCATTGACATAACCGTTGTTCAGGTAAAAAACCACCAGCCTGCCGGTATCCTGTTTCAACTTGTACTCATTGAACACACCGGAATCAGAGATAAAATGAAATATGCCCCATTCCGAGGTCTCTATCATGTCACTCAGTTCTTCATCCGTATACGCCCTGTTTCCCTCAAAGGTAATCTTTTTTACATAGAGTTCTTTATTCTCCGTTATATCAAATACTACTCGAGCACCCTTTTTATTTTCATCTACACTGTATTTGACCTCGGCGTTAAGATACCCTTCATTCCTGTAGAGGGTCTTTATGTTTTCTATATCCGACTTTATTCTGCTCAGATTGAGTGTCTGTTTTTCTTTAACAGAGATAACCCCTTCCAGGTCGTCCTTCTTTATGCCGTCATTTCCTTCGATACCTACGCTCGTTATCATCGGCATCTCTTCCAGTATAAAATCTATAACTTTTCCTTCATCCGTATCAGTAACCTTCGCCGTGACGTCCTTAAAGTAACCCGTCTTGTATATGGCTTTTATGTCGGAAGAAATCTCCTGCTTCGATAAAAGTTTACCCTTTGTGCTTTTTAGAACATTATATATGACACCATCTTCGATTCTGAGGTTTCCCGTGAAATTTATTTTCGCGATCCTTTGGACGGTAAGTATTTTCAGAAGAATATCATTTTTCAACCGCGAGGCCAGGGCTCCCATGTTATTCCCCTGGGTAAAAATATTGAAACGTTGCCCGCTTTTGACGTTTATCACTCCAACGTCCGCGCTAATCATGTCACCTAGTCTGGTAAGACTCCCCACAACAACAAAATCTGCGTTTATCTTCTTCCCCGCGGTAACAGCCCTCTGATCAGTCAGCTTTTCTCCTTGAACCAATCCCTCCGAAGTTCCTGCGTCAACAAGCTCTATATATTCGGACCCCATCAGCCCGGCCGCGAGCTTACTGGTTATCTGATCTTGTAGTAAGAGGACATCCCCGCTACTGTGTATCTCAAAGGGGAAAAGGGCGACCCTCTCGACGCTTTCTTTTTCAATGGAGGGAGACGTAGCAGACAAGACATTCAGAGGAAAAAATATAAGGAATAACAAGGTGATAAAGAGGCACTCTCTGTGCTTATAGATCATAAATCTTCCCATCCTTAAGGTTGATGGTGTGAGACATGGCGTCTGCGAGTAATTTGTTGTGAGTGACTACAATGAGAGTGGTGTTCCCTGCCCTGCCAAGATCTAAAAGCAGACCCTGTATTTTCTCCCCCGTTTTCACATCAAGGTTTCCCGTAGGTTCATCAGCCAGGATTACATCCGGATTCATTATTATCGCCCTCGCTATGGCAACCCTCTGCTGTTCGCCTCCGGAAAGTTCGCCAGGTTTGTGGGCCAACCTATCACCAAGCCCCACTTCCGTCAAGACAATCTCCCCCATCCTGTAGGCATCTCCCCTCGGAATCCCGTTTATCAGGGCGGGCATGGCGGTATTCTCCAGGGCCGTAAACTCTGGAAGCAGATGGTAGGACTGGAAGACAAAGCCTATCCTCTTATTTCTGAATTCAGCGCGTCTGGGCTCATCCCATTCGAAGATATCCGCGCCGTCAAAGAGTACACGTCCAGAAGTAGGATGATCAAGGGCTCCCAGTATCTGAAGAAGTGTAGTTTTGCCCGTACCGGAAGCACCCAGAATCGCCAGAGACTCTCCCCTCGCAATATTGCAATCAATGCTTTTCAACACCTCAATTCGGGTTCCATTCTTTGTAAAGGTTTTGGTCAACTGGTGTATTTCGATCATCACGCTACCTGTTTTCTATTCATACCTGAGCGCTTCGGCAGGATCCAGTCTTGAAGCCCTCCACGATGGATATATCGACGCCAGAAAGCATATAAGCATTGCCGCAATGATTATAACAGCGACATCTCCGTAATTTATCCTGGAGGGAAGCTCGTTCAGATAATAAACATCCTTCGGGAGTATCTTGAAGTCAAAGAGATTTTCCACCAACCGGCTTATCCATTCCAGGTTCAGCGCAACGGTAACCCCTGTAATGCCACCCAGGATGGTCCCGATCGCTCCTATAATAATTCCCTCTATCATGAATATTTTCATGATGCCTCTTGCGGTGGCGCCCATTGATTTCAGTATGGCTATATCTCCGGCCTTTTCCATAACCGTCATAATCAGCGTGGTTATTATATTGAAAGCGGCAACAATCACAATCAGGCTGAGGATGATAAACATGACTCTCTTTTCAAGTTTGAGTGCCGAGAAGAGGTTCTTGTTCATCTCCATCCAGCTTCTTGCCCAGTAGGGATATCCAAGCTTCTCTTGAATAGCCTTGGCAATCCGGCCAGCCCCGTAGATATCGTCTACCTTTATCTCGATTCCTGTAACCGTATCCTTCATACCAAGAAACTTTTTACAATTCTCAAGCGACATGAAGACCAGTGATGAATCATACTCGTATGAACCTGAATCAAAGATACCCACTACACTGAATTTCTTGATTTTGGGGACAATCCCCAGAGGAGTTGAAATTCCCATGGGAAGCAATATTTCCACGGTGTCAAAAAGCAAAAGGCCCAGATTCTGTGCCAGTTCTTTCCCTATTACAACCCCGGGCAGATCTGTCTTGTTCCCCCTGCCGGAGAGATAATCAATATCCCCATCCTGCATCTTTCCAAGATTTATAACATCGGCGGACGTTTCGGTTGACATGCCGCGTAGTACCACACCTGTTACCCTTCCGCTGTTTTTCAGCATGGCCTGGCCATATATAAATGGAGTGGATGCCACAACACCGTCAACCGACTTGAGCTCCTCCATAACCTGTCCATAATCTCCCATTCCCCCTGTGTATTCCATAAGGACAATGTGAGAGTTTATTCCCAGTATCTTGTCACGAAGCTCGATCTCAAAACCGTTCATGACGGCCAGCACAATAATGAGCGCGGCAACTCCCAGGAAGATACCCGCCACTGATATAAATGTGTTGGCTGATATGAATGTCTGTTTTCTTTTTGCCCGAAGATAGCGCAGGCCTATGAAGAGTTCATATGACATGTTTTTGCAACCCGCAACACTTATATAAGAAAACCTTCGAGCTTCAAGTCTCTGCGTTCCAAGTTTTCAGTTTCCAGTTTCAAACTGAAGATCTTCTGAACTCCGCCCCTGTTATTTCGCCTTTGCTCTCATGTGCGGAAATAATATAACGTCCCGTATGGATGGCGAATCAGTGAAAAGCATCACAAGACGGTCTATCCCTATCCCTTCGCCCGCGGTTGGGGGCATGCCGTATTCCAGAGCGCCGATGTAATCCTCGTCCATTTCATGGGCCTCCTTGTCTCCGGCCTCGCGTTCCTTCAACTGCATGGCAAACCTGTTTCTCTGATCCTCAGGATCGTTCAGCTCTGAAAAGGCGTTGGCAAGTTCCCTGCCATAAATATAAAACTCGAAACGATCGGCAAATCCGCTGTTATCGGCGCTCTTTCTCGAAAGGGGTGACACCTCTATGGGATAGCTTGTGACAAATGTAGGCTGGATGAGCTTGATCTCCGCCACTTTGTCGAATATGGCCACTATAATCTTCCCCAACGGTTCATCCTCTTCAACGGGCAGGCCGATACTTATGGCGTATTGGGCGGCCTTTGCCCTGTCTTCCAGAATATCCGGCGTGGCATCTGAATGTTTCAGGATGGCTTCTTTCACTGTCAGGCGCTGCCAGGGACGGCGAAGATCAATTTCAGTGCCCTGATAATCAAAGCTAAGGGAGCCGAAGAGCTCCATGGCAAGAAATGTTATCATTTCCTCCGTTATCACTATCAGATCTTCATAAGTGGCGTAGGCCTGGTAGAATTCCATCATGGTAAATTCCGGATTGTGAAAGGTTGATATACCCTCATTCCTGAAATTTCTGTTTATCTCAAAGACCCTTTCAAGTCCTCCAACGATAAGGCGCTTCAAGTAAAGCTCCGGCGCTATCCTCAGGTAAAGATCCATATCCAGGGCATTGTGATATGTCTTAAAGGGCCTCGCAACCGCTCCTCCGGCCATGGGCTGCATCATGGGGGTTTCCACTTCAAGGAAATCTCTTTCCTGCATGAAATCGCGAATAAGTTTTATGATCCTGCTTCTCATATAAAAGATTTCCTTGACAGCGGGATTCATTATAAGATCAAGATGTCTCTGTCTGTATCTGGCCTCGACATCGGTGAGACCGTGCCATTTCTCCGGCAATGGCCTTACAGACTTTGACAGAAGTCTTATCTCATCAGCGTCAACGGTCAGTTCGCCGGTCCTTGTCTTAAGGAGGTTTCCTGAAATGAAAACTATATCTCCCACATCAAATTTCTTGAAGATGGAGTATATATCTCTGCCAACTTTATCCCTTGCTATGTATCCCTGTATCCTTCCATCTCTGTCCTGAATGTTTACGAACGCGGCTTTGCCGAAGTTTCGTATAGCCATCAGCCTTCCCGCCAGCGCAAACTTTTCTTCAATCCCTTTAAGCTCCTCATTATCCATATCGCCAAACTGCTTGATAACGGATTTAGTGGTGGCGGTCACTCTCACATCATTCGGATACAGTTCAACCCCCATAGAGCCAAGCGATTCTATCTTCTCTTTTCTTTTCCGCAGCAACTCACTCTTCTCATCCATCAGGCAACCCCTTGAGTGTAAAGCAGTCCTAACTATATCCTTTTCCATATTTAGTCAAGGGTTTTGAGAATAACCCTTAGAGGTGACATAATCATATTGCATTAACAAAATATTTTTTTGCCCTTGACAGGCAGATATATTTGCGTGTATTTTTCGAACATTATCCCCGTGATCGTAAACCACAGGTTACATAGTACACACTCGTGTGCCGCGCCCGTTTTTGAAAGGAAGGCCAAAATGGAAATCAAGGTTACAAAAGTCGATCCTGAACAGATGAAACCAAAGCCCGAAGATGAGTCGAAACTCGGGTTCGGGCAGATATTCACCGACCATTTCTTCATTGTGGAATATGACAGCGAAAGGGGATGGCACAATGCCTCCATAGAACCCCTGAGACCCCTGTCACTCGATCCTGCTGCCATGTGTCTCCACTATGGACAGGAGATATTTGAAGGCATGAAGGCCTACAAGGGAAAGAATGACTCCATCTATCTATTCAGACCGGAAGAAAATATAAACCGGATGAACCGTTCCGCGGAAAGACTGTGCATGGCGCAGATAGACAACGACCTGTTCATGGAGGGATTGAAAAAACTTGTGCTTCTGGAAAAAAACTGGATACCGCGCGGTGCAGGCACATCGCTGTACATCAGGCCGACAATGATCGCAACGGAGGCTGCTCTCGGGGTGCACCCCTCCAGCCAGTACATGTTTTACATCATTGCGGGTCCGGTCGGAGCATATTATCCGGAAGGATTCAGCCCGACGAAGATATATGTGAGCGAGAAATATGTCAGGGCGGCCCAGGGAGGTGTGGGAGACTGTAAGGCGGCAGGCAATTACGCGGCCAGCCTCTATGCGAGTCAGGAGGCCCTGGAAATGGGTTACACCCAGGTGTTGTGGCTCGACGCAAGGGAACGTAAATACGTTGAAGAGGTGGGAACAAGCAACATCTTCTTTGTCATTGGAGATGACCTGATAACACCTCCTCTCTCGGGAAGCATCCTCCCCGGTGTTACGCGTGATTCCGTAATCCGTCTGGCAAAATCATGGAGGGTCAACGTCCGGGAGGAACGATTGTCGATGGATGAGATACTGAGCTCCAGTGCCGACGGAACTCTTAAAGAGGCCTTCGCGTCGGGAACCGCCGCCATTGTATCGCCAGTGGGACAGATTTACTACCGTGGAAGTGAATATATAATCGGCGATGGCAGTACAGGCCCACTGACTGAAAAACTGTACAATGGAATATTGCAGATCCAGTATGGTGAAAAGGAAGACCCATTCGGGTGGAGGGTAAAGATCTCGTAATTGTTCATCTTCTAAAAGAGATCAACAACCCGCATTCAGCTTTCCACAAAACTGTGCACAAGGTTGTTGATAAACATGTTGATAAAATATGTAAATACCCTGTTACCGATGCCTTACACCTCATTGCCCACAATTTAGGCAGTGAGCTATATTCAACAATAACCAGTAGTTATGATTATGCCCCTGTTATCGCATGCTTATATTACAGACCATAACCGATTTTATTATTAGGTGTTCTCGCCGGGGAAAATTCTTCCTGGACCTGTGCGTCATTCTGGCCCTGATTCTTCCGGGTACAACGGTTTTCTCCCAGACCCTGTCTCCCGATGAGCTTGCCGCGAAGATACAGGCCGCGTATGATCATACAGTAGATTTCAAGGCGAATTTCATACAGGAAGCAACCGTTAGATCAATAGACAGGACAACAAGGGAGGAAGGCACGGTCTATCTGAAGAAACCTGAACGGATGTTGTGGGATTACACAAAACCTTCCATGAAGAAGCTGGTCATAAATCCCCGGAAAGCGTGGCTGTACATGCCCGATGACAATATCGTTTATGTCCAGGACGCTAAAAAGGTTCTGTCTTCAAAGATGACCATAAGATTTTTCACAGGCATCGGAAAGCTGAAAGATGATTTTGAAATAGCCGTTCCCGACAGCGGTCCCATGGATACAAAAGGCAACTATGTCATGACCCTTACACCGCGCGGATACGAAGCCGGCATCAAAACCCTTCTGATTACTGTGGACAAAGACAATTTTCGTATTATGGAATGCGTCTTTACCGATATGTACGACAATGCCACCAGGCTCATCTTCAGCAACATCAAGTTCAACAACAATCCTCCGGATGAATTGTTCGACTTCACTCCCCCGCCAGGCGTTGAAATACACGATATTCCATAAAACCCTTACGGGTAAACTCCTTATCCCTGAATTACTCCCCACTGAAGGGATCTCCTCTGTCAAAATCCGGCGTGAGATGGCAATCATTCACGTCCTGTATAAAAATATTGTCAAACCCCATATCCAGGGCCTTATTTACAACAGTCTCATATTCTCCTTTCGTCACCCTCCTTCCGAGAAGAGGGTGGTCCGCAACGGCACGGATCGGGGTGTACTGAGACATGATGCTGAGAGAAACAGACGCCGATATACATCTCTTTATCGCTTCGAGGACCTCGATGCTGTTCTCCACCCTTCCGGGCAGCACCAGATGCCGGATAAGCACGCCCCTTTTTGCGATCCCGCCTTCGACCTCCAGACAATCCCCCACCTGTCTTACCATTTCTTTTATCGCGGAAATCGCATGGGAGAGATAATCGCTTACACCCGAAAAATCGTACGCGTCCCCGTCATTACCATATTTAAAGTCGGGCAGATATATATCAATAATTCCGTCGAGAAGCCTGATGATATCCGCGTTTTCGTATCCTCCGCAGTTATAGACAAGCGGGATCGAAAGTCCATTTTCGCAGGCATTCAGCAGCGCTCTGACAAGCCCCGGAAGGTGTGGGGTTGGCGTAACCGCGTCAATATTATGGCACCCTCTGTCCTGCAGGTCTGTCATGATACGCGACAGTTCCGCCGGATTAATCGTCCTGCCGGCCGCCTGATGGCTGATCTGGTAGTTCTGGCAATAGATACACCTCATGTTGCAGGACGAGAAGAAGATGGTGCCAGCGCCATATTTTCCCGAAAGGACGGGCTCTTCACCGTGGTGCGCGAGGGCGTTGTCAATCATAACCCTGCCGTCAAGATCGCAGAACCCCTTTTCACCAGCCGTTCTGTCAACGCGGCACTTTCTCGGACAGAGGACACAGCTTTTCATAATGCCGGCAAGGATATCCGTCCTCTTCCTTAGTGTCCCTTCTCTGTACAGGTTTCGATATCCGGGATTCACGCCCTATATCCTCTTTACAACATCTCGCAGTCTCCCGCTTTCCACGAGTTCCAGAAACTCTTCTCCTAGGTGTTTCGAGGTTTCAACCGCCTGCCGCCAGTTTCTTGTCTTCTTTGAAGGATTATCGGCATACCTCTTGAAATCCCCTCGATCAGGCACCCTGTTATAAGGTAATTTACGCATAAACTCATCCGACGGGCAGACCATCAGGAGATCTTCAAGATATCTTTCCTGTGGCCGCCTGGATTTCAGCCTTTTATCCAGCCATGCAGGTATTATGCGCTCCTGATGGTTAAACATGAGGGTAATCGAGCCCTTTTCACCGGCATATTTCTGATTGAGCTGGTAATCTGTGAGTCCTCCATCTCTGTATGTACCATTTGGAGCGCCATATATATCCCTGACACCGGCAACCGCAAGGGGTATCGCCGATGAAGCCAGGATCGCGTGTTTAAAATTTACTTTATTCAAAGCGACCGCCTGTCCCCTGAAATCATTGTCCAGACAAAAGGGCGGCGGGATCGGGCTGTTGTGAAATACAACCCTCTGGAAAAACCAGTGAATCATGCGTCGGTTGAGGGTATTGCACACAAATCCCGTCCCTATAGCCAGCCTCTGCAACCACCTCACATCCGAAGAGGCAAGTCCTCTGGCACGGGCCGTTATTATCGCGAGCCTGTACTTCTTATTGACCAGCGCAAACTGAATGGCATCATCATCGATGTAATAATCTACAAGATCGCGGAGAGACTGAAGTCTTTCTTCGGATTTATCTTTTCTGGTAAAATTCATTGAGATATAGGCGTCGATAAGCTCGCGATAACTCTTATCAGGCTCCGGCTGTACCCACGCGGCAAATCGCATAGCGCCCGCCGATGCCCCCACGAGAACCACTGGACGCTTATTGCCGAGCACCCCGCTTTTCAGGAGCGAGAGGTCGAAACCGCTGGCCACGAGCCATCTCGGTCCCGAAGCCGCGCCCACATAAGTGGTAACCCTGTCAAAATCAAACCCACCATCCTGTATGACTTCACATACATTTTTCCCGGCGCTGACACATATTCCGTCCATAACCATTTCCGTCTCCTAAAAATGCCTCCATTTTTAAACAAAGTGAGGCAGGGGTCAATCTTGACACGGCCTTTCATATACTATAGATTAACTCTTCTCAATGAGAAAATATAAATAGTGGAAAGACAGGACAATGGATATAAAAGCACAGGTTACAGAGACAGGGTCTCGAGCCAGAAAGGCCGCCGGCATCCTCGCGAACATTTCGTCCACTGTAAAAAACAGGGCTCTCCTGAAGATGGCGGAGGCACTGGTAAAAGAGTCTGGTAACATCATCAGGAAAAACGCCAGGGATCTTGAATACGCGAGAGGCAAGGGCCTGTCCGATGCCATGATAGACAGGCTGACATTGAATAAAGCGGCAATAAAGGGCATGGCGGACGGCCTCGCGGAAATTGCCGCCCTGCCAGACCCGGTAGGAGAAATCACCGGTATGAAAAAAAGGCCGAACGGTCTGCTCGTCGGGAAGAGACGGATCCCGCTCGGCGTAATAGGAATAATCTACGAGTCCCGTCCGAACGTAACGGCGGACGCCGCGGCTTTGTGCCTGAAGTCCGGAAATGCCGTCATATTGCGGGGTGGATCGGAGGCAATAAATTCCAATCTCGCCATTGCCCGGATACTGCAGAATGTCCTGAAAGAAACCGATATCCCGGAGGGCGCCATACAGATCATCTCCACCACCGACAGGGAGGCTGTTAATGAAATGCTGAAGCTTGAGGAGTATATAGACCTGATCATCCCCAGAGGTGGTGAAGGACTTATCCGGGCAGTTGTCAGCATGTCCAGGATACCTGTCCTCAAACACTACAAGGGTGTCTGCCACGTATTTGTGGACGAGAGCGCCGATATTGAAATGGCCGTCAACATATCCCTCAACGCCAAGGCCCAGAGGTCAGGTGTATGCAACGCCATGGAAACCCTGCTGATACACAGAAATATTGCAGAAAGATTTCTCCCGGTAATGGCTGAAAGGTTTCGCGAGGCCGGCGTTGTTTTGAAGGGCTGCGACAGGACCAGGACCATCCTTCCGGGTATAGAGGGGGCGACCGAGGCCGACTGGTATGAAGAGTATCTTGACCTTATCCTCGCGATACGAATAGTTGACGGCATCGACGAGGCCATGGCGCATATAGAGAAATACGGCTCTCTACATACGGAGGCAATCGTCACGAGCGACTACAAAAACTCCCAGCGCTTCCTGAATGAAGTCAATTCCTCAACGGTGCTGGTAAACGCCTCTACGCGGTTCAGTGACGGGTTCGAGCTGGGACTGGGAGCGGAAATGGGCATAAGCACCACAAAGCTCCATGCCTTCGGCCCTATGGGACTCGAAGAGTTGACAACCACAAAATTCATAATCTACGGCGACGGACAGATAAGAACATGAAATGGGGACTATTCGGAGGAACCTTTGATCCCGTGCATCTCGGGCACCTGAGATGTGCCGAAGAGATCCTTGAGCTGTTCCACCTTGACCAGATAATATTCATCCCCGCCCGCGTACAACCCCTCAAGACAGGCAGAGTTATTTCCCCCTTTCACCACAGAGAGCAAATGCTCAAACTGGCCATAGAGGGCAATCCTTCATTTTCAATCTCAGACACAGAAAACAGGAGGGGGGGCAAATCCTACTCTATCGAAACCGTCAGACACTTCATCGACAACTCGCCGGACGGCACCGAGCTCTATTTCATACTGGGACAGGATGCCTTCCACGAGATTCAGATGTGGAAAAAGTGGAAAGATCTGGCGCGGCTGTGCAACTTTGTTGTCATGACCAGACCGGGGTATGAGACAAGAAAACTGGCAGACACATTCCCCCCCGATCTTGCCTCTCTGTTTCAATATGACAGCGCCGCGGACGGCTTCAGGGGTCCCACAGGCAACTCCATATTCTTCAGAAAACTGACCCTCCTCGACATATCTTCCACAGATATAAGGAGGCGGATAAAAACGGGAGCATCCATCAGATATCTCGTCCCCGATCCCGTGCGTGACTACCTCAAATAATTTGAAGACCTTGGCCTGCGGCATACGATTATCGGCTTTCGGCAGGCCGATATCGGAAGGATACTGGAAAACATTGTCTTCCTTCACCTTAAGAGATCGGGGTATGAGATAACCGTTGGCCGGATCGGTGAAAAAGAGGCGGAGGGGCAACGCTTATTCGGAGTTTACCCGTAAGGGTTTTATATAAAAGGCTAACGCCTGAATTCCTCGGAGTTTATATGAATAAAAAACCAAAAATACTGATAGTTGAGGATGAGCGGATCATCGCCCTGGAAACACGGCGCAAGCTGGAATCCATGGGGTACGATGTGCCTGCTATGGTTTCTTCGGGAGAAGAGGCAATCATAAAGTCGGAAGAACTGCACCCGGATCTGGTCCTGATGGACATTGTCTTAAAGGGAGAGATGGACGGTGTGGAGGCGGCCGGCCAGATCCACAGCCGTTTTGGCATTCCTGTTGTGTACATCACCGCAAATGTAAGTGATGCCCGGCTGGAAGATATCACACGCTCAGAACCCTTCGGCTGTCTGTTCAAGCCCTTCGAGGATATGGAGCTTCAAGCCGCAGTAAAGATGGCCCTGTATAAGTACGAGATGGAAAAGAAGCTGAGGGATAGCGAGGAAAATTACCGTTCTGTTGTTGACAATTCTCATGATGGGATTCTTATCGTGGGTGAAGATTACAGGTTCGCGTATGTAAATGATATGTTCTGCCAGATTATCGGATATCCCCACAGTGAGATTATTGGTCAGGATTTCACGAAATTTATTGATGAGGAAGGCAAAAAGCTTGTCGCTGACGGATATAAACAAAGACAAGCTGGGGAAAAGCTCCCTCCGAGATATGAGTTTAATATTGTTCGGAAAGATGGGACAAAGAGGCGCGTTGAAATAAGTTCCACCGTATCCAGAGATTCCAAAGGAAGGGTTAGAACAATTGCCCAGATCCTTGATATCACCGAGCGAAAGCAGGCAGAGAGGGCACTGCACGATTCCGAGAAGAAATATCGCACGCTTGCCGAGACAACATCAGATATAACTTTTGTTTTAGACCTGGATGGAAAATTTACTTACATCAGTCCTGTCATAGAAAAATTAACAGGTTATTCCTGGCAGGAGCTTATCGGGCATTCATTCACAGAAATTATTGCTCCTGAGTATGTGAAATCAACAGTTGAACATTTTAAAGAAGGTATTGCCGGAGGAGACAGCCCTCTTTATGAAATTGAAGTAAGACACAAAGATGGAGGAACTATTCCGACAGAACTGAATGTGTCCTCGCTTACGGATGCCACCGGAAAGACAACCGGCAGAATCGGAGTTGCCCGGGACATCACCGACCGCAAGCTGGCGGAGGAAGAGACAAAGGCCCACCAGGAGCACCTTGCCCTCATCAACCAAATACTCCGCCATGACCTTACGAATAATCTGGTGGTTATACAGAGCGCGCTCAATCTCTACAACAAGTCCCCCGAAGAAGAATTCCTGAAAGAGATATCCTCCCATACGAAAGAGAGTCTGGCCCTTATCAACAGGATGAGAGAACTTGAATTCTTCATCTCCCGTCACAGCAACCTGAAACCATACAAGATAAATGACGCCATAGATGAAGTCATCAAGAACTACCCGTTTATAGACTTTAAAGTCAAAGGCAAGGCCCAGGTTATGGCGGATGATTCTCTTTCTTCCGTCATAGATAACATCGTAAGAAATGCCGTCATCCACGGAAAGGCCGGCAGAATCACAATAACCACGGGCAGGGAAAGGGATATGTGCGAGGTGCGCATTGCCGACAATGGATCGGGCATCACAGATGAGATAAAGGCGAAGGTCTTTGAAGAGGGATTCATGCACGGGGATACAGGCCATACCGGTCTCGGCCTCCACATCGTTCAGAAAGCCATGGAGAGCTATGGCGGCTACGCATATGTTGAAGACAATGAACCAAAGGGAGCCGTCTTCGTCCTGAGATTCAGGATGGTGGAGTGATTATCAGTGGTCAGTGGTCAGGGATCAGTAGCGTGGGGGCTCTTTCCCCCGCTGATATTTTGCCCACGGAGGGGAAAAGCTACGTGGGGATAGAAGCGGCCCTGTACGATCAGGATGTTGTAGACGCATGTCTGAAAGTCTTCAGGGAAGAGGGGTTCAAATTCAGCGATTGACCATCCGTCCGAAGGCATCCTTGCCCGCTGTCAGCATCAATGTCAGCGGCATCACCTTTTTGCCGAGCTTCACCATTCTCTCGGCCGTTTCCCTGATGTCCCACTGAGCGTGCATATCTTCACGAAGGCGGGAAATATGATACATTTCTCTGGCGTTTATCTTCAGCGCCACCCTCTTTCGGTGAGAATTGGTAAGAATATATGCCGCCGCCTGGGGCGATACCTCTCTAATCCGGTTGTATACCTCCTCCGTCCCGGATATAACCTCCATGAAACGCCCCTCCATTCCGATCTCGCATATTGAAGCCGGTACGGTAACGCCAAGTGAGGGGTTATAATCCTGACACGTTATTGTGGCCATCCGGTGCCTTTTCAACTGGGCGAAACAGGATGCGCTGACCGTGACCTCGAATGAGAAGTCGGCGTTTTCAAATTCCCTCAGCGGCGGATCATACGATTCCATATTGCGGCAGGCGGTCCGGATTACCCCCTCCTTCTCTTCGCCATTCATCTTATGGGCAACAGTCAGGCACCCGGCCATGGGAAGATCGGAAGATGAGTGTATTATGGACGCGATAATCTTCTCGTCACCATCCGGCGTGGCGTGCGTAAGTGTCACATTTCCATCTTTCGCGATAACCGCGCCCTCCCCGGATGCACCCATTTTCTTCAGCAGGCGCCCTGTTGTTTCTCTCAGATTTTTCCTCGCATCCAGGTCAAAAGGCGTCGCCTCGGTGTATCTGACCAGTGAAGGCGCGATATCCCCGGTCGCGTCGTAGAGCTTCGTTCCATATTCGTTTACCTCTTTCAGGACATGCGCCGCTGAGCGCCTGAGCATCAGTTCAAGGTTCCTCGCGTTCAGGGTCATGCCCAGCTGGGTGTGCGTCGCCATGGAGACTATGTACCTGGCATCCTCCTTCGCCCATCCATCCACAGTGGAACGGCCCTGCGGATCGGACAGCATATCCCTGTGCTTTTCAAACATGTATTCCTTCAGACCGGAGTAGAGTTCGTGATACAGACTGTTCTGCTTTCTCACCATCTCAACGAACAGATCTTTCAGGCCGCCATCTTGCACTTCCGGGGGGATAACAAAATCATCTTCCAGATGTATGTACCGCTGAGATTTTTCCGTGTAGGAGCAGAGACGAAATTTTTCTATCTCTTCCACAATAAGACGGGACACGCCCAGGATATCGACATTGAAAACGGCATGCTCGGCAATGGAACTATGCCCCATACCGAAGACGATATCGCGGTTGGACCTTCTTGCCTTCTCAACCTCGGTCCTCGCGATCTTTCTCAGTTCATTGACTGGCAGGGGATTTCTGCTTATGCGGGCATAAGCGGCAGAGATGGTCTCCGGGGTCAGAGATTCACTTCCATACCCCAAAAGGGCACTTTCCAGGGACGCACGGCACTCCTTTATTACCTCATAATCAACGTTGTGACCTGCCAGTATGATTTCCATGAAGACTCTCCAGCCTACATTTTGATAAGATTTTCCCTGATCTTTTTCTGTATCATTTCCGCCGCTATGTTGTTCCCCGCAAGTCCCACACGCACCGATACCTTCGTCAGGTTCTTCTCAAGATAATGAACAAATATACGAATATTATCGCCTTCCAGCACGGCCTTCAGCGTTCCCTCCGATATCTTCTTCTCTCTCTCAACAACGGAGGCATTAATATCGGTCAGCGTTTTTTCACAGGCCTTCCATGCCCTGTCGAAGGAAACATCGTAGTTTGTAACCAGGTTTCCGTCTGTATAAAAGAGCTTTCCTGAATGAATACCGGCTACCCTGTCTCCAACCTGCAGGGAGCAACTTGAGGCAAAAAAGATTCCAACCAGCACGACCAGTATCCAGCAATTTTTCTTTAACATGTGATCCTCCTTTCAACTCTGTGGGGCACAGAGGCCCCACGCTACTTGAATTCTAGACACCTTGAAGCCTTTTGATAAACATAGGTTAATATCCAGTGTGTGTCAATCCTGCAGTTTGTTATGATAGATCCCTGTGTGTCAGGTAAGGGAGTAATAGATGGATTGCAGGACAGCCCACAGCAGAACCCCCACGGTCAGCAGTATACAGCTTGTCGACAGCACACGGTGAAACTGATTCTCCCAACGCTTTTCATTATATCCCATAAGAAAACCCAGAAGAATGCCGGCGACTATGCCGCCCCCGTGCCCCCAGTTATTAATCCCCGGAATCATAAAACCGAACATCGCCAGTCCCACCACCCATCCCATAACCTGCTTGTAGATTGCCTGTCCATAGATATCGCCCCTGCTCTTTCCATAATATAGTGTTGCACCTATAAGACCGCAGATGCTGGCTGATGCCCCTATGGTCAGGGGAACGCCGGCAAGATATGACAGGTAAAATCCCGCCATACCGGTTACAGTATATATTACAAAGAAACGATTGACACCATATTCCCTCAGCACAAAAGGCCCTAATTGTTTCAGGGCTATCATGTTAAACGCGATGTGAAGCAATCCGCCGTGGAGATAAGAGGCTGACAGAAGCGTCCACCACCAGTGCAGTTTGCCTATGGGTATGGTTCCCGTCGCGCCCAGAAGCAGAAGGCTGTTGTTGGAAGGTGAAAGGAAGGCGAGAGGATTGGCAGACAGGCCAAGCGCCATGGGGTTCAATAAGAGAGCAAGCACATAAAACGCCACGTTAACATATATTATGATCTTTATAATATCATAGGAACTGCTCAGCAGGTTTGAGGGAAGGGCCTTCTTCCATGTCGATCCGGGCCTTGAAATTCCGCAATATGGGCAGATCGGTTCGTCGTGGTTGATGAGTTTCCTGCAGTTGGGACAGAGTATGGATTTTTTCTCAGAGCGGTGCATCTAATTCAAAAACCTCATCATCAGCGGAATGGCGGCAAATGTCCCGATGGAACTGCCTATATTTACAAATACTATAAGGAGGAGTATGCGGGTAATCTTGTTGTGCCAGAACCCTTTCACCGAAGATATATCCGTTTTCAGGTCCATGAAATCCTTCACCTGAGGCCTTCTTAATGATGCCTCTGTAAGACCGGCGACCCACCCGGCCGCTATCATGGGGTTTATTGACGTAAGTGGCGCGGCAATGATTGAAACGATAATTGTAAGTGGATGGGCCAGCACTATCGCGGCGCCCAGGCCCGCGCATACACCGTTCACAAGAAACCACCATTTAATCATATTCAGGCTCGCCCCGCTGCCTGAATGAAAGAATCCCGCGACTATAAGCCCTATAACGGCAAAAGAAATTCCCCATCCCACAAACCGCCCCGCCCTGCCCTTCGGCGGAACCTCGTTTATCGCGGCAATGTCTATGTCTCTATCAAGATTCTTCAATATACCGGGCACGTGACCGGCTCCCACAACCGCGACTATCCTGTCGCCGGGCGCGCCGGCAATCGAGTGGGCCAGGAACTGGTCTCTTTCATCAATCAGTGTGATCTTGATCTCCGGCAACTCCTTACCGAAGGTCTGGAGGGCCAGTTCAAGGGCATCACGTTCTTTCAGCTTCTCTATATCTTCCTCGCTGATATTCTCACCCATAAAAATGGAAGATATCAGTTCAAAAATAAACCGCAGCTTGCTGAGGAACCGCATATTCCGCCATGTTCTCTTCATGGTAGTACGGATGTCGCGGTCAGCCAGAACAATCTCTGCCCCAGCCTCTTCCGCCCTGTTTATCGCGCGTATCATCTCCTCGCCGGGATTTATGTTGAACTTCTCAGCGAGTTTCTTCTGAAACGACGCCATTATAAGCTGCGACAACAGGAGAGCGGTTTGTTTCTTGCGGATTATCTTCAGGATATCCATCTCTTCCCATTTGGTCTTCTGCGTGATCGCGTCATACCGGGACTGGCACAGCTCCACGCATACCGTGTCAGGGCGCTCCTCTTCTATGATCTTCTCCACCAGATCGGCGCTGTCCCTGGAAACGTGCGCGGTGCCTATGAGGATGATCTCCCTGTCACCGGTTTTAATGCGGTGTATGTTGCTGTTGTTATCTATCGGCATGTTACCTTTCAAGTAAAAAACGAATAACCGTTCACGGTTGCCGGTTCACAGTTCATAGCTCACGATTTTTTCAACCGTGAACCGATAACTGTAAACCGTGAACCGTTACAAAAATGAAGGCAGGGAATATCAATATTCGCCATGCTTGTAAAGAAAAATAAAGGTTTGTTTTCCCTTGTACAGACCCTCTCGGCAATGTATAAATGGCTGTCATGGATGAAGTATTACACGCGGGAGACATAATTGAAACGTCTATCGAGGCTGTCGCCTTTGGAGGCAATGGAGTTGGACGGATTGATGACATGGTTGTCTTTATCCCCTTTACCGCTGCCGGAGACACAGTCGAGGCGAAGATCGTAGAGGTGAAAAGAAACTACTGTGTCGGCAAGATAGGGGAGATAATCACCCCGTCGCCAGACAGGATCGAACCTGTATGCCCCCACTTTTCCACATGCGGCGGATGCCAGTATCAGCATATATCGTATAAGACCCAACTGGAAACCAAAGAAAAGCAGGTCGCGGAATCCTTTGAAAGAATAGGAAAAATCGCGTCTCCACCGGTACGAGCTATCATCCCTTCGCCACAGGCCTTCAACTACAGAGGAAAAGCGGAATTCCACTGTATCCCGGACGCCGACGGACAGTTGAATCTGGGGTTCATGGACACAGTGGGAGGAAAACTGGTCAATATAGAAAAATGCGACATTGTGGATGAATCCATAAACAGGGAATACCGCAGGCTCCGGGAAATGCTCGCCTCCGGGAAAATTCCCTCACACCGCAGTAGATACATTCTCTGGTCTGAAACCACCTATCCCCCCGGGAAATACATTACAAGAACAGCGAAAGGGAAAGAGGTGCAGATTGCAAACGACGGTTTCTTCCAGGGGAATCTATATCTGGTAGACACATTGATAGAACGCGTTATGGATGTGTGTGATCTGAAAGAATCCGACACAGTGCTGGACTGCTACTGCGGCTCCGGCCTCTTTTCACTCTTTATCGCTCCCCGCGTCAGGAAGGTGCTCGGCATGGAGATCAGTGGCACAGCCGTCCATTGCGCGACGCACAACACCCAGAAATACGGCATAACAAATACCCGTTTCTATAAGGGGAACGTGGAAAACATACTGGGCAGATTTATAAGAGAGAAAACCCGCGCGGACATCGTGCTTATAGATCCGCCACGAACCGGCTGCACGAAAAAGACCCTCGCGCGTCTTGACGCACTGAAACCGAAAAGGATTATCTACATTTCCTGCAATCCCGCTACCCAGGCACGCGATATCAGGTACCTGACCGGCAGGGGGTTTTCTCTTGAAACACTGCAGCCGATAGATATGTTCCCCCAGACAAAGCATATAGAAGTTATCGCGTCACTCGTCAGATAACGTTAAAGACAGGGGTCAGGGGTCAGCAGGAAGGAATTAGCGTAGCGTTGCCCCTCCGCGGGCAACACGATGGTGGGGTACGGAGGTCCCACGCTACTTGTCACAAATTACTTTACATCATAAGGCGATTGGGATTAAAACATATCCCATGTCGGTAAAACCAAAAGACGCGGCAACTATCATCCTCATGCGAAACAGCCTGGACCCGGACAGCAGGGGTTTTGATGTGTTGATGGTACTGAGAAGTTCCAGGAGCAAGTTCGTGCCGGGCCTGTACGTGTTTCCCGGCGGCGGCCTCGACGAAGCAGACTGCCTGTCGGGGATGGAAAATCTCTGCGCGGGAATGGACAGAAAGCGGGCGCTGCATATGCTGGATGATATCTCATCGCCCGAGAAGGCTTTGGGGGTATGGGTTGCCGGGGTTCGCGAAACATTTGAAGAGGTCGGCCTTCTGATGGCATACACAAAGGGAGGATCTGTCATATCTCTTGACTCGGAACCCCTCAAGGAAAGGTTTCTTTCGCACCGCCGGTCTCTTCTCGATGGAAAAGCGGATTTTTACGATATTATCCGGGATGAAGGGCTTACCCTCGCGACTGACCGGCTCCACTACTTTTCCCACTGGATAACTCCCCTGCTTTCTCCCATTCGTTACGACGTAAGATTCTTTGTGGCCGAAGCCCCCTCAAACCAGAAAGCCATGCACGACGGCATCGAGCTGACCAGACATCTCTGGATAACGCCGGAGGAAGCCCTCGAGAGGTTCCATGAGCATACATTCGACATGGTGCTGCCGACTTTTATAATCATGGAGGAACTGGCCGGTTATAAAACGATTGAAGATGTTATACAATCCACAGAGGGGAAAAAGGTCAAGTCAATCCTGACGAAGGTGGTTATTGACGAAAACGAAGTACTTCTGGAATATGCACCGGACGGACGAACATTCAAAGTGAACCCGTCCTCGGTATAATAAACAACAGGAGGGAAATATGAAACTACAGGATCTATTCAAGTTGGACGGCAAGACAGCGCTGATCACCGGCGGAGGAAGGGGTATAGGAAAGTTTATAGCTACCGGTCTCGCTGAAGCGGGTGCAAATATCATTATCACCTCAAGGAAAATGGATAAGCTCGAAGCAACGGCGAGGGAGATAGCGGATGAGTTTGGCGTCAAGGCCCTGCCCATCCGGTGCGACGTGAGCAAAGAAGAAGACATCGATAATATGTTGAAAGTGGTAAGCGAAAACTTTCCCCGCGTAGATATCCTTGTAAATGACGCGGGTGCAACCTGGGGCGCGCCCACTCTGAAATTTCCCATAGAGAAGTGGGATAATATATTCAACGTCAACGTAAGGGGCGTGTGGATGCTCACGCAAAAAATGGCCAACATGATGAAGGATCAGGGCGGGGGAAACATTATAAACATTTCATCGATCATGGGATTCAGGGGATCCGACGAGCTCACCCATCCGGCTGTAGCCTATAACTCAAGCAAGGCGGCAATCAACCTGTTGACCATGAACCTCGCCGTGAAACTGGCGCCTTATAACATCCGTGTCAACGCCATAGCGCCCGGTTTCTTCCGGACAGACATGATGGCATTTATTGAAAAACCCGAATTCAAGGCGGCCTACGACATGACCATGAATACGATTCCCCTGCGAAAGATAGGGGATATTGATGATATGAAGGGCGTCGCCGTTTTCCTCGCTTCCGATGCTTCATCCTATATAACCGGCCACATACTGGTTAATGATGGAGGACTGCTGGCAAAATAGACGGCTTTGTAAAAAGCGTGGGGCCCCTGACCCCTGCCCCCCGCACCTACTCGTATATCTTTTCATCCAGGGCATCGGCCTCTTCGGCGTCAGCCTCAAAGTCGCGCGCGAGGGTTGCCTTTTTGCTCATGAAAAATTCCCTGTACCACTCATGCGCCACAATCATGGACATGACCTCGCTGGTCCCCGTCCAGATAGAGGCGAGACGCACATCCCGATATATACGCTCAATCGGGAATATGTTCGTATAGCCGATCCCCCCGACAACCTGCATGGCGTTGTGAACGGCCTTCTGACATGACTCTGTTATAAATTTCTTCGATTCGGATACCATACGACGGACACGATGCATCTCAACTCCGGCATCCACAGCGCGCGCTGTCGCGTAGCCCATCGCCCGGGCCGCGTCCAGAAGCATGACCGCCTCCGCCACCTGAAAGCTCACACCCTCGAATTGCGCGATAACCTGCCCGAAGGCCTTTCTGCGCGATGTATAACTGGTGGCTATATCAACGGCGGGCTGAGCCGCTCCTATGGTCATCACAGCCGTGCCGAGTCTCTCCGGAATCATCATGGTATTGAAGACATCATAGGCCCCATGAATCTTTCCGACTATGTTTTCCTTCGGCACCTTTACATCCTTGAATATGAGACGCGCGGTCCCGCCCCCACGGCATCCCATCAGGCCGTACTGATATTTTGTTTCCACCCCGGGGCCGCGATCCACTATCAGTGCCGACAGGGCCTTCTGCGGTTTGTCGGCATCAGGATCAGTCCTCGCGTAGAGCAGAAAGAAATCTGCGCCCTCTCCGCCGACGATAAACCTCTTCTGGCCGTTCAGGAGAAAATAATCCCCCTTGTCTTCGGCTATGGTAGTAGCCCCGAAAAAGTCGGATCCTCCTCTCGGTTCGGTAAGGCACTCCGCGGCAAAGATCTCACCCTTCAGGAGGGGTTTTACATATTTTTCTTTCTGCTCATCCGTACCGTGCTGAATAATGGCGTCACACACCAGCTCCGCTCCCACGCCGAAAACGCAGGCAAATTCATAGCCGAGCGTTCCAATCTCTTCCAGTACCACACAGGTCGTCACCCAGTCCATGTCCCTGCCGCCCCATTTTTTGGGATAGCGGCACCCCAGGAGGTTCCTGCGTCCGGCCTCCCGGAGGAACTCTTTCGGAAACTTGATTTCATCCTTGTCCATGTCCAGAATCATCTGTTTTGGAACCCATTTGACAAGGTCACGGGCTTCATCCCTTATCTTGATCTGTTCTTCTGTAAGCAAATAATCAAACATCACTGCTCTCCTTCCATTCTGTGTGCTTATAAGTGGCTCATATTGGATCAAGCCGCTTTCTTAAGGGTTTATTTTATACTCTTCACGCAGTTTGTACTTCATTATCTTGCCACTCGCCGTATGTGGCAATTCATCGACAAATTTGTAGGCCTTGGGGATCTTGAATTTGGCCAGTTTATCAGCGAGGAAAGAATTTAACAGATCGCTGGTTAACTCTTTGTCCTTTGCCGGAACCATTACAGCGCCTACCGTTTCCCCCCATTCGGGATGGGGTATGGCAATAACGGCTACTTCCACTACATCGGGATGGGCTCCTATCGCATCCTCCACTTCTTTGGAGTAAACATTCTCGCCTCCGGTTATGATCATATCTTTGGTACGATCCGCAATGAACAGGTAGCCATCTTCATCAACCCGGGCCAAATCGCTGGTTTTATACCAATTATCACAAAAAACCTCGGCAGTTGCTTCAGGGTCTTTATAGTAACCCTTCATTATACTGTCAGCCTTGAGCCAAATCTCGCCAACCTCACCGGGTTTAACTGACTCTACATCAGTCTTCATGACCCTGACATCACACCCTGGCAAACCTGATCTACCAATAGAACCAGCCTTACTCACCTGATCCTTTGGGAATAGAACAGTTCCAGTGGGTCCTGCCTCGGTCATCCCATAGCATTGATAGAAGTTGTCGCTTTTGTACTTATCCATTAGCATGAGGGCTGTATCAGCAGGTATAGGCCCCCCACCGTACATCCAAACGCGCATGGAACTAAGATCAAACTCGTCAAAGCTGGGTATCATCCGGACAGGCATGGTAAATGCGATGGGTGCGCCGAAAAATGCGGTGCACTTTTCTTCCTGAATGGTCTGGAGAAAATATAAAGGATGATATTCTCTGATCATGACCATGGTTCCACCGATGTATTGAATGCCTATAAACCAGTTGTTAAGTGGGGAGGAGTGCCAAAGGGGCATTGCCATCATAATACGATCACTTTCATCAAATTTACAACCCATTGCCAGCGTGATACCTGCCATTATCACGCCACGGTGAGTGTGCATACAGCCCTTTGGCTTACCTGTAGTGCCGGATGTATAAAGTATTTCAGCCAGATCATCATCAGAAATCTCTACTGGGGAGAAAGAAGGAGCCGTGTCAAGCAGAGGCTCAAACTGTTCAAACCCTTCTGCAGGGCTGTCCATGCATATCATTTTGACTTTTGTAGAGAGCTTTGCTGCTACTTCTACGAGAGAACCATCAAAAAGAAAGACCTTTGATTCACTGTGTTCAAGGATATAATCCACCTCGGGCGGCATCAGTTTGTGGTTAATAGGAACCACCGTTGCCCCTGCTTTCGCGATACCGAAAAACGCGATAACAAAGCCTGGGGTATTCTGACTCATAATTGCTACCTTGTCACCCTTCTTAATGCCCCAACCCTGGAACAGCCCAGCCGCTTTCTCGGCCAACTCCTTGACAGTTTGGTAGGAGTAGCCTTTGCCCTGGGTCCTGAGACAATCTTTGTCAGGGCTCTTCCTCGCGTTACTATCAATCAATCCTGCAAGATTCATTTTTTACCCCCTTTTTGGTTTAGCTGGTCAATACTCTCGCTTCTTTCTAATGGAATGAGAGCTGCCGGTTAACGAATAAACTCTCCCTGCAGTATTAATAACTCTATCACCTCCTTTTCAAATTTAAAGAAACGATTGGCATTAAGTAAGACATGCCGTTATATTCAGACATAACAGTATGCTATTACGCAACGCAAAAAAATATGGAGTACTTTTAAAATCCGGTTCTAAAAATAGATAACGAATGCAATTTTTCAACTTGCCTCGGGAAGACTTAATAACACGTACTGTTATGTTTGGACATAACAGTACGTAATTGCATTGTCAATAGACTTTTTGACGATTTTTGTAGATTGAGAGCCTTGAAAAGGTCTCGGATTAAAGCTGACTGGCAATGATCAATTTTTGAATATGACTGGTTCCCTCAACTATTCGCACCGCCTGTGCGTCTCTTTGAAACTTGTCCATCAATGAAGGACGATTGTAGCCTCTTTGTCCTAAAATCAGCATCCCCTCACTCGTTGCCCGTACCGCCAGTTCCGAAGCAAAGAGTTTAGCCATAGAGGAAGCTATGGCATAATCCACATTCAACTCCATGAGACGACATGCCTTCCATACTAAAAGACGGGCAGCTTCAAGATCAGTAGCCAGTTCAGACAGAGTAAAACTAATGCCTTGATTTTTAATAATCGGGCGTTTGAGGATAATGCGACTTTTGGCATGGTTAATGGATTCCTCTATTGCCGCACGGGCCAAGCCAACAGCTATTGCCCCGACAAATGCACGGCCCCAATCAATGGTTTGCATGAGAAGGAGATACCCGCTGCCCGGCAGAGCTATCAGATTAGATCTGGGCACTTTTGCATCCTTAAAAAAGATTGTGGTGGTAGGGGCAGCGCGGAGCCCAGGCTTATTGTGATGTGGGCTAAAGCTCATTCCCGGTGTTCCCTGTGGAATTATAAAAGCGTTGATTCCGGCGCGCCCTTTTTTTGTATCGGTATTGGCCCAGACTACATAGAAGGTTGCATCTCCGGCATTAATAATCGGGCTTTTTGACCCGTTTAATATATAATGATCGTTTTCTAAGTGAGCCGTAGTGGCAAAAGAAGAGGCGTCGGATCCGCTCTTCTCCTCGGTTACGCAGAAACTGGCTACAGTTCCTGCCGGGTTAAGAAGGAGTGGAAGAAAGGTTTTTTTTTGGTCAGGGGACCCACCTATGAGAAGTGTGGAAACAGCATGTAATGTTTGAGCAAATATACCCGCAAATCCGGCACAGCCGTAGCCTAATTCCTCCATTATTAAAGACAGAGTAACACGGTCACATGGTTTGCCCCCATATTGCTCCGGAATAATAAAAGCGTTCAGATTTTCTTCAGCCATTATCTTTAAATATGCTTTGTCTATTCCTCCCGGTTTTTCCGCGTCTATTTGAAGAGAAAGGGGTTGCAGCTTTCCTATGGCTATGTTGTGAAACTTGTTTTTCAATTCTATCTGTTTCTCTGTCAGTTCGAATGAAATCATTTCTTACCCCCTCTCCCCTTACTCTTTTGCCATTGTATATAATCAAGGACGGATTTTCTTTGCGCAGGTTTTATATCCCGAGCTTCGAAAAGGATGTCTCTTAAAAACTGCTCTTTTAGAATACTGTTTAGATCATCATTGTTTGGTTGATCATCATCGGAATCTTCTAAAAAATATGTAATTGGCTTGCTGAGAATTTGACTGAGACGTTTAAGGTCTGACAGGTACAGGCGCCTCTTGCCCAGTTCATAATTAGAAAGTGAAGCTTGAGTGTATCCAAGTTTTTTTGCAAGTTCTTCCTGGCTCATTTCTGCTGCTTCCCTCGCTTTTTGAAGCTTTCTGCCGATCAGTTCATAAGCCTTCATTATATGTTGTACCTTCTGGTCGTCTGAGATTGTTGGAAAAACTCTTAATGAGAGGGGTGATTCACACTTTTTATATAATCCATATAGGGCGAAAAATCAAGACAACGGGGTCACTCATTCAAGGTGAGGTCAAGTAAAAAACACACCTCCCCATTACAAAAACAGTTCTTCTTTTTTGCTTGGCCTAATATTATTGTTGATGGCTGTCGAAAAAGGCCTCCACATCTCTAATATCGTGGGTTATATCCGCCGGCGGCAGTGATGAAACAATATATCTGCCATAAGAGTTTTTTACAAGCCGTGTGTCCAATATGGCAACCACCCCATACTCATCACGCCCCCTGATAAGCCGGCCAAAACCCTGCCGCAGGGACAGTGTGGCGTGGGGAAGCGCGAGGTCGTAAAACCACCTGCCCTTCAATCTGTTGCATCTTTCCTGATACACCGGATCACCCGGCGAACTGAATGGAAGCCTGACGATTATCACCAGGCTGAGATCATCCCCCTTTATATCAATCCCCTGCCAGAAAGTGGCCGTCGCGAACAGCACAGAATCAGGTGTATCCTTAAACCATTTGATAAGTTTCGCCGGCGGCATATCTCCCTGACTCTTGAAGGGGTATCGCGTCTCCACATTCTCCGCGACAAAATTAAGGTGCCGGTAAGAGGTAAACAGCACAAGGGCTCTGCCGCGTGACGCCTCAATAAGTTTTTCGATCACCTTCAGGCTTTCCTTCTGGAACGGACCACTGTTTTCATTGTCAGGTTTCGGCAGATCTTTGTCGATATAGAGCAGCGATTGAGTTTGGAAATCAAAGGGGGAACCGATAATCTTTTCCCCAAAGTCTTCAATATTCAGCCTCTTCTTCAAAAAGGCAAAACTTCCCCCCGATGTCAGCGTGGCGGATGTCATGATCACGCCGCTGTAAGCGCGCATGAGATTTTCAAAGGCATTCCCCGACTCCACAAGGCTGCTTTTAAGCTCCATGCCGCCGTTTCCCCCTTCCGCATAATACACCTTGTCCGTGTTTCCCTGATCCACAAAATCATCCATGTCCGCCGCGAATGTTTTCAGATACCCGATGGTTGTCTCTATCTTGTCTCTGAGCTCCTCGTCCACCGTGGATTTTTTGCGTTTCTCCAGGGCCGAAGCCGTCTTGTCCAGCGCCAGGTCTTTCCTCAACTTTTTCAACTTTTCTATAACGGGATCAGGCACGGGGGAAACAGGCCAGGGCGGCACATCGCTCTTTTTGAAAAATGCTTCCACCCCTGGAAAGAGATGGTCGACAACAACCTTCAATCCCCTGAGCCGGTAGAGAAGCCATGCCGTCCTCGAATAGTTCAGGGTACTGCCGAGAACGGTTGATATGACATCCTCGATATCGG
>Ga0268276_1000178_pt1 | contig 77164 bp, 68 predicted proteins | sample saktaG_4_FD_190145 | JGI IMG/M metagenome (GOLD analysis project Ga0268276, IMG submission 190145) | Saline water microbial communities from Sakinaw Lake, British Columbia, Canada - sak_2010_1_5_45m | ecosystem: Environmental > Aquatic > Non-marine Saline and Alkaline > Saline ... | reverse complement strand
GTCCAGAAAAAGTGGAAAATCCCAATCCGTTATTGGGGTCAGATTTATAACCAATTTGTTATTAATTTTGAAGAAAGATGCCGGAATTAGATGCAATCACCGTTTACACAAAATTTTTCACACCCTCCATATATCATATTTACAATCAATGCATTATTCGATTTACTCAATAATGGCAAAAAGTTATCTCCAATTGTATACGGCTTGAAAATACTATATATATATATTAATGGGCTTACAAAATGATTGAATCTGTATTATTTTTTTCAATATTCTTATTTGGTATTTATTTTACTAATAAATCTATAATAAATAGTTATTGTTTGACATTGTTATCATATCTGATTATTTCTTATGATGTTGGCTTAGGGCTAAATTTATTTGGAGTCAATTATGTCATATCATGTTCTCGAACTTATTTATTAGCTTTCGTACTAACTTATTTATTCAAAAAAATAAGTACTGCTAATAAAAATCAATATTTAAAATCAAATACCGATCGCTTATTATTATTTTTATTAATCTACGTGTTTTTATCGCTATTTTGGGGAATATCTTTGGCGTATGATTTAAAGAATTTTTTTTCTGAAAGATGGCTGCTAGGGATTGGTGCATATTTCATTTCTAAGGACTTATTTAGAACAAAAGAATCAATTATAATCCTATTAAAATATTTGTTTCTATCCTTAATGATATTAGCTACTTATGGTATAATTGAATTATTCACATCAACACCTTTAATGCAATTACCTTTTTTTCGATCATTCGTTTTTCTTGATACATCTTTTGAATCATCTGTTTATCAACCACATAGAATGTTAGGTTATAGAGGGGGACTGCTCCGGATCGAAGGTACCTTTTGGAATAGTATTATTTATAGTATTGCACTTACCTTTCTTTACCCTCTATACTTAGTAATGCGGAAATTTGATGTAAAATACTTAAAAATGGGCTTTATTCCAGTTACCATTGTTGCAATTCTCACTATGGGAAGAACTGCTTGGTTTAGTATAATATTAGCTCTATTTTTCAATTTCAATAAAAACAAATTATTAACAATCCTTGCAATATGCTGTCTATTTTTTATTGCAATTCCATATTTCAACGAAAACATCGAAACTAAGAGTGAGCTAGATCAGAGTATTTTTAGTATAAATAGTAGAATTTACACTCTTCCTATTATTTATGAACTCCCAATTAATATGCTTTTGTATGGCAATGGAATAGGTTCTTATTTTTATGCCGTCATAAATGATAAATATATGCCCTATTCAAAATTATGTGGCGACAATTCATTATTACAAATAATATATACAATAGGCGTTATTGGTGCAGGAATCTTTTTATTTTTCTTTGGAAGTTATTATTTATATTTACTTAAAACTCAAAGAAAATATTTGAAGAATTCATTCGAGTATAATTTAATTAAGGGCACACGAATTATGCTAATTATTCAAATGATACTATTTGTGATGACTAATTCTATCGTTCAGGACACACGCTTACTTTATGTTTTCTTTTCTTTTTTAGGTGCGCTTGGAGGTTATTTGCAGTCAAATTCGAATCATTCAATTGGCAGAACATTAAATAGATAGGAAGCTACTATGAAAATACTTCAGATAAACAGTTGTCATTATCGGCGAGGTGGAGCCGATGTTGTTTATATAAATACAGGTAAACTGTTAGAAGAACACGGTCATGAAGTTTTTTATTTCTCTCAGGAAAACAACAAAAATACTTATTCAATAACTTCAGGCTATTTCATAAAAGAAACAAACTATTTTGGGAAATCCCTGGCAGGTAAAATTGTTTCTATACCCCGTTTTTTCTATTCATCAGAGGCGAAAAATAAAATTTCCCAGCTTATATATGATCTCCAGCCCGATCTTGCTCATGTTCATTTATATAAAGCCGATCTTACACCCTCAATTTTACAGGCATTAAAAAAACATAAAATCCCAGTAATAATTACTTTACACGATTATGGTATGCTTTGTCCACATAACCTGATGCTGGACGGGAAAATGAATATTTGTAACAAGTGTGTAACTGGATCTGCTCTGAATTGCATTGTTCATAAATGTAACCGCGACAACTTGATACTAAGTTCACTGTCTTCATTTGAATTTATATTTCAAAAATCATTTTTCCCTTTTGAAAGATATTTTACAAAAATCATTGCTGTCAGTAAGTTTGGGGAAAAAATGCATCAGGAGTCTGGTAAATTCCATCGAAAATTGGACCACCTTTACAATTTCTATCCAAATCTTGAAACTACTGATCCTAATAATAAGAAAGGGAATTATTTTCTCTTCTTAGGTCGATTATCCGGGGAGAAAGGAATAAAAACTTTAATTAAAGCATGGCTAAATAAGAGCAGAAACTCTACCTTAAAGGTTGTTGGTACTGGTGAGTTGTTTGATGAGTTGAACCAAATGGCAATCGGAGATCAGAGTATCGAAATGTTGGGCTTTAAATCAGGCAAAGAACTCGATACATTAATACAGGATGCTTCTTTTATTATTGTCCCTTCTGAAAATTATGAGAATAATCCATTAACCATTATTGAAGCTTATGCTAACGGGAAACCTGTTATCGGTTCAAATATTGGCGGGCTCACAGAAATTATTAACGATTGGAGTACAGGTTTCTTGTTTGAAATGAAATCAGTAACTGCATTATCTGAAAAAATAGATCTTGCCGAAGCAATTAATGCACATGAATACGCCCGATTATCAAATAATGCACGGAAATTTGCTGAAAAGCATTTTAACCCTGAAACTCATTATAAAAGGTTGATCGAAATATACACGCAAGCAATCAATACAAATAATTCATGAGTACTCTAAATAATAATTTTACTGAGTGCCAGAAATTACATAGCGCACAAAACAGATCCATGTTCTGACAAAACTATATAAGAGGCAAGCCTGTATCAACGGCATTAACAGAATAAAATATAAATCTTGTACGGTTGTATCTCAATAGTAGCCTTTGTCGTTAAAAGCTTATAGTTCATAAAAAAATAGAAAATAAATCTTCCTATGTTTAAATACATGATTACGATATAAAAAGAAGGAAAGCGTATGAAACCAAATGTAAAATTTTTTATTATTGAAACTATTGCACGGATTTTCAGACAAGGACGAGTTTTCTATCTTCGTCTGAAAGGGTATAATATCCCGTATTCAACCATAATAGAAAGAGGTTGCTTATTAGATAAACTTTATCGTAAAGGCATACATATTGGCGAAAACTGCTTAATTGCTTCAGGCTCAACAATTTTAACACATGATCATTGTAAGCGTATCGATAATATGCCTTACATGATTGATACTTATATAGGTGACAGGTGTTTTATTGGAATAGGTGCATTTATAATGCCCGGAATAAAAATAGGGAATGAAGTAATTGTAGGATCAATGTCGGTAGTTACAAAGGATGTTCCATCAAATTGCATTGTTGCAGGTAATCCTGCTAAAATAATACGAACAGGTATTACAATGAATGATCGTGCCGAATGGGCAAACTGGCCGGGTATAAATTAAGCATTGTATTTTCGTTTAACAATTTTAAAATGAAGAAGAAAATTTATATTGCCGGATGTGGAGGAATGCTGGGAGAGGCATTTTATTCGCAGTTCAAGGATGAGTATGTACTGAAATGTACTGATAAGGATGTAAATGATATTTGGCTATCATTCCTTGATTTCAGGGACTTTGATGCTTATAAAAAAGATGTATTTGATTTCAATCCTGATTATTTGTTCCATTTAGGAGCTTACACAGATTTGGAATACTGCGAACAAAACGCAGATGAAACCTACCTTACCAATACCCTGGCAGTTGAAAATGCAGTTTACCTGGCAAATGAATTGAATATTCCTCTGCTTTATATCAGTACGGCCGGCATTTTTGATGGAAAGAAAGAGTTGTACGACGATTGGGATACCCCAAATCCCTTAGGCGTTTATGCCCGTGCCAAATATATGGGCGAACGCTTTGTGGTCGAGAATGCTAAACGTTTCCTCGTGTGCCGGGCAGGCTGGATGATGGGTTCAGGGCCCCAAAAGGATAAAAAGTTTGTTCAGAAACTGATGATCCAATTAAAACAGGGAAAAACTGAATTATTCATTGTGGATGATAAAGATGGTACGCCAACCTATACGCATGATTTTGCCATCAATGTGAAAGCTTTGCTCAAAAAAGAGTATTGGGGACTTTACAATATGGTGTGTGGTGGCCAGACAAGCAGGATGGAAGTAGCAGAGGAACTTCTAATGCTTCTCAACCTAAGGGACAAAGTAAAAATCACTTCAGTTACTTCCGATTATTTTAAAGATATCTATTTTGCCGAACGACCGCCCAATGAAAGACTTGAGAACCGGAAACTCAATATACGCAACCTTAACCTGATGCGCGACTGGCGTGTTGCCTTAAAAGAATACATCACCAATTATTACCAGGAGTACTTATAATGAAGAAAAAAGTTGCCTTAATTGGAACAAATGGTATTCCTTCGAGATATGGTGGATTTGAAACATTAACAGAATACCTGGCCAGATACCTGAATGAAGAATTTGACATAACAGTATATTGCGCAAAAACGCCTAAAGATAAAAAGCTCAAAAGATATCTCAACTCAAAGCTTATCTATATACCGTTTAAAGCAAACGGGTGGCAATCGATGGTTTATGATGCCATATCGATAGCACATGCGTTTTTTGTTGCTGATGTGCTGGTTATATTAGGATTCTCAGGAGTATTTGCGTTTCCGTTAAAAGCGTTTTTCAGAAAGAAGATCGTTTTTAATATAGGGGGAGTTGAATGGCAGAAGGTAAGAGGGAAAAAAGCCTTTGCTGCAATTGAAATTGTTACAAAAAAGTGGTTTGAAAGAATTTGCGTGCATTTCTCCGACATTATTGTGGCTGATAACCAGGTAATCTGGGATTATGTAAAATCAACCTACAATATTGACAGTGTTCTAGCTGAATATGGTGGTGATCATGCAGTTTATCAGCCTGTAACAAATGATTTGATCGAAAAATATCCTTTCCTTTCCGGCAAATATGATGTTACAGTTTCGAGGGCACAGGAGGATATGAATATTCACATCCTGATTGATGCCTATAAAGAAATACCGGGTAGAAACCTTGTTGTTGTTTCAAATTGGGAAATTTCTGATTACGGCATTCAATTAAAAGCAAAAAACAAGAATAAATATCCCAATATTTTTCTCCAGGATGCCGTATATAATCTTAACGAGCTTAACGCGATAAGAAGCAACGGAACTATTTACTTTCATACCCATTCACTTTGCGGAACAGCACCTTCGCTTACGGAAGCAATGTCGTTGGGTCTTCCTGTCTTATGTTTTGATGTAAATACAAACAGGGCAACAACTGAAGAGAAATCCATGTATTTTAAGGATTCACACTCTTTAATTGAAATTTTATCCAACCTGGATGAAACAACAATCAAAAAATTAGGAAACGCCCTGAAAGAAATTGCGCAAAGAAGATATACATGGCAGCGTATTGTAATGCTGTATAGAAATTGCATAAACCAATCATAAACTTATGGCAGACAAAATAAAACTTGGCATTATTGGTATAGGCCGCATGGGCATTGCTCATTTTTCGATTATAAACAGTCATCCGGATGTTGAAATAAAAGCAGTAGCTGATACTTCATCGCTCATATTGAGCCTAATGAAGAAATATATTAAAGGAATTAACACATACAGCGATTACATTAAGCTTTTTGAAGATGAGTCGTTGGATGCAGTAATTATCTGCACCCCTCCTACTCTTCATTATCCAATTGCCATAAAGGCTGCGGAAAAAGGGATTCATGTGTTTTGTGAAAAGCCATTTACTACTGAAAAGAAAAAGGCCGGTGAGCTTGCATCTCTCTTTGATCAAAAAAAACTGGTAAACCAGGTAGGATATGTTAACCGTTTCAACGATATCTTCCAAACCGTTAGACTTTATATCGACAAAGGCATCGTTGGAAACATTATCCTGTTTAAATCCGAAATGTACAGTCGTACCATAACAAAATCCGAAGAAGGCAAAACATGGAGAGATTCGCGCGAAAACGGGGGAGGCGCTATTTTTGAAGTAGCATCGCATGCCATCGATTTAGTCAACTACCTGATTGGGAAACCTGATAGAGTAACTGGTACAAGTCTTACTTCCATCTTCTCGAAAAATGTTGAGGATGCTATAAATGCTACTTTCCTTTATAAAAATGGGATTTCGGGTACGATCAATGTAAACTGGAGTGACGAAAGTTATCGCAAACCAACTAATAAAATAGAGATTTTCGGATCGCAAGGAAAAATACTGGCTGATCAGCATGGTATAAAAATCTTTATTAAACATAGTTCTCCTGAAAACAATTTACGCGAAGGTTGGAATACTATTTATATAACAGATGTATTTAAACCGGTACCATTCTATGTAAGGGGTAATGAATTCACATCGCAGTTATATCATTTTATTGATTGCATCATGGACAAGGAAATAAAAAACAAATGCACTTTTAGTGATGCTACCGAAACACTGGAAGTAATTGATGCAATTTTTAATGATTACGAACTTAACGGGAAATTCTGATTATGCAGCAGATCGATAAAATTATATTTGGCGACAACCAGTTTTTTGGCATAAATCACATGTCGCAGGAGAAAGCACAACAATTGGCAGAGAAGTTTTTTGATATTTCAGCTATTTACAAGGTCTATCAGATGGCTTTTGATTGCGGTATAAGAGCCATCATGCTAAACAGTAATGACAGGGCAAAAGATATTTGTGCACATTTTATATCCAATAAATCAAAATATCCCGATCTGAATTGGTATCCTTCCATACCATATCCTCATAAATACGCCAATCTTATCAGTGAAAAAGGCATTGTTCCGACTATAAATGAAATTCTTTTCAAAGATAATTCAGCCATGGGAGTCCTTGGCATGATTACCAAGGGAAGTGCAGCCGTATTGGGAAAAGATGCCATAAAAATGATGCAAATGCTGGTTGATGTGGAGATGAAAATGTTTAAAGGATTAAATGTAAAAGTTATATTTCTGCAGAACATTATTACCGACCTTTTACTGGGATATGAAGTTGGTGAAATCTTTCAGGAATATTGTATCTACATTCGTAAAAAGTATAATGCCACCCCAGGCTTAATTACTCAAAATATGCCACAATTGAAAGCAAAACTGGAAGAATGGGGTATTGAAGATGTGGTAATTTGCACGTCTTTTAATAAAATTGGATACCTGATGTCGCCTGATTTAGAATCGTATATTTCAGCTTCTCAAAACAATGATTCTTCAAAATATCAGTTAATGGCCATGTCAACCCTTGCATCAGGAGCAATACCTGCAAAAGATGCATATAATTTTATTAACCAGCAAAATGTTCAATCGGTAGTTTTCGGTGCATCTTCAAAAAAACATATTGAAGAGACTGTGTCTCTGATAAAGATTTAATTTAAAATTGAGATTCAATTTTCGTTAAAAGCAAATTGATTCCATATTTTGTGTTCACGACAAACAATAAATTTGTGCTAAAACAAAGCTCTCAATAATGAACATATTAATCACAGGCATACATGGTTTTGTTGGAAGTAACATGGTTGCAGTTCTTCAGGAACAGGATACCATTTACGGTTTAGACATTGTGTCACCAGCAAAGGAAGGAGTTATTAAAACATTTGCCTGGAGTGAGTTAAATGATATTCCCAATGTAGATGTTGTTATTCATTTGGCCGGTAAAACACACGATACAAAAGACCAAACCGTTTCACAGGTATATTTTGATATAAATACCGGATTGACAATGCAAATATTTGATTGGTTTTTGAAAACAGGCGCTAAGAAGTTTATCTTTTTCAGCACAGTAAAAGCAGTTGCAGATAGAGTTGAAGGAGAAGTATTAACTGAAGAAGTTGTTCCCAATCCCAAAGGTCCGTACGGTGAAAGCAAATTGGCAGCAGAGCGGTATATTATGGATGAATGGGCGAAGGGGCGAAGGGGAGAAGGGGAGAAGGGGAGACAGAGCGAGGTCATTGATAAGAAGGTATATATTTTGAGGCCGTGTATGATTCATGGGCCCGGTAATAAAGGGAATCTCAATCTGCTGTTTAAAATCCAACAAAAAGGACTTCCGTGGCCGTTGGGGGCATTTGAGAACAGACGATCCTTCTGTTCAATTGATAATATTTCATTCGTAATACAACAGTTAATTAGTAAAAATATTGAACCTGGCATCTACCAGGTTGCTGATGATGAAGCCTTATCAACCAATGAACTAATAAGATTAATGGCATTGTCACAAAATAAAAAAGCTAGGATCTGGAGTATTCCTGTAAAACCGATTAAAGCCATTGCCCGGGCGGGAGACTTCTTTCATCTCCCATTAAACAGCGAAAGATTAAGGAAATTAACCGAATCATATCTTGTTTCCAATCAAAAGATTAAACATGCTATAGGTATAGATAAAATGCCTGTAACAGCCACTGACGGGATGCAAAAAACACTTGAATCATTTCGGAAATAGAAATACACGACTGGACGACTGGACGACTTAGCGACGGAGCGAGGGAGCGAACGAAGCGAACGAAGCGAAAGAGGCGATAGAGCGACTTATGCGAAGGTAGTGTAAGTATCAACTTTAGCAGTTTTTAAAATAGTCAACTCATTATAAATTGAAACTGATGGAAAAGATCAAAACACACAGGGAACTAAAGGTTTTTCAGCTATCGTTTGAAGCAGGTATGGATATTTTCAGGATCAGTAAATCATTTCCGAAAGAAGAGACCTATTCACTAACCGATCAAATTCGCAGATCATCGCATTCGGTTTCAGGCAATTTAGCCGAAGCATTCAGGAAAAGAAGATACCCTAAATCTTTTGTCGCAAAGCTATCTGACTCAGAAGGTGAGAGTGCCGAAACCCAGGTCTGGCTTGATTATGCGGTGGAATGCAACTACATTGACAATGTATCCCATGCATCACTGAACGACAAATATGACCACATCATAGCTATGATCGTCAACATGAGCAACAAACCCGAAAACTGGGCTTTCTAAAAAAATGACTCGCCCACTCGCTCCATCGCCAATTCGCCCCTTCGCCCCCTCGCCCCATCGTGCAGTCGTCCAGTCGTGCCGTCGTGAAGTCGTTATAAAAAAAACTTTCCAAATCAAATCATATGTACAAATTCTTCTTTAAACGTCTTTTCGACATTCTGCTGGCTTTGATTGCACTGACTGTTCTTTCCCCGTTATTAATTCCGGTTTGTATCGGATTGTTATTAACCGGCGAACATTATGTCTTCTATTTCCAAAAACGCATCGGTTACAAAAACAGGGATTTTAATATCTGGAAATTCGCAACCATGCTTAAGGCAAGTCCCACTATGGGTACAGGGTTGCACACTACTAAAAAGGATCCGCGTATAATGCCAATGGGTGGCTTTCTGAGGCATACGAAAATAAATGAACTTCCTCAATTGATTAATATCCTGATAGGTGATATGAGTATTGTTGGTCCCAGACCTCTTGTAGATAAAACTTTTGTCTCCTATCCGGAGCATGTAAAGCTGATTATTAATAATGTAAAGCCAGGCCTTACCGGAATCGGTTCAGTTGTCTTCAGAGATGAAGAGCAACTATTGTCTGATACAAAAATGCCATTGGACGAGTTCTATAGAAAACATATTTCGCCCTACAAAGGAGAGCTGGAACTTTGGTATCAAAATCACCTCTCCTTTTATACCGATTTTATGTTGATTTTCCTTACTGCCTGGGCTATATTTGCACCTGAAAGCAATTTAGTTTTCAAGGTCTTTAAAGATTTACCGGAGAGAACCGAAGAGAAGGTTAAAGGATAAAGGATAAAGGGTAAAGGATAAAGGAAAAGCCCTACTTTAACCTTTAACCTTCCTTTTTTAACCTTTTCTAGACTTGAACATGGAAAATTCAGAACAAGGATTAAAGAATGAGTTACAACTCCGGTTGTTTAATTTTGCAGTTACAATCATCAGACTTATCCGAAAACTTCCGGTAAGCAAGGAATATAATGTGATAAGTTATCAATTAATAAAAGCTTCCACTTCAAGCGGTGCTAATTACGAGGAAGCACAAGGCGCTGTTTCAAAGGCTGACTTTACCAACAAAATAGGTATATCATTAAAAGAAATGCGCGAGTCTAACTATTGGATACGACTTATTGTTGCCACTACCGAAAAAAATGACGATTGGCTCAAAATGCGCCAGGAATCATCTGAACTTATGAATATTCTAGGAAGTATCTATTCCAAAACTTCAACAAAAAGGTGAAAAGTAAAGGATAAAGGGTATGAAGCCCACTTTAACCTTTATCCTTTCTACTTTAACCTTCCTTTAAACCTTTAACCTTACATTCCCCAAACCCCACACAAACCATGATCGACATAAACGCTTTCATCCATCAACACATCACTAACCGCAGCGAAAGTTTCTTCAAACACGACTTAGCGCAACATCACGAAGCCCTTACCCGGGCTATTTCCGGCAGATCAGTCCTTGTTATCGGGGGCGCGGGAACAATAGGCTCATCGTATATCAGGGCTGTATTAAAGTACAAACCCTCGCGCCTGTATGTAATTGATATCAGCGAGAACGGCCTTACCGAGCTTACCCGCGACCTGCGAAGCACCTTAGGCGGATATGTGCCGGAGGATTATAAAACCTACCCCGTCAATTTTAATGATGATGTTTTTTATCGCCTGTTTGCCAACGAAGGTCCGTTTGATATCGTGGCTAATTTCGCGGCGCATAAGCATGTACGCAGCGAGAAAGACCATTACAGCATAACGGCGCTGCTTGAAAACAACGTGATACGCGCCGAGAAATTCCTTGCATTCCTCAGGCAACACCCGCCTCAGCATTTCTTCTGCGTTTCGACCGACAAAGCTGCAAACCCCGCGAACATCATGGGCGCCAGCAAAAAGATCATGGAAGAAATGATTATGGCTTATGCCAACTATTTCCCAATCACCACAGCCCGGTTTGCCAATGTAGCCTTCTCAAACGGTAGCCTGCTTGATGGATTCATTAACCGGATGATGAAACGCCAGCCTTTTTCGGTTCCTACCGATGTAAAGCGCTACTTTGTTTCGCCCGACGAATCGGGGCAAATCTGTATGTTGGCATGTATGCTGGGAATGACAGGCGAAGTATTCTTTCCTAAACTCAACGAAAACCAACTCACCTCATTCAAAGACATCACCGAAGCCTTCGTTAAATCCTTAGGCATGGAGGTAATACCGTTTGATACGGAGCAAGCTGCAAAAGAATATGCCGCTTGCATGCCGCATGATACCAAATACTGGCCTGTTTATTATTTCAGTTCCGATACATCAGGCGAGAAAGCTTATGAAGAATTTTTTACCGAAGGCGAACTGCTTGATATGGAAACCTATCATGCCTTGGGTGTAATCAAAAACGCCCCCCGTCGTTCGCTGGACGAAATACATGCCATGATCAACAAGCTAAATGCAGTTCTGAATAGTCCTGAACTCTCCAAAGCAGCCATTGTGCAAGTGATGACTGAATTTTTACCAACCTTTCACCATATAGAGACGGGGAAGAATCTGGACCAGAAGATGTGACGACTGGACGACTGGACGACTGCACGACTGCACGAGGGCACGACTGCACGACTGCACGACGCCACGACTACACGACTGCACGATGGGACGACTATACGAGGGGACGACTTTAATAATCCTGAATTATGGATAAGATAAGATCTCATAAAGATTTAAAAGTATATCAGCTTGCTTATGAAGCAGCCTTGGAAATACATGAAATCACAAAATCCTTTCCTCAGGAAGAAAGGTATTCGTTAACCGATCAAATCAGACGAAGTTCCAGATCAGTCTGTTCTAATATTGCAGAAGCATTCCGGAAAAGGAGATATTCCAAAAATTTCGTATCAAAATTATCTGATTCAGAAGCCGAATCATGTGAAACCCAAGTCTGGCTTGATATGTCTGAATCCTTCAAATATATAGATAACAAAACCCATAATGACCTTTACGATAAATACGAGCACATTATCGCCATGCTGATCAACATGAGCAACCAGCCCGAAAAATGGACACTCTAATCGTGCAGTCGTGCAGTCGTGCCCTCGTGCAGTCGTGCCCTCGTGCAGTCTCTTATTTTTCTTTAAAAAATCACCTATGCTAAAAAAAATCCTCTTCTTCGCATATCTTGTCCTGATCACCGCCCTCAGCCTCTGGCCCTCGGATGGTCTGCCGGATGTAATGCTTTTTCCGTATGCCGATAAATTAATTCATGCAGGCATGTATGCAGGGTTTACTTTCCTGATGCTTTGGGCCTGGCCTGAGGAGTTATCCGGAGCCAAACAAATTTTGCCTTTATTATTAGTCATTGCATGGGGATTTTTAATGGAAGTATTACAACAATACAGCTATTTCGGCCGTTCGTTCGACATTACCGATGAACTGGCTAACAGCCTGGGATTTCTGCCGGGATGGATTGGATGGAGGTGGTTCGGAAGAAAGCATGCATAACAACAAAATGAGAAAATACTACCTGCCGCTAACGTTGCTTTACCTGCTTTTGCTAACGGTCCTTTACTTGCTGCCGGGCGGTTTGTTTCCGCGGCTGCACCTAAAGGGTATCGACCTGTTGGTGCATTTTTCCAGCTATGGCTTGTTTACCTGGATGGCATTGGCTGCACTTGGGAGTTGTCCGTTGCGCTGGCGCAACCTGGCTCCCTGGGTTTTTGTGATAGCCCTGGCCCATACTTATTGGATGGGATTTTTACAGGGGCAGTTGCCGCAACTCGACCGCCACTCATCCTATAGTGTCCTGTTGGCGGGCTGCATCGGCGCTGCTTCAGGCATCCTGCTCCGCATCCGGCTCGCATACAGGCATTGTAACTGTAGCCTGATGGCGATTGCCACCCGTGCCGGGCTGCCCGCCCAAAGTATAGCACTAACAGCGCTGCCCCTCACCATCGCCAATCATCCTGGCCTCAATAGTATCATCGCCGGAAGCTTCGGATGGAAGCCCCTGCAACTGCAGCCTGTACCGGGCATCACCATCGACATGGTATGCACAGGCAAAAGCTTAGTCTCGTTACCACACTTCTCTTACGGTAGTACTCACAACAGCACAGGCAAAGCGTTTACAACCGGCGACTGGCAAGAAACACTGTCCGGCTTTGCCCTACCCCGCAACATCGCACAGATGGAGGTAAGGGTTCCCTGGCCAAATCAGCCACATGAAAGTATCAAAATTGCCTCGTGGCTAAACCTGTCAAACAGCATGGATAAACAGATGCACGCCTTCAACCCCAACCTGAGGCGCAAAATCAGAAAAGGCCTGCTAAACGGGTTTACTGTCGAGCAGGGCAGCAACGGCCTGCTGAATGATTTCTGGCATGTTTACGCCCGGCATATAGACCGGCTGGGATCAGTTGCCCTACCCAAACGCTTCTTTTACAACCTGTTACACCAATTTGCGCAGGGCCATGTTACCATCTTCCTTCTCCGGCATAAGGGTCGGGTGGTGGGTGGTGCCTTCAACCTGGCCTACCGGGGTTTTTACGAAAACGTCTGGTTTGCCACCCTGCATAACGTTCAAGGCCGCTACGCTTCTTATGTGCTGCATCATGCCATGATCGCCCATGCCATCAGCCTGCAATGCCATACTTACAGCTTTGGTCGCAGCACAACCGGCAGTGGTGTACACCGCTTCAAGCATCAATGGGGCGCTATCGATGTTCCGCTATTATGGGCCCATTACCCTGTGCAAAAACTGAGCCTGCGCAAACAGCACTGGCTGCATCACTTTTGGAAAATCCTTCCCTGGCCCTTCCGGCAGCATCTTGGCAGCTACCTTGCCAAATGGGTTTATTAGATTTGCATGAATGGAAGTGGGTTTTTGAAGACCGGAGGCATTTCTTTTGGTATTTTTGCCGGAACGACTTAAAAGAATGGGGTAAGATTTGCACGTACTAAGTTTCGATTTTGAAGAATGGTTTCATATTTTTGGACGCAATCCCCTACTGCAACGACATCGCTGGGATAATCTTCCGGTCATGCTGCCCCGTATTACCGGCTCTATCCTCGAGATGCTCGAGCGGCACCAGGCCACAGCTACCTTTTTTTGCCTGGGCTGGGTGGCCTCGCGTTATCCGCAGCTCATCAGGGCCATTGCTTCGGCAGGACACGAAGTGGCGGCGCATTCCTACTGGCACGAGCAGGTTCACCGCCAGCAGCTTTCTGCTTTCCGCGACGATCTGTTTCGCAATATCGGCGAGCTTGAAAGCATCACCGGCACAAAAGTGGTTAGCTACAGGGCACCCGCTTTCACACTTTTCCCTGTTTCGGGCCATGCTGTTGAACTGCTGCTCGAAGCTGGTATCCGGGTTGACAGCTCCATCATGTCGGGCATGCGATACAATGGCATGAAGCTTCCTAACAATCCTTTTACTTTCGGTCCTGCAGGCGGCGCATTGATTTATTACCCAGTCAGCACCTTCCCCTTTCTCTTTCATCGAATACCCTATGCCGGAAGTGGTTATTTCAGACTATTGCCCTTCCGGTTCGTGAAAAGAAACCTTGCACAGCCCGGTTACCACATGCTGTATTTCCATCCGCGTGACCTTGATGATCGGATGCATGAAGTGAAAGAATTCAATCCTGTCGAGCGCCTGCGTTTTCTCCCGGGAACGGGCGTAAGTATGGCAAAACTTGGGCAATTGTTAGCTACGTACAATATGTCTAGCATCATAAGTTCATTAGTATCCGAAAACAACCTGCTGATGCTTCCCTTGTCCTGTGCGGTGAATAACGTAACAAATAAAAAAAATCGTTGAGTTGGATAAACTTTCTCAAAAAAAAACACTATATTTGTATCCGTGATGCCAAACACACTAGTTAGTAACAATCAATCATGATACAATCAATACTTAACCCCCCGTTCCTGTTAGTTGTATTGAGCCTTTCTGTAGCTTTCTTAGTAACATATATTTCCATCCCTTCCATCATTGAAGTGTCCAGAGCTAAACATTTGTTCGACGAACCCAATGGGCGTACTTCTCACCTGGTAAATACGCCCAGGTTGGGCGGAATGGCCATTTTTATAGGCTTCATCATTTCCGGGATGATCTTTATCAATATCTCACGCATTGGCTATATCCAATATGTCATTGCCGGTTCAATCATTATCTTTTTTCTGGGTTTACAAGATGATATTCTCACCCTTTCACCCCTGAAGAAACTGCTGGGGCAAATTGTTGCGGTTGCCATCATCATCGTCCTGGGGGATGTACTTTTGACCGACCTGCATGGTTTTTTGGGCATTCATAAGATTGGCTATGTGTCAAGCGCTTTCCTCAGCCTGTTCGTGATCATTGTGACCATCAATGCCTTTAATCTGATCGATGGGATCGACGGACTTGCCGCTGGTGTTGGGATACTGGCGGTGGGTTTTTTTGGCATCTGGTTCTTTTTGGTTGGTCATATTGAATTGGCTGTGTTGTCGGCTGCATTGGTTGGCGCCCTGGTCGCTTTTTTAAGGTACAATGTCTTTTCAATAAAGAATAAGATATTCATGGGAGATATAGGTTCTCTCACCCTGGGCTTTTTTGTTGCGGTACTGATGATCCGTTTCAATGAGATCAATGTTGGCCTTCAAAGTCCTTATGCCATTCAGGCAACGCCTGTCGTTACTCTTGGTATCCTGATACTTCCCATGTACGACACCCTGCGCGTATTCACCATTCGTGTTGCAAGAGGACATACGCCTTTCAATGCCGACAAGCTGCATTTGCACCACAAGCTGCTCGCCCTTGGTATGAGCCACCGCAGGGCAACAGCCACGCTGCTCCTGGTCAATATCCTGTTCATTGTTATGGTACTCCTGTTGCAGCGTATCGGAATGCATTTGCTATTCCTGATCGTATTTGGGCTGGCAACCATCATTTCGTACCTGCCCGTTTACCTCTGCCGCAAAGAAGCCAGGTTAACCGGTAAGATTCCCACAAAAGTGAAAAGGAAGAACTGACTTTTTTTTAAGCAAAACGACTAAGCGAGCGGAGCAAAGGTAGATTTACTACTCCTAAATTTCTCAACCCACCAAACCCAAAGTGCAAAAATCACCACATAAAAAAACGGACGAAGAATCCATTCATGCGTAATAGTCCAGTATTCCGGTTTCCAGACTACCATGACCGAAAGGATCACGATGCGCAAAATGTTCACGAAATGCATGATCAGGATGCTCATCGGGATGAACCACAGCTTATGCTTCCATGGCCCGGGAAACAGCACAAAAAGCACAATGATCTGGTAAAACTGTTTTAATCCTGAGCAACTTTCACTTACGCCCACATAGCCTCCGTTGCTGAACCACATCGTGTTGGGGTCTTCGGTGGTGATGTGCAGTCCAAGAACATTTCGGTTTATCCACAAGCTGGATTGGTAAACCTGCCCGGCCAACCAGTCGGCTGTCATATTTACCGCAGTGAAAGATTTGATGAAATTGGCGAAATCCCACCACAGGCGGTGAAAAGCAAAGGTGATGATAGCAAAGAGCGCGATATCGATTACAAAGCCAAAAGGGCCGGCATAAAACTTCCGAAACCGGTGGTAATACCGTATGAGCATAAAGCTTGATTTTGACGCAAATGTAGCGTTATTTTCCTGTTTTGGTTTCGACAAATATGTTTCCGGCAACTGACAATAAGCTACCTGCATCTCACTGACTTTGCTTATTTTTACTTTCTGAAATAGATTATGGCAAAGCCTGCCTTTCAGTCAAGACAAGCAAACTATTAAAGAAACAACATTGATAAATATGTTAAAATTTGTACTCTGCACTTTCTTCGCTCTTCTGCTGTTTCCTTTGCTTAGCTACGGACAGTATATTCCCCTGGATAATCATTTTTATGATCTTATCATGCAAAAGTCCCAGGCGAATAACACTTCATTGCTTTCATCAATGAAACCTCTGCTGTTGCAGGATATGGATAGTTTGGCAGACACTGAGAATGCATTATACCAGGTTCCGGGTAATGCAAAACATAAAAACACCTTTGTTTACCGTAAACTTTTTAGTGAGAACCTTATCAGGTACAAAACAAAAGATTTCAGTATCACGGTTGATCCGGTATTTAATTTTGGACTTGGATATGATATAAAAGAACCTAAAAACACCTGGATAAATTCCCGTGGTTTTACTGTGACAGGATTAATTGGTAAAACGTTATCGTTTAATACTGAACTATATGAGAATCAGGGAGTATTTGCTTCATGGCCTGATTCAATTATCCGTGCAACCGGGGTAGTACCCGGACAGGGTGCGACCAAACCCTTCAAAGATACCGGTGTCGATTTCTTTTACTGTAATGGATACGTGAGTTATAGCCCTTCAAAATACATTAATATGACTTTGGGCTATGGTAAAAACTTCATTGGTGATGGTTATCGCTCTATGATATTATCGGATGTCTCGTTCAGTTATCCATATTTAAAGCTGACGGCTAATTTTAAGAAAGTTAAATATACTGTACTTTACAACCAGTTTATTGATCGCAGTTCAACGCTCTCGAGTGGATTTGGCCTAGACCGCAAATGGACAACCATGCATTACCTGCAGGTTATGCTCTGGGGCAGGCTGAGCCTGGGAATTTTTGATGCCATAGTTTGGGAAAATGCCGATTCGACAGGTTATCGCGGATTTGATATTCAATACCTGAATCCGGTCATTCTAATCATGAGGCCTGTTGAAGAATCATTTGGTTCGCCGGATAATGCCCTTATGGGAGGTACTTTTAGTCTTCGTATCAATAAACATTTCAATGTTTACGGTCAATTGCTTCTGGATGAGTTCAAATTGTCGGAAGTAATGGCAAATGATGGATGGTGGGCAAATAAGTTTGGTTACCAATTGGGGATTTCGGGATGGAACCTGCTGAATATCCCAACGTTAAATGCCCGGATCGAATACAACCAGGCTCGCCCCTATACCTACGCCTATGATAAAACCATTGAGAGCTACGGGCATTATAATCAGCCGCTGGCCCACCCGCTGGGGGCCAATTTCAGAGAATTCATTGCCATGGCTTCCTATATCAGAGGAAACTGGATGGTTCATCTTAAATTGAATTTTGCTATGTATGGGGTAGATACAGCTGGGATGGATTTCGGAAAAAACATCTTTATTCCATATAATCAGCGTGTGAGTGAATATGGCAATGAAATCGGACAGGGGTTAAAGACTAATCTTGCTATTGTTGATTTTAACATTTCGTATCTGCTCAACAGACGGACCAATTTGCGTCTTGAAGCTGGTTTCACTAACCGGAAAGAGCATAATACAAAGTGGGACAAACAGATGCAATTCATCTATTTTGGCATCCGAACCGGGTTGAGAAATATCTATTATGATTTTTAGCATCGGGTTCATGAGTGGAACGGTGACTGGGTGACTGGGTGGAAAAGGTGAAACAGTGGAACAGTGGAACGGTGGAACAGTGGAACGGTGGAACGGTGAGGAGGAGTTATGTTCCGGATTTCCAAACCAAACTCCGGCACGAAACACAATTTGAAATAAATTGATCTGGTCTCAAATCATAATTCGGAATATTAACTATATTTGCGAATTATAATTCTGATTTTATGGAATCTATCCTTATCCTGCAAAATCAACATTGGAAGAACAGCTTTTATACAGGCTTGCTCAACCGCGAGGTGATCCATGAATTGCTTCAGAATTTACAATTGAAGGAAATCCAGGTTATCCAGGGAATTAGAAGATCCGGAAAGTCCTCGTCAATGCTTTTAATGATCAATGAATTGATGAAAAGTATTCCGGGAGATGAGATCCTGTATATCAACCTGGAAGATCCGGCATTCAGCCAAGCCTGGCATGACCCCTCCCAATTGAGCCGGCTGATCGATACATCAGCAAAATTAACAGGGAAAAAACCGGCATTTCTTTTCCTTGATGAAATTCAACAGGTTAAGGAATGGGAAATCTATATCAAAAGTGTTTATGACAGCGGGGTCTTCAGGAAAATTATTGTTACCGGCTCTAATCAGGCATTGTTGAATTCTCAATATGCAACGGGCCTCTCTGGCCGGTATGTGAGTACACAAATTTTCCCCTATTCGTTGAAGGAAAGAATGGCCCATCTTGGCCTCACAAGCCGCGTTGAAATTTATTCAAACATGCACCTGGTCCTTCGTTTGATTGATGAAATGATGCAATTTGGCGGGTTTCCGGAAGTTAGTCGCACTGAAAACGAATATCTTAAACGTAAGCAATTGCTTGGTTATTTTGACTCAATCCTGATGCGGGATTGCCTTTTTATCCATTCTATCCGGGATGTTCAACTGTTTAAATCGCTTACAACCTATTTTTTGTCAACCATCGGCCGACCTTATACCTATTCAAGCCTGGCGCGTGTAACTGGCAGTAATGAACACACTGTCAGTGACTATCTCTCGTTTCTTTCTGAGGCCTGGCTGATTAAAGAACTTTATTCCTGGTCACCCTCGATGAAATCTTTAGTCTCAGGCCAGAAAAAGGGTTATTGTTCCGACAATGGACTGATCAGCATTGCTTCGCAATCCATGACGTCCGACAAGGGTTGGTTTTTTGAGAACCTCGTTTTCACCGAATTACTCCATCAGGGATTCACCGACATCAGGTTTTACTCAGGTAAACGCGAATGTGATTTTATAGTCAGGGATGGAAAAACAAGCTTGGCTATTCAGGTTTGTTTCGATCTTAATAATGATAATCTGGAACGTGAAAAAGCAGGATTGCTCGAAGCCCTGGAGAAAACCGGAGCCAGCGAAGGGCTGATTATAAGCCCACAAACCCAACGTCAACTCACGGATAAAATTAAAGTCGTCCCTTTATGGGAGGCTTTTTTTTAGTGTTGAGGTTTAAGGGTTAAGTTGGGGACATTTCTTACAGTCCTAAAGTCATACAGTCCTAAAGTCCTAATGGAAAGGTGGAACGCTGACTGGGTGACTATGTGAAACGGTGAAATGGTGGAATGGTGGAACGGTGACTGGAAGAAAAGGTGACTAAGTGACTAAGTGACTAGGTGACATGGTGACTAATTGAATAAATTACCAAGTTACCCCGTTACCTTGTTACTCAGTTACCTAGTTACCATGAGACTGGGTGACTGGGTGACACATTATTGTTTTCCAATTTCAATTTTCAAATTACTTAACAGTCTTACAGTCCTACAGTCTGGAAAATTAGGAATAAATTTGTGTGTGTCTATTTACAAATATGCGTATATTTGTAAATTATTTTTTACATAATGAAAAAACGGCTCTTATATTATGAGATAATCAAACAACTGGAGCATAAAAATGCCATTGTGATCACAGGTATGCGCCAGGTTGGAAAAACAACCCTGATGAAACAGATCTTCCAGGAACTTACTGTGCCAAAACTTTGGTTCGATTTCGACAATCCTCTTGATCAACTGTTTTTCGAAGACGCTGATTATAACGCTATTTATAAACGCCTGGTCGGTGAGGCCGGAACACCACACGACAGACTATATGTTTTTATTGATGAAATTCAGAATTTTCCGCAAATTACCACGATCATCAAATACCTGATCGATCATTACCAGGTAAAATTCATCGTGACCGGCTCTTCAAACTTTTATTTAAGAAACTTATTTCCCGAATCGCTTAGCGGCAGAAAATTCCTGTTTATCCTTTATCCGATGAGTTTCAGGGAATACTTGTATTTTAAAGATGACAAGGCGACACCTCCTCCTGCTCCCGCTTCATTCCCGGCAAACATAGATCAGTCACTCTATTTTCATGAAAAAAATTCCTTTTACTACGACCAGTTTGTAGAATTCGGTGGCTTTCCTGAGGTGGTGACCACAGAAGACGTCCCCACTAAAAAAATGGTGCTTAAAAATATTTTTGCTTCCTTTTTTGAAAAAGACCTGAATCTTTTGTCCGATATCAAAGACATACGCGAATTAAGAGACCTGATCCTGCTGCTGGTCCCACGAACCGGCAATATACTCGACGTTACCAGGTTATCTGCCGAACTTGGGGTTAACCGGGTCAAAGTTTACAACTACCTTGAATTCTTGCAAGGCGTTTTTTTTATCCATCTTACCCCAAAGTATTCAAAAAGCATCGACCGCTCTGTTGCAGGCGGTAAAAAGGTCTATTTTTCTGATACAGGCCTGCTGAATATTATTGGTAAAATAACAGACGGACAGCTTTTCGAAAATGCCGTAGCAAATCAATTGCTGCATTATGGCTCTTTATCTTATTTCAATAAAAGAAATACTTCTGAAATTGACTTTATCCTCAACCTTGATACTGCAATTGAAGTGAAACAAACAGGCACTCCAGGCGACTATAAAAAACTCGAAAAAACCGCCAAGGAACTCGGAATTGAAAAGTATTACCTCATATCCCGAAAATACCTGGATCTTAAAGGGTTTTTTTCACCGGTGTCTTTTTAAGTGGAACGGTGGAACGGTGGAACGGTGACTGGGTGACTGGAAGAAAAGGTGACTAAGTGACTAGGTGACATGGTGACTAATTGAATAAATTACCAAGTTACCCTGTTACCTTGTTACTCAGTTACCTAGTTACCATGAGACTGGGTAACTGGGTGACTGGGTGACTGGAAGAAAAGGTGACTAAGTGACTAGGTGACATGGTGACTAATTGAATAAATTACCAAGTTACCCTGTTACCTTGTTACTCAGTTACCTAGTTACCATGAGACTGGGTGACTGGGTGACCGGGTGACTGGGTGACTGGGTGACACATTATTGTTTTCCAATTTCAATTTTTCAAATTTCTTAACAGTCCTACCGTCTTTTAATATACTTTTTAGCGGTTTGTATCTCTTTTTATTATGTTTTTTTGTGATTATGATTTAAAGAAAACTATCTTTGTTCCAAATTTTACAAAATGGTTAAAAGAGAACTGGAACAGCTCATTCATAAATACCTGTTTAAAAATAAAGCTGTTATCATTTACGGTGCGCGACAGGTGGGAAAAACTACGCTGGTTGAGCAACTGGTCAGTGGTTACGAGGAACAAACCCTTTTCCTGAATGGCGATGATGCTGATGTCCGCGACAGATTATCAAATCTTAATGCAACACAACTCAGACCTATTATCGGTGATCATAAAATTTTGATTCTTGATGAAGCTCAGCGAATTCCGGAAACAGGTCTGGTTTTGAAACTCATTCATGATAATTATAAAGATGTTCAATTGATTGCAACAGGTTCTTCAGCATTTGAACTGGCCGGCAAGATCAATGAACCCATGACCGGACGAAAATTCGAATTTTTCCTGCATCCGTTTTCCTTTGGAGAAATGATGGACCATCATGGTTTCCTGACTGAAAAAAGACTGCTTGAGCATCGGATGATCTTTGGTTATTACCCCGACATTGCACTTAACGTTGGACAAGAAACTAAACTCCTGAAAGCACTTGCATCAAGTTTTCTTTATAAAGACCTCCTGACCCTGGATCATGTCCAAAAGCCGGTATTACTGGAGAAGATATTAAAGGCACTTGCATTACAGATCGGTAATGAGGTTAATTACAGTGAGTTGGCTCAATTGCTCAATTCAGATAAAGGAACTATTGAAAAATATATCGACCTCCTGGAAAAAACTTATATCATTTTCAGGCTGAACGGACTGAACCGCAATGTTAGAAATGAAATTAAAAAAGGCAAAAAAATCTATTTTTATGACAACGGGATACGAAACGCAGTTCTCGGTAATTTTCTGCCTCTCTCATCACGTATGGATACCGGTGCATTGTGGGAAAATTTTCTAATCAGTGAACGACATAAGTTTCTGGGGAACAGAGATATAGACTTTAAGCGATATTTTTGGAGAACTACCCAGCAACAGGAGATTGATTATATTGAGGAGCTAGACGGCCGGCTTTTTGCTTTTGAATTTAAATGGAACCCTTTAAGAAAGCCTTTCCTGTCAAAAACATTTGCAAATGCTTATCCCCAATCTGAATTTCAGGTCATTTCACCTGAAAACATGCATTTGTTTCTGACGGAAACAAGTAAAGAGTGAAACGGTGGAACGGTGACTGGGTGACTGGGTGACTGATTGGAAAAGGTGAAACAGTGGAACGGTGAAATGGTGGAACGGTGAAATGGAGTTATTTTCCAAATTTCAAATTTCAAATTTCAAATTACTTAACCGTCTTACAGTCTCACAGTCTTATAGTCCTACTGAATATATTGAAAAAAAATCTGCTGATAATAATATTTTTTTGTATCTTGCGTTACGCAATAAAGCGTAATAAATATGAATCCTGAAAATCCATTCAAATATGGTATTGTGGTGGATGATCCATACTTTATCAACCGGGAAAAAGAATTGGCCGAAATCAGCCTCGACCTGGTTTCCGGGAATAACCTGATCGTCACTTCTCCAAGACGTTATGGAAAAACTTCCCTTGTTCTGAAAGTGATTAATCAACTTGAACAAAAAGGATACCCGGTCATTTATGTGGATTTTTTCCGGATACCTGACCTGAAACAATTTATGGACACCTATGCTTCGCAGATTTTAAAGAAACAAACAGGTATTAAAAAATCCCTTGGCATTTTTCAGAAATGGATCCGGGGCATACGCCCTTCCGTGAGTATCGATCCTTCAGGTTCGCCTGCATTTACCTTCTCGCATGATCCCCTTGTCCCGGTTTATGATTCCCTGACTGATATACTGAACCTGCCATTGAAAATCAACAGTAATAAACGATGGATCATCGTTATGGACGAATTCCAGGATATCGAAAAACTGAATGGCATGGAAACGGAAAAATGGTTCCGTTCGGTTATGCAATTTCATGCCCAGATCAGCTATGTATTCCTGGGCAGTAAAACACACCTGATTGGGCAAATGTTTTCTCAACAGGACCGGGCATTCTATGGATTCGGAAAACTGATGCGGATCGATAAAATCCCATCTATGGAAATGGAAAAGTTCATCGTCGACAGGATGGAGCAGACAGGTAGCAGGTGTGATCTGTCATTTGCCGGGGAAATGATATCCATTGCTGATAATATACCTTACTTTGTTCAGTTCCTGGCATCTGAAACCTGGAAAGCATCCCTGGAAAATGATGGTATCGTTGGTCATGCCCAGATTCAACAGGCGATTGAAAATATTCTGAATAACCAGCAAGACTATTTCCATCAACTCTTTGATCAATTATCCCCCTATCAAAAGAAAGTGCTCAAAGCCCTTTCATCAAACCGGACCATGATCTTTTCACAGGATTACATGAAAAAATATGATCTCGGTGCGGTCAGCAGTACGCAAAGAGCAATTGAAAAACTGTTAATTACCGGGATTATTGAGAAAGACCAGGAAAGCATTTCATTCTCTAATCCTTTCTTTCTGAAATATTTGCAACAACGTATTTTTACATGATTCAATGACGTGAAGGGTGAAATGGTGAAACAGTGGAGCGGTGACTGGGTGACTGGGTGACTGGGTGACAAGGTGACTAAGTGACTAGGTGACATGGTGACTAATTGAATAAATTACCAAGTTACCCTGTTACCTTGTTACTCAGTTACCTAGTTACCATGAGACTGGGTGACTGGGTGACTGGGTGACTATGTGAAACGGTGAAACAGTGAAACAGTGAAATGTGAACTTTGAACTTTGAACTTTGAACTTAATTCTTATCTCCGGAGATGTATGAGCTTTCGTTTTGCAAAATATTGATATACAGATAAGTAAAAAATGGGGAAGTAAAAATTAGGTTTTTAGAAAACCATTTTGTAACTTTGCATTGTTAATAAACGGGCATAAACTAGTTTTTCGAGGTGCCTAAAAATTATGTTATTCAGGAGAAAAAGAAAGATATCCAGGCTTCTTGTGGATACCTTCAGGCAAAATTACATTTCGGATGATCCGTTAATGTATTTTCATGAGGCGTTGCATAACGGGCAAGAATTTGTCGGTATTAAAACCAATTCGAAACTGAAGATAGGGCAGTTTGATCCCGGTGAGAAGTTATGGGCCGTCAGGAGAAAAATCAAGGTTTATGATTCAACCCTGACAGAACTTTCAAATGGAGACAGCATTACTACTCTTCTTGGGATTGATGAGTTGGAAGATCTCCTGCGGATTTCCGTTTATCGTTTTTTAAACAAGTCACTTTTTTCTCTTACATTTCATTTTCCTTTCATTTCTCCGGAAGAGGTTGAATATCTTATGGGATTAATCAAGGAAAAGTATCTTTCCGATGTGGAAATGACTGCTCCGGACTTCACCCGCATTACCGGAAGCAATGATGTGATCATTCTCCTGAATCATTTCGTTACTTTATCCTATGAATTCATTCATGCATCTCCTTCAAATATTGCACTGATTGTTAAACTAAATGAAAAACGTCGCCTGATGGAAAGCTCAATTGAGAAAAAAAGGAAAGACATGCTCCTCGGCGAACTTTGATCTTATTTTTCAATTTTCGATGCCTTCTGATTTAATTGCTGAATTGTAATCTGATCTGTGCCGATCACAGATTTTTTTATTTTTGCAAAACTTCTAACTGATTACAAACTGAAAATTCAAGAAAGATGAAAAAAAGACTAATCTTATTCTTAGCCTTTATTTTAACTGTTTGGGCAGGCCGGGATGCTATGGCCTGCACCAATTTTCTGGTTACCAAAGGCGCTTCGAAAGACGGCTCGGTGATGATTTCATACTCCGCCGATTCACATACCCTTTATGGTGAGCTATATCACTGGCCTGCTGCAAGCTGGCCTGCCGGAAGCATGCTCGATGTATATGAGTGGGACACCGGTAAGTTCCTCGGAAAAATCCCGCAGGCCCATATTACTTACAATGTGGTCGGGAACATGAACGAGCACCAGGTAGCTATCGGCGAAACGACTTATACCGGGCTTGAAGAGCTGGGCACTCAATCCGGCGCTATCATGGATTACGGCAGCCTGATGTACATCGCACTGCAGCGGTCGAAAACGGCCCGTGAAGCCATGAAGGTAATCACCGAACTTATGAATGACTATGGCTATGCCAGTACTGGCGAGTCCCTCTCGATCTCGGATGCTAATGAAGCCTGGATCTTTGAGATGATAGGTAAAGGCGAAGGACAGAAAGGCGGTGTCTGGGTAGCAATGAAAATACCTGACGGATATATAAGCGCCCACGCAAACCAGGCCCGGATTACCACATTTCCCATAGCTGATGGCAAAAAGTCCATTAAATTCAGCCAGCGTTCTTTGCTGATGAACCCCGAAGTTGAATGTTTCTATGCTGATGATGTGATTTCCTTTGCCAGTTCCAAGGGTTGGTTTAAAGGAAATGACGTGGATTTTAGCTTCTCTGACATCTATGCTCCGGTCACTTTCACATCAGCACGCTTTTGCGAGATCAGGGTATGGTCATTCTTTAAATCGGCTAACAAGGAAATGGAAAAATACCTGGACTATGCGAGCGGAAATCTCAAGCACGATAAGATTTTTGAAGATGGCCGTCCAAACAATAACGGCTATCCTTCCAACCGCATGCCTCTTTGGATCAAACCCGACCACTTGCTGGAATTGCATGAGATGATGAACTACATGCGCGACCACCTTGAAGGCACACCGCTTGATATGACAACAGACCTGGGGGCCGGCCCATTCGGCTGCCCATACCGTTGGCGTCCTCTTACCTGGCAGGTTGATAGTGTGACATACTGCAACGAAAGAGCGACTTCCAGCCAGCAGTGCGGTTTCTGGTTCGTGGCCCAGTCACGCTCATGGTTACCCGATCCGGTCGGCGGGATTTTCTGGTTTGGCGTTGATGATGCCACCAGCAGCCTGCTAATGCCGATGTACTCAAGCATTAAACGGGTTCCTGAAAAAATGGCCCGGGGTTATGGTTCGATGATGGAATTCGTCGATGATGCCGCTTTCTGGGTATTTAACCAGATATCTAACCTCTCGTATACCAGGTATTCATATATCCACCCTGAAATTTTCATCAAACAACAGGCCGATGAAATGAAATTCATCGCCGCAGTTCCCGAAATCGATAATGCTGCAAAATCTCTTCTTGGAACAAATCCTGACAAGGCCATTGATTTCCTTACAGATTTTTCAGTAAATACTGGTAATAATGCTGTCATGGATTGGAAAAAATTCTATGGGCACCTGTTCACCCGTTTCATGGACGGCAACATCAAGACTGCCGTGGAAGTTCCGGAGGGTTATATTTACCAGGCTCCAAAAGTGGAACAGCCCGGATATCCCGAATGGTTTCTCCGTATGATCATAGACCAGACAGGCGATAAGCTGAAGGTAGTTGGCGATGGGCATTAATGACAATAAGACAATAAGACGGTAGGACGGTAGGACGGTAAGACTAATGGTTTTCCTACAGTCCTACAGTCCTATAGTCTTACAGTCCTATAGTCTTACAGTCCTAAATCACATTATCCATGCGCTATAACTTTGATACACCCATCCCACGCGAAAACACAAATTCCGCGATTTATTTTAATTATCTTTGTTTTAAATCCGTGAAATATGGAATATGCCCCAAATGAAAATAAGACCAGAAGCAGATCAAACGCCACAATGACAGCCATTGTCATTGTACTTGCCATTGTTGTGATCGGATTGGTCATCATGCTTTTCAATACCAGGACAAACCTCAGGAGTCTATTGGCAGAAAAGGAGCAGCAACGGCTTGAACTAAAACAAGAGCTTGATTCATTACTGGTGGAACATGAAAAAGTTAAGATTGAATACGGCGAACTGACAGATTCTTTGGTTATCAAAGACAGCGTTATCCAGGCTAATGCCACGGAGATCCGGAGGTTACTTGATACCGAATGGGAATATTATAAAGTGAAGAAAAAGCTGGGACAGTTACAACTGATTGCCCAGGGGTATGTCAGGCAGATGGATTCCCTTTATCGCGTAAATGCTTCACTGTCTGAAGAAAATGTTGCGATCAAAAGGGATCTGAAAGTTTTAAAGAAGGAGAAAGAAGAGATTGAAAATGACCGCAAGGTGCTGTCAGGAAAGGTTGAGATCGCTGCCGTGCTGAAGGCTATCAATATGGAGGCTGCCGGCATTCGGGTTCGCGGCGGGGGTGGTGAAAAAGAAGTTACCACTGATAAAGTGCAGCGTGTCGACCAGGTTCGGGTTTGTTTTACCATCGGTGAAAATGAAATCGCCTTACCTGGAAGGAAAGATATCTATATCCGGATTGCCCGGCCCGACCAGGAAATCCTTATAAAAGGCCGTCTGGACGATTTTTCGTTCGAATATCAGGGGGAACGGCTCCAGTATTCTATGATGCAAACCATTGATTACGAAAACCGCGCCGTTGACCTTTGCGTTTACTGGAAAAAAGAATACTCAAACCAGGAAATGAAGCCGGGACTGTATCACGTGGATATCTTCTGCGAAAACGCTATCATCGGGCATACGACGTTTACGCTGAGGTAGATCTAAAATAAGATATTAATACCATTATTCACCTATCTGAATAAAATGTCCACTTCCGGCCATAGTTACAGAAAACATCGAAGTAGAAACCCGATCGCTAAATTTCTCGACCGCTTACGGGGCAAAAAGCGGCATAGGCCACATCACAGGTCTGAATTTCCTGGCATCAATATGCCGGGAGATTACAATCCGGAAACCTGGCAAAAGAAAGATGAAGAAGAAAGAATTTCTTCAAGGAAAAAGTCCATTTTTGATTCTATCGACCTCTATTTCAAGCGTAGAGCCCTTCGCCGGGAGGAACGCCAGAAGCAGCGCATGAAAAGAAAGCTCCGGAGAAAGCACCAGAAGGAATACCGTAAGAAGGAAGCCAGGCGAAGCGTCAGACAAAAATTATTCATCATTTCCGAAGAAGGGGAAGAAGTATTAAAAGAAAAGAAAATACCACTGTTTTCCCAGCGAAGTAACATATTCCGGAATTTGACCATTACTGTCAATTCTGTTTTTGTTTTCCTGATCTCCTATGTCCTCGTTTATCTCTTTTACTGGCTAACCTGCATGCTCGTAGCATCCTGGTACGGATTGGATTCGACCCTGTATTTTTATGACCTGAAATTTAATGATCATTCGACGCTTTGGAGCCGCTTTAATATTTTGCTGGTCACCGGCATTCCTCCTTTTTTCTGTCTATTTCTGGGTCTTTTCCTTTACCGGGTCTTATTAAAAAAGAAAAGGTTTGTTGGGTTACAGAAACTTTTCATCCTTTGGAGCGCTTTCCATTTGTTCAATCATTTTTTCGGGGCGTTCCCTTCAGGAATAGTAACTGATGAAGGCTTTGGTTATGTCGCGGCCTGGATGTACATGAACACGGCGTTCAAATTCATGTTCTCCCTTATTTCGTTATTCGCCTTGGGGGTTATCGGCTACTTTTCTGCACAATATATTCTTGAAACTTCCGATTCCTTAAACCGGATCAAACCGGAAAACAGGTTGGCATTCATTCTGTTGCAAATGGCTTTGCCCTGGTTAATCGGCACCATTATTATGCTCTTGATCCGTATACCTGAGAATTTCGATTACCCTTATGAAACGCTGATGCTGTTCTCGACGATATTCCTTGTAATCCCGCCATTCTTTAACGAGAAAGTTAAACCCCAACTCAATTTGTTAAAGGTAAAAAAGAGAAAGCATATTAATTTGGGCTACTTAGCTATGATGCTCGCCTTATTGTTATTTCTGCGGATTATGCTCGGCATCGGGCTGCATTTTTTAATTGAGATCAAGATTTCGATTTCACCGGCAGTGACTTAGTTAATGGTTAGTGGTTATTGGTTATTTTGACTGCTGACCGCTGACTCTTACTTTCTTCCAAAGTCCGCAGGTATTTCTCCCCAAAATTCTGTTTGCCATTTAAGGACTTTATTAGGGCATTCGTTGCTATTTAACCAGTCAACTGCCCGGTCCAGGAGCACAAAAAGTGGTTCGCTTTTAGCATTCCTCGGCAGCTTGGTTTTCACTGTTTTGTCTTTTACCCATTTTATGGCAGTTCGGGAATCAGAATAGACGGGAAGGTTGTTATTGTGTTTTTTAAGGTAGGCCAAGGCATGCACAATAGCCAGGAATTCCCCTATATTTATGGTTCCTAAAGGAAAAGGGCCCTGGTGAAAAAGCTGATTCCCGGTTTGCGTTTCAACACCCCGATATTCGAGGATTCCCGGGTTACCACTGCAGGCTGCATCAACACTTATGCTGTATAAAACAGGGTTTCCAACCCGAGGGTTGGAAACCCTCTTGCCTATAAAATCCTTCCAATTCCCCGCAAAAGCAAGCTGTGCCTCTTTTAAGTCCGGAAAAGATTTGTAAACCGCTCCTTCAAATCCCCTGATCTGGGTCTCGCAATCCTTCCAACTATCAAAAACACCGGGTTTTAAACCCTTCCAAACAACGTAATACTTCTTCACTTTCATTATCATCCGTTTTGAAAACGAAATTAATGATCATTTCATTTAATTTTGTGGAAAGTCTTCGCAATGAATAAACTTATCCTGACTTGCATCGCAGGTATGCTTGTATTAACCTCCTGTACCCCCCGGAAGATCTATGAAAAACACCTTGATAATGACCGGATTACCTGGAACCGGTTTGATGTAAAGACTTTCAAGGTCGATATCAAAGATATCTCGGCAAATTACGCTTTTTATATTGCCATCAGGTATTTAACCGATGTCCCTTTTCGTTACCTTACTATAAATTTTACCCTATATACTCCTTCGGGGGAAAGACGGACCATGGAACAAAAAATATTTCTGAAAGATAATGAGGATAATTTGCTTGGGGATGGAATGGGAGATCTCTGGGACCTGCACCATCTCGTCAGGGACGATTTTGAATTCACGGAGCCGGGAATTTGTATGGTAGAAATTTCCAGTACCATGTCACAAGCTGATCTGCCAGGCATTATGCAGGTAGGGTTGATAGTTAAGAAATCCAATTGAGAGTTTTATTCCACCGTTTCACCGTTTCACCATTCCACTGTTCCACTATTTTAATATCCCCAGCACCTTTGCCCGGTCGATGATTAGCTGGTCCCGAAGAGCGGAAAGGTTTTCAAATTTCTTCTCATCCCGTATCCAATCAATAAAATAGATAATGATGCGGTCGCCATAAATTTCTTCGTCAAAATCAAAGATGTTCACCTCAATGGTCAGGTTACCAATATCGATCGTGGGCCGGTAACCGATGTTGCCCATCCCTTTAAATATACTGCCGTGATAATCAACCTTGCAGGCATAAACGCCCACAGCTGAGATCAGTTTATACTCATCTTCGATTTCAATATTCGCAGTCGGGAAGCCTATTGTCCGGCCAATGAGGTTTCCGTAAATCACTCTGCCGGAAATTGAATAATCATAGCCGAGGAGGCTATTGGCCAGCCTCACATTACCTTTTGTCAAGGCGTTACGGATTTTGGTGGAACTCACCGGTACCTCGTCGATCATGCGGGCCGGGACTTCCGCTAATTCAAACCCGTGTATCCTACCCCAACCCTTTAATTCATTAAACCCCCCAAGCCGGTCTTTGCCAAAATGATGATCATAACCGACAATTAATTTGTGCATGTGAATTTTATCGACCAGGTAGCGCTTGACAAATTCTCCTGAAGACAGGTTTGAAAACTCTCGTGTAAAGGGAATAATGATCAGGTGGTCGATCTGGCTGCGGCTGATGATCTCGTACTTCCTTTCCTGGGTGTTGATAAACTTAAGCTGCTTGCTATCGGGATGGATTACCAGGCGGGGATGTGGATAAAATGTCACAACCACTGTTTCTCCACCGCACCGTAGGGCTTCTTCCTTCATACAGGCAAAGATCTGCTGATGACCCAGGTGTACACCGTCGAAAGTGCCAACACTGACAATAGGATTGGGTACCGGCTGAAAAAGATCGATGCTATGGTAAATCTTCACTTTATTATCTCAAATGCAACAAATTACCACCACTAACTACTAACTAACCACTAACCAATAACCTTACTCCCTCACCAACCCTTTTTCGATCAAATACTTCGCGATCTGCATGGCATTGGTGGCCGCACCTTTCCGCAGGTTATCCGATACAATCCACAAATTCAGCCCGTTTGAAATGGTGTGGTCCCTTCTGATCCTCCCGACAAAAACCTCATCCCTTCCACGGGTATAACGCGGCATCGGATATACAGACCGGCCAGGATCGTCCTGGACAATAATGCCTGGTTCTTTCGAAAGCAATTCCCTTATATCTTCAATGACGAAAGGCTGCTCAAACTCAATGTTTACTGCTTCGGAATGCCCGCCGTATACCGGCACCCTGACTGCAGTTGCTGTCACCCTGATGCTGTCATCCCCGATTATCTTGCAGGTTTCAAAACCCAGTTTTAACTCTTCTGTCGTATAATCATCCCCGTCAAAAACCCCGGCTTCGGGTATGAGGTTTAAATCGATGGGGTGCGGAAAAAAAAGAGTCGCTTCTAAGCCTTTACGCTCATTTTCCAACTGGATCTGTCCTTTTGCCCCGCTTCCTGTAACCGATTGATAGGTAGATACGACCACTCTCCTGATCCGGTATTTCCGGTGAAGGGGTGCCAGCACCAGCACCATTTGTATGGTTGAGCAGTTTGGATTTGCAATAATCTTATGAGAAGATGTTAATATCCCGGCATTGATCTCGGGCACAATAAGCGGGATGTCATTTTCTCTTCTCCAGGCCGACGAATTGTCGATCACTGTAGTACCGGCCGCGGCAAAAACAGGGGCCCACCGGCGTGAAACCGCCGCTCCAACCGAAAAAATTGCTATCTGGGCTTTCTTTGCCACCGCTTCTTCCATGCCAATTACAGGGTGATCTTTGCCCTGAAACCTGACAGGTTTACCCACCGAACGTGCCGAGGCTACAGGGTAAAATTCATCCTGCCCGAGGTTGAATTCCTCCAACACCCTGACCATTTCACCGCCCACTAATCCTGTCGCACCGACTATGCAGATTTTCATGTCTCTATTGTATAAACGGTTACAAAAATAGTGATTTTAAGGATAAAAAAAAATTTCCACACACCGGGTATAATTGACCGTAAAAGCCGATAAACAGGAAAAAAACCATGAGAAAATTTTTACTTTTTACTGTTTTTCTGCCCGTTTGCCTGTTAGCACAGGTTACTGAAGATTTTTCAGATGGGGATTTTACCCAGGATCCTGCCTGGTACGGAGATATGAGCCATTTCAAACTAAGCTCTTCCACCGCCGTACCGGAAGTCCAGCGTCCTGCACTCCAGCTTGATGCCCCGGAAGCGGGCATTTCAACACTTGCTTATTCAAATCAATTCACAGGAGACCTGGAATGGCACTTTTGGGTCAAACTAAGCCTGAACACCTCTTCGGGAAATTTTGCCCGGGTTTATCTTTTGTCCGGTGCACCGGATCTTAAGGCTCCATTAGATGGCTATTTCCTGCAGATTGGCGGGGCGGAAGACAGCGTCATTTTTTTCAGGCAGGATTCGCTGGATGCAATAAGGTTGCTTTGCCTGAATTCGGTTTTTACCGGCAATTCAATCAATGCCGTGAGGTTTAAGGTTCTCCGCAGTCAGGATGGATACTGGAAATTTTACGCTGATCCGGTCGGCGGTCATTCGCTGGAATTCCAGGGAGAAACAAATGACTTGTCTTTTTCTGGTGGTGAATATTTCGGTATTTTCTGTCAATATACATCTTCCAATGTTTCTAAATTGTATTTTGATGATTTCTATACTGGCCCACTCATTATCGACAGTCTTCCGCCGGAATTGTTAAAAGCTGTTGCTGTCAGCCCGGCAGAGGTCTTATTGACATTCAGCGAGGCACTTGACCAGGAAAGTGCTGAAAATCTTTCTAATTATGAGATTAATCCTGCTTTAGGCCATCCCTATGCAGCCATCCGTCTCCTGGACCCTTCCAGGGTGCAATTGTTCTTTGACCAGGAAATGCAAAGCGGCATTACTTATGAATTGAGCATTTCGGGTATCGAAGACCTTGCAGGAAATATAGCAGAATTGATTTCACGGCCTGTCTTGTATTACCAGGTAAAGCCTTATGATGTGGTTTTTACCGAGATCATGGCCGACCCAACTCCATCTGTCGGACTGCCGGAGTATGAATACCTCGAAGTTTTTAACCGCAGTATTTACGAACTGGACCTTAGTGGCTGGAAACTGGATATTTCATCAACCATTCATGAATTGCCGTCATTCACCCTCAGCCCCGGAAATTACCTGTTGCTTTGCGACAGTGATGCAGCCGCGGCTTTTAATCCTTATGGTGAGATCATCGCTTTCTCATCCCTTGTGTTGCCAAACAGCGGCGCATCCCTCCACCTGGCAGATACAGCCGGAAACACCGTGTGCTATCTGCAATATGACCTGTCATGGTATAAAGATGATTTGAAATCGGATGGCGGATGGTCGCTGGAAATGACCAACCCGGCCAATCCCTGTAAAAATGAGGAAAACTGGATGGCTTCCGGTTATCCTTCCGGGGGAACTCCCGGAAAAGAGAACTCAATCCTTGTTAATCCTGGGGATGAGATGAAAATAATAAAAACCTGTTGTTTAAGTGACCGGGAAATTGAAGTTGAATTCAATGAATCGCTCGACAGCCTTATCGCATCTGAAACTGCCCGGTATCTGGCAGAACCATTATTTGGGAATCCTGAAAATGCCACCCCGGTATCACCGGATTTCAGGTCAGTAAGGCTGAAATTCAGCCAGGGATTCTCCACCGGGCAGGTTTATCAACTGACCGTTCATCCCGGCATGCAGAACTGTATCGGGGAAGAAGCGCTGATCTCTCTACAGACGGTATTTGCTTTGGCCCAGCCTTCTGAACCGTTCGATATCATTATTAACGAAGTCCTTTTTAACCCGCTCGGGGATGGGGTTGATTATGTCGAAATATACAACCGGAGCGGAAAAGCGATAAACCTGGAGGACCTGTTTCTTGCTTCTGTCAAGGAATCGCAACCTGAACCACCCGATACACAATCCGTTTCAATCACAGCTTCCTGCTCTGTGATGTTGCCCGGACAATATCTCGTTTTGACAGCTGATCCGCAAAAGGTTTTAAATCAATATTATACAACTGATCCCGGATCATTACTGGCATTATCATCTTTCCCTTCTTATAACAACGATAAAGGATATGTTTTATTAATGGACCGTGATGGACTGGTGCTTGATGGATTTCATTATGCAGAAGACATGCATTTCCTGATGCTTAATTCCCCGGAAGGCGTTTCCCTGGAAAGGATCTGCCCGGACAGGTTGGGCGATGATCCGTCGAACTGGCACTCGGCTGCCGAAACGGTGGGTTTTGGTACGCCAGGGTACGAGAATTCACAATTTCTTGAGATGTGGGACGACGGGACCTCTTTCTCCATTCAGCCTGAAGTTTTTTCACCCGATGGCGATGGGTGGAATGATCAGTTAGGCATTGTATACGACTTCAGTTCTCCCGGAAAACTTATATCGGTGATGGTCTTCAACGCCGAAGGAAGATTGGTAAAGACACTCGCCAACAATGAAATGCCCGGGACACACGGTATCTACTCCTGGGACGGAACACTGGATGACCGGACCGGGGCACAAAACGGGATTTATATCATTTACATGGAAGCCCTGGGAATGGATGGAAAGGACCGGCATTACAAAAAAGCTGCAGTCCTTGCCAGGTCCAGGTAGTTAATAGCTTGCAAAGGCAATTGCAGCTACACTGACTTTCACGCCCGGAACTTCCAGCAATGCCTGTGCACATGACTCCAGGGTGGCACCGGTGGTGATCACGTCATCCACAAGAAGAAGGTGACGGCCTTGGATCTTTTCGGGATGGTTCACGACAAAAATATTTTCGACATTTTCCCACCGGTTATAGCGGGCTTTGCGGGTCTGGGTCTTAGAATCGACCTTCCGGAAAAGACACCGGGTTTCCGGCTCAGCCTTCATAACAGCAGAAATGCCTTCGGCAAATGCCTGGCTCTGGTTGTAGCCACGCTTTCTCAGCTTACGCGGATGAAGCGGGACCGGAATGATCAGTTCCGTATCGCGGAAAACATCTGCCTGGCGCAATTCCAGGCCATACCACTTCCCGATCCGCAGGCCGATTTCCTGGCGGCCCTTGTACTTTAGCTGGTGCAGCAAATGTTGTACAGTGCTTCCTTTATGAAAATACAAATAAGCAGCAACAGCTTCCAGGTTCACGCGCCCCCAGAATACCCGGTTGAGCGGGTTTTCCGGATCATTGTGAAAGTAAGTTTTGGGAAGATGAAAGTGGCAGATGGAACAGATCACTTCCTCTCCCTTGATCAAAGGCTGCCCGCAACCCAGGCACAGGTTCGGGAAAAACAGGCTGAACAGATCGCCGGCAGCTTCTTGCAAAGTTTTTAGCATATTGATTCTTTTTTACCGACGGGTTAACCCGTCGGTAATTAATCTGCTTTTTTGCGTTATATACCCGATACCAACGAAAAATATTACCTTTGATCAGAGGCAAAGGCCATTATGCAGACGGATATTCTTGAAATCGGGGAACTCACGGTAACTTTTCGAACGGGAAGAGAAGAGATCAGGGCTGTCGACCAGGTCAGCTTCACCTTGAAAAAAGGATGCACTACCGGTATCGTCGGGGAATCCGGATCAGGAAAATCTGTCACCGCATTGTCTCTCATGCATTTGCTGCCTTCTCCCCCGGCAATCATCCATGCTAAGAAAATGCTGCTCTTCGACCAAAATGATATCCCGCAAGATATTAATTCACTTGATAACCGGCAGATGCAGCGCATTCGTGGAAACCGGATATCGATGATCTTCCAGGAGCCGATGACCAGCCTCAACCCTGTTACCCGTTGCGGAAACCAGGTCGTTGAAGCAATCCGCGCACACCAGGCCCTTTCCCGTCCCGAAGCAAAAAAGAAAACCTTTGAAATCTTTCGTGAAGTCCTGCTGCCCCGGCCTGAAGAAATTTTTTCCGCCTACCCGCATGAACTTTCAGGCGGTCAGAAGCAACGCGTAATGATTGCCATGGCTGTGGCCTCCAGGCCTGATATCCTGATTGCCGACGAACCCACCACGGCCCTTGACGTGACCGTCCAAAAGAGCATTCTCCAATTGCTCAAAGACCTGCAGTTGAAATACGGCATGGCTATCCTGTTCATCACACACGACCTGGGCTTGATTTCCGGGATAGCCGACGACCTTCTGGTTATGAAGAACGGGGAAATCGTAGAATCAGGCCCGGTAAAGGATGTTTTTTCTTCCCCGAAGCATCCTTATACCCGGGGATTGCTTGCCTGCAGGCCGCCTCTTGATATTTCCCTCAAGAAACTCCCGACTATCAATGATTTTCTTCAGCCTGATCCGGGGGTAAATAAAGATATTCTGTTCTTGTCGTTGAAGAGGGACGAAAAACAATACCAGGAAAAACTCAATGAAATTTACCTTAGGAAACCACTGCTTGAGACCGACAGTCTTATTACCTATTTTCCTTTAAAAGCACGGAGAGGTGCCGGCAGATCAATTATAAAAGCCGTCGATAGCGTTTCCCTGAACGTTTTTCCGGGTGAAGTCCTTGGGTTGGTCGGTGAATCCGGCTGTGGTAAGACAACCCTGGGCCGGAGTATTTTAAGGCTGATTGAACCTACAGGAGGGAAGATTCGTTTCCAGGGCCTGGATTTGATGGAAATACATGGCAGGAAGCTGAAACGATTAAGGAAAGATATCCAGATCATTTTCCAGGATCCTTATTCTTCATTAAATCCGAAAATGACGGTCGGGGCTGCTATAACCGAACCTATGACCGTTCACGGAATAGGGCGTGATCATCGTGAACGCAGGGAAATAACCTTTGAACTGCTGGAAAAAACCGGGCTGGATAAAAAGTTTTTCTACCGTTATCCGCACGAATTGTCAGGCGGTCAGCGGCAACGCGTTTGCATCGCGCGGGCCCTTTCCGTTCAGCCGAAATTTATCGTTTGTGATGAATCCGTTTCGGCGCTCGATGTCTCTGTGCAGGCACAGGTGCTGAACCTGCTGCAGGAGCTTAAGGAAGAATTTGGATTCACTTACATTTTTATCTCACACGACCTGTCGGTGGTTAAATTTATCTCCGACCGGATTGCCGTCATGAAAGACGGAAAGATCATAGAGACCGGCATGGCGGATGAAGTTTACCGCTCTCCAAAATCGGAATACACAAAGAAATTGATTGGCGCGATACCATCTTAAATTTATTATTATGTCGAAAAATAAGAAAAACCAGAAATCCGGGCCCAGGGGTAAAAACGCATTTGCCGACAGGGTTCTGACCGGCAAAGTCGATATGAAAGGGACTGGAAAGGCCTATATTATTAATGATGAGGGCGGGGAAGACATTTATATCGCTCCCAATAATACTTCCCGGGCCCTGAATGGTGATAAGGTAAAAGTGCTGCTGTTCCCTAAACGAAAGGACCATAAAACCGAAGGACAGATCATCGAGATCCTTGAAAGGGCAAAAGAGCAATATGTAGGAATAATTGATGTTTCCAAACATTTTGCCTTCCTGGTTGCCGATAACAACAACATGCCGGTCGAGATCCTTATTCCCAAAGAAGGCCTGAAAGGTGCTCAGACCGGGCAAAAAGTCATTGTAAGGATCACTGAATGGCCCGAACATTCCAAAAACCCCATCGGTAATGTCGTAGAAGTCCTGGGAACACCCGGCGACAACGACGTGGAGATGAAATCAATCCTGGCGGAATTTGATTTTCCGTGGATATTCCCTGAAAAAGTAGAAAAAGAAGCATCGAAAATTGAGCGCGCGATCACCCCTGAAGAGATCAGAAGAAGAAAGGATTTCCGCGACGTATTCACCATCACCATTGACCCACCTGACGCCAAGGATTTCGATGATGCTTTATCGCTCCGGAAATTACCAAACGGCAACCATGAGGTCGGTGTCCATATTGCCGATGTTTCGTTTTATGTTAAACCGGGCAGCCTCGTGGATAAAGAAGCTTTCGACAGGGGGACTTCGGTTTACCTGGTAGACCGGACCATCCCCATGCTGCCTGAAAAGCTCTCCAATGACCTCTGTTCGCTTAAACCGCATGAAGACAAGCTTTGCTATGCTGCAGTATTTGAACTCGATGAGGGGGCTAATATCAGGCAGCAATGGATCGGCCGGACAGTTATCAATTCAAGCCGCCGTTTTAACTATGAAGAAGTGCAGCAGGTCATCGAAACCGGGGAGGGGGAATTTTCAGAAGAAATAATGATTTTGCATAAGCTGGCGACAAAGCTCCGGGATGACCGTTTCCGGAAAGGCTCGATAAATTTCGACAGCCAGGAGGTTAAGTTTGTGCTTGATGAAAAGGGAAAGCCGCTTAGCGTTTATATCAAAGAACAAAAGGAATCCAACCGGCTGATCGAGGATTTTATGCTGCTGGCCAACCAGAAAGTGGCTGAATTGATTGGTAAAGTAAAAGCCGGCCAGAAAGCCAAAACCTTTGTTTACCGGATACATGATACACCAAGCATGGAAAGACTGACAACTTTCGCCCAGTTTTTATCAAAGCTCGGATATAAGCTGAATATAGATAACCGGAAAGGACTGGCCTCTTCATTTAATAATCTTTTCAAGCAAATAGAAGGAAAAGGCGAGCAGAATATGATCGAAACCATAGCCATCCGTACTATGGCCAAAGCGATTTATTCAACTGTAAACATCGGGCATTATGGCCTGGGCTTTAAATTTTACACCCATTTCACCTCTCCTATCCGCCGCTATCCCGACCTGATGGTTCACCGCCTGCTGGACTTTTACATGCACGATGGAAACAGTGTCGGACAAGATGATTTCGAGAAGAAATGCGAGCATTCGTCGGACATGGAAAAAAAGGCCGTCGAGGCTGAAAGGGCATCGGTTAAATATAAACAGGCTGAATACCTGATGGATAAGATCGGGGAGGAATTTTACGGTTTGATTTCAGGTGTCAGTAAATGGGGTATATACGTCGAGCTGATCGGTAGCAAATGTGAAGGAATGGTCCGGCTGAAAGATCTTGCCGATGATTACTATTTCCTGGATGAAGAAAACTACCAGGTTACCGGCCAGCGTTATGGTTATCAGTACAAGCTCGGGGACAAGGTTAAGATCAGGGTTAAGAAAATTGATCTTTCCCGTAAGGAGATGGACTTCCAGATAATCAATGAAAAACTTGAAAAATCTGAAAAACCAAGGTCGGGAAGAAGACGCTAAAAACTGTGGGTTTCTAATAAAAGAAAATCAGGAGAAATATAAGGGGGATGATGATGCCCAATAAAGTCATCCATGCGCCGCGACCTGTGATGCCTTTAGCTCCCCTGACCAGGAACAGGCCGGTTATCGCCAGGATGATAAGAGCCCCTGCAAAGATATCGGAAATCCAGGTCCAGCTCACTTGCGGGTTGTAATGCAGATAATTCATTTCACGGAAAAAAGGCCGGCGGGTCACTCTTTCCAGCAGGCCATTTCCGGTTTCGGTATTAATAATGGCAGAACCCCCTTTCAGGAATATCTTTAACTGGTCGCTTTGCGGGAAATAATGATTTTTATAGCTACCCTCCTCCCCGATTTCTTCCAGCAAAGCTTTTACTTCGTCCTTGGTGATGCCGGGATAAATCTGCCCGGGGTTTTTCAGCGTGATTTCCTTACGGATAATAATATAGTTTGAATTCCAGTCGTCAAGATGATTCAGGGTAATCCCTGAAATAGAATATACAAGCGTAAGGCCGAAAAACAAATATCCGAAATCACGGTGAACAACCCGGAACCATTTTCTCCATTGCAATTTAAAAGTCTTTATTCTTCTATGGTTTTGAAATCTAAGCAGGAAATGGAAAATTGCGGTGTGTGGTAATAGTTTGTATGATCAGCATCCTGGTTTGCTTTTTCTGCTTCGGGAAGTTCTTCCTCAGCAATAGGCTCAATGATCCCTTTTACCATAATCGTGCTTCCTTCAAGCTCCGGCTCAAACACACTGACCTTATCGCTGGTAGTTATTTTTACACGCTTTTCCGGATCTTCCCCGATTATAAATAATTTCTTTCCGCCATGTTTGCAGACATGAACCACCATGCCTTGGATCTCAACTTCTTTACCAACATTATTTACAGCGAATTCCTGGAAATTCTCCGGTGTAAGAGCCAAAACTTTGGAATCAGCTGAAACAGCCGTGGATGTTGCCGTCATTTTATCCTGTGCAAAAAGTGTGCTTGCCGAAACAAGGATAAATGATATTAACGCTAAAACGGTCATTTTTTTCATCATATTTTTTCTTTGATTGGTTTGTGGCAGCAAATTTAAAAAAAAACCCGATCCTATTCCGGTTTTGTTTCTGTTATTTGTATTCCGTCGTAACGGTACTCAATGCCGTCTTTGTAAGACACCATGATAAAGGGGGTTCCATCGTAATTATAATAAATCCATTCACCCTCTTTCCGGCCCATCGAATATTCACCTTCATCCTTTTTATTTCCATTATCCCAATAATATGTGTGCTTTCCGTGAGGGTTATCTTCAATAAACCGCCCTTCAAACCTGAGAATCTTCTGTTGCCCCATCCCTTTAGGCAGATCATAAGTCTTCCATAATCCGTTGCGCATCCCTTCAGCATAATTGCCTTCCGTTTCACTGTCGCCAATGCGGTACAACCAGGTTCTATCTTCTTTTCCTTCAATATATCCGCCCTTTGTGATAACGTTTCCGGATTCATCGTATTCAGTCATTAACCCATCCAGCAAGCCGTTATAATAAGATTCCTCCCTCAGGACCTGTCCTCCGGAGTAATACCACTTCCAATCACCTTCAGGTTTGCCGTTCGCATAAACGCCTTCCTGTTCCGTTGCACCATCCGGATGGTAAAACTTCCAGGAACCTTCCCTGACATCTTTGTTGTACCTGCCTTCAGCCCTTAGACGTCCATCATCATAATACTCTTTCCAGAATCCGTCACGCTCACCTTTTTCCGTGACAATCCCTTCACCGATCATGATGCCGTTTCTGAAGATAAAAGATTTTTCCACCGTTCCGTCGGGCAAATATTCACGCCTGACCCCTTCCGGTTGCCCTGCTTTATTATAAGTGGCTGCAATTTTTACTTTCCCGTCGGGATAATAATCCTTTCGGACATCCAGCTTAACCAATTCGGCTACATCTTCCAGTTTAATACCTTCAGCATACTTGGCTGTGGAGAGAAGGTTGCCTTCCTCGTCATATTCCTTGAAATACCCGTTTTCAAGGCCGTGCTTAAAAGTACCTTCCTGCCTTACCATCCCGTCAGGATAAAAATATTTCCATAATCCATGTTTCTTGCCGTTGTTATCAAAACGGTTAATGAGTTCCCGTTCTGTGATAAAACCGCTTTTGTATGTTATAAGCGTGATGATCCTGCCGTCTTTATCAAATTCCCTGGCAAGGCCTTCTTCCAGGCCTTCGCGGAAACTGACATCTTTTCTGACCTGACCATCCAAATAGTAATACCGGGTTAAACCGTCTTTAGTATCATTTTTGAAATTTTCTTCGATTATTTCATCTTCCCGGAAAGTCTTCCTGATGCCATCTTTTTTACCATTCCGGTAATTGATATCCATGGCGATTTTGCCTTTATCATCATAAAATTTCCAGGTGCTGTCGAGCTCAAAATTTTTCCGGTTACCTTCCGAAACCAGTATACCCTGATCATTATAAGTTTTCCAGTAACCATCCGGTTTTCCATTGCGCATATTACCTTCACTTGCTTTGGAACCATTGGGATGGTAAAAAACCTGGTAACCGTCCGTAATTACCTTCGTTTCTACCTGTGAAAACACAGAAAGATTTATCAGTAATATTAAACCTGTAAGCCCTGCAATAATCTTTTTCACTTCCCGCAAATTATTTGATCAGGTTAGCTTTTTTTGAAATTTCCAGCATTTTTTCAATCGGTTTACATGCTTTTTCAATGATTTCCGGCTTCAGTATGATTTCCGGTCTTTCGTTTTTCAGGCAAAGGTAAAGTTTCTGCATAGTATTGAGTTTCATATAAGGGCAATCATTGCAGGAACAAGTCTCATCCGATGGAACGATGATAAACTCTTTCCCGGGCGATGATTTCCTCATCTGATAAAGTATGCCTGTTTCTGTGGCGACGATATATTTTTTTGACTCATCATTTTTGGTGAAATTTAACAGGGCTGTGGTAGATCCAACAAAATCAGCTATTTCCAGGATGGGTGCTTTACATTCCGGGTGGGCAATGAGTTTCGCATCCGGATGCTTAATTTTCAGATTAATGACTGCTTCGGTCTGAAGAATGTCATGAACCTCACAGGTCCCATCCCAAAGTACCATGTTCCGTCCCGTCATCCGGTTTACATATCCTCCTAAGTTTTTATCCGGGGCAAATATAATTTTTTGCTTTTTGGGAAATGACTTTACAATCTTCACTGCGTTACCGGAAGTGCAGATAACATCGGATAAGGTTTTGACGGCTGCACTGCAATTGATGTAAGATACTACAACATGATCCGGATGATGGCTGATAAAATCACTGAATTGGTCATAAGGACAGGAATCTGCCAGTGAACACCCTGCCTCAAGGTCCGGAAGTAATACCTTAGCCGCAGGATTTAATATTTTAGCCGTTTCGGCCATGAAATGAACCCCCGCAAAAACAATGATTGATGATTCCGATAACGCAGCCTGCTGAGCTAAACCGAGGCTATCACCAACATAATCAGCTATTTCCTGTATTTCATCTACCTGGTAATAATGAGCAAGTAAAATCGCATTCTTTTCTTTTCGCAATTTTAAAAATTCATTCCTGTAATCAATTTTTATGTTGTTATGGACTCCATCATTTTCCATGCTCTTGTTATGAACTTACTATTATTATTAATTTAAATAAATACTTTATTATTAGATATTATTCCTGTTAGTAAGGTTTATAACTTATCCGGTAAAAATTAGAATTAGTGAGTTATTCATATTTATAAACAGAAATATTTGCAAATTTCTTCATTATTATTTGATTTCACGAATATTAACAATTATTAACAACATGTCCATAACTTATATTGTTAAAAAATAAACATATTATTTCAGATAACGGGTGTTTATAAAAATGAAGTGAACTACTCATATGTAATTATAAAAACAGGTAAAACCCATCACCACATAAATCAACACCTTCTTCTATCAAAACAAGTACCAGTTATACATAACAAAACCCAGTTATAAACAAATATTTGTTAAACAAATTCATTATCCATTTAACTTTGTTTGATGCTAATAATATAAAAGATGGATATCAGCAAAGAAATAATCCCTGTTGCTTCAGACCATGGCGGTTTTGAAATGAAGAGATATATCATCGATAACCTGGTTACAAGCGGTTACGAAGTAAAGGATTTTGGTACGTATAACAGTGAAAGTGTTGATTATCCGGATTTTATTCATCCATTAGCCGGGGAAATCAATAATGGTATTTATAAATTTGGGATTATTATTTGTGGCAGTGGCAATGGCGCACAGATGGTGGCGAATAAATATCCGCATGTCAGAGCTGCCCTGTGCTGGTCGGAAGAAATTACCAAACTGGCAAGGCAGCATAATAATGCTAATATTTTGTCTTTACCGGGCCGGTTCCTGAAACCGGAGTTTGCCATGAAACTGGTGAAGATTTTTTTAAATACTGAATTTGAAGGTGGCAGGCATCAGAAAAGGATTGAAAAAATCAGCTTAAAAAAATAAGGGGGTACTATGGAACTTCAGAAAAAATTTCTGAAAGATGCTGAAAAAATTAGCTTTGACCTGGAACACAGGCGCAAGATCCATTATAATATATCGAAATATAATACGAATGTTTTAAAAGGGAAGCTACAGTTCAGTGACCTTGAGCTTGCCAGGAAGAGGGCAGCTAACCTTAAGCATAAAATCCTGAATGACCTGGATAAATACCTGATTGAATTCGAGGTCAATTTTCAGAAGAACGGCGGTAAAGTCATCTGGGCCCCTACCAGGAAAGATGCCGTAAAAGAGATATTAGCCATCTTAAAAAAAATTAAAGCAACTTCGGTGGTCAAATCAAAATCTATCATGACCGAAGAGCTTGAGCTCAATGAGATTTTGGAGAAGAAAAAAATAGAACCGATAGAAACGGACCTTGGTGAGTTTATCGTGCAGCTTGCCGGTGAAAAACCCTATCACATATTAACGCCGGCCATGCATAAATCGAAAGAAGATGTGGCCGCGCTTTATAACCAGAAATTCGGATTGCCTGATGATTCCACCCCTCAGCAAATAGCAGCCTTTACGCGAAAACACCTTCGAAACAAATTTGGGAAAGCGGAAGCGGGAATCACAGGGGCAAACTTTTTACTGGCAGATGTCGGGGCTGTTTGTCTGACCGAAAATGAAGGAAATGCTATGATGTCTTTTTCATTTCCTAAAGTGCATATCGTCATAGCCGGCATAGAGAAGCTCATCCCTTCCATCAATGATCTGCAGCTATTCTGGCCCTTACTGGCCACATTTGGCACCGGGCAGAAAGTTACGGCCTATAATAGTATCATTTTTGGGCCGGCGAAAGAGGGTGAATCAGACGGACCGGAGGAAATGTATGTGATCCTGCTCGATAACCGGCGCACAGAAGTGCTTAAGCAGGAAAGAGCCAGGCGGGCCCTGTCGTGTATCCGCTGCGGTGCTTGCCTTAACGCTTGCCCGATTTATCGCAACATCGGGGGCTACACTTATTCAACAGTTTATACCGGGCCCATAGGCTCTGTCATCACGCCATATCTTGAGAACATGAAGGATTACAAGCATCTGAGCTATGCTTCCTCCCTTTGCGGCAGCTGCACGGATGTTTGCCCGGTCAACATTCCCCTTCATGAACTGCTGCTGGTAAACCGTCATGAAAGCATTGAACAGGGACTGTATACCGGGGGAGAAAAATTCGTCATGAGCAATATGCGAAGGGTACTGCTAAGCCGTAACCTGATGAATATGGGGGGAGGGCTGAAAAATGCAATTTTCAAAAATTTCTTTGCCTCAACCTGGGGCCCGCGCAGGGAATTGCCACGCCTGGAGGCCAAGACTTTCAATAAATTGTGGAAGGAGCAGCAGGCTAAGATCCAGAAGAGCCATCACGAAGAAGAGGAAGAATAAGGATTTATGATTTACAGTTTACGATCTAAGATCTTAGATCGGAATTTGTAAAGTGTAAATTTCTTGTTTCTCGCTGATTTTCGCAGATTAATAAAGCAGATTTACGCGGAACAATCTTTTAATCTTATTGCACCGCCACCTGGAACAACTCCTCCAGCTTCTTTCTCAGGTCTTCTCCCCGGAGATTTTTCGCGATGATTAAACCGGAAGGATTTAACAGCACATTCGATGGAATTGACCGGATGCCATAAAGCTTTCCGACTTTATTTTCCCATCCCAGCAGATCGGAAACATGGTTCCACGCCAGGCTGTCAGACTTAATCGCTCCCAACCAGCGTTCGCGATTTGAATCAAAAGAGACACCTAGAATATCAAAACCCTTGTCATGGTATTGATTGTACAGCGTAACCAGGTTGGGATTTTCTTCCCGGCAGGGGGCACACCAGGAAGCCCAGAAATCAACCAGGAGATAATTCTGCCCGATGAGATTGTCAATGGACTGGGACATTCCGCTGGAGTCCTGCATATTGAACGGAACATACATCTGCCCGACAGAAGTCCGCTTTAAGGTTGCCAAATATTCATTCATAAAACCTGTGTATAAGGAATGCGTAAGTGCCGTATCGAAATTACCTAAGCTTTTTTCAAGCTCTTCCATCTCATAATTCCATGAATTTCGATAGATTATATATGGACTTATAAATGATTGGTTGTTCTCCAGGACATATTTTTTCGAGAACAGTTCCCGTTCGGAATCGATTGTATTGGTGACGGAATCATAATACCGGGCTTTTTCCTTGTCACCGACCTCCTGCGCAACATTGTACATCTGATAACTTTCCCGGATCCTGGTGTTATACTGGTCAACCTGATCAAGATATCGGTCATATTCTGTCTGGGTCTTTGAACCGATAATTTTTGTCTTATTAATTTCTTTGGTATTGATATTTACCGTAATCTCCGCATGTTCAATAAAAAATGGAATAGATGATTTGGTTGCAGGGATGGTAAGATAATATACTTCCGGGTAATCAACGGTACCTTTAAAGCTGAACTTCCCACCGGAGATCTGAGCTGAATCTATGGTGATAAAAGGGGCATCAACCCTTCTCTGCAAATAAACAGAGCCATTGAAGACAGAGTCAACCGTACCGGTGATTGTAAATTCGTTTTTGGCAGTCGGGCTGCATGATGCTATCGTAGCGGCAACCAATACGATAATGAACAGATTTTTAAACATATGGTAATATTTTAATAAGATGACAAAACTACTAAACAAATCTTTAATCCGGCCTCCTGGAATAGAATAAATACTGGATCAGCATAATAATCAGTGAAGTCAGAACAGTATTGATGAGAACCTTAAGCAAGGTATGGATGAATTCACTGAAACGGAACACTTCAAGGTAAAAGAGAAAAAGATGATGCAGAAAAACGAGAATGATGGCATAAGTTAAGAACCAAAGAGAGCCTGCATCGCGGACATTAGGGTAATGCCAGGGCTCCAGGTCGTCTTTTTTCCCAACGAGGCGGATAATACCGGGGCGGAAGAATGCCAGCATCACCGATGCCGCAGCATGCATCCCGGGTGTATGTTGAAAAAAATCAATGGTAAGGCCCATGATAAAAGCAAAAGTTAACAGCCAGAAGCCGGAAATCTCAAAGGGAAGCATGAGTATAAACAGCACGTAAACCTGCGGATTGATATAACCGCTGACCTGGATTTTATTGAAGATATAAATCTGTGCAAAAGCCAGAAATATGAACCGGATGATATTTCCAACCAGTTTCCTATTCATTTGGTGTAGTCGTTTTTAAGCGTATGATCTCTTCCCTGGAAGAATTTTCAATCACATACACATAAGTGATCTGATTATAATCAATGGAAAAACGGACCTTTCCTTTTTTAAAAAGATTCTCCATCTCATCTTCAACATATTCGACTGTTCCGATCATCAATCCTTCCGGGAAGATCTGCGAATTTCCACTGGTCAGGATAGTATCGCCGGGAACCAGGTTTACGTGCGTCGGGATATGAGAAATGTCGCCAAGCCTATAATTCAGGCCATCCCAGGAAATGTTGACCAGCTGTTTATTTTTCTTTATCCGGCCGCTTATCCTGGTATCTTTATGCAGGACCGATATACCGGAACTATAGTTTTCAGATACATCGATTATAATACCCACAACACCTTCCGGGGTAATCACCCCCATATCTTTTTTTATACCTGAGTGCCACCCTTTATCGAGCATGAAAAAATTATTCCTTTGCTGAACGGAATTGCTGATCACTTTCGCGCTGATATAGAGGAGGGTAAGGCCAGACTCAACGGTGATAAGCGAATCGGGGATTGTTTTGATTTTGATTTTGAGCAGGGATCGGAGACGTGCATTTTCAGCCGCAAGGTCTTCATTGGATTTTTTAAGGTCGAAATAACCGGTAAAATTTTCATATTGCTGGTTGAGCTTTCCGGTAATCCGGCCGGTGGTGCTGACAACCTTTGACCTTTGGTAATAGTTGTTGTTGTATAAGAGTATGAATGAGATGCCCAAAAAGATCAGGAAAAGAAATAAAAACTGGTACCTGGAAATAAATGCCAGCAGGTTTCGCATCTTATTTGATCAGGAATGTGAATTTATCAAAGTTCTTAAGCGCAATTCCGGTACCCCTGGCAACGGCCCTCAACGGATCCTCGGCCATATGTACCGGCAGCTTGGTCTTCAGGTGCAGACGTTTGTCCAGGCTGCGGAGCAACGATCCGCCCCCGGCAAGATAAATGCCCGTGCGGTAAATATCAGCCGACAGTTCAGGCGGTGTCATTTCCAATGCATTCAGGACAGCCGCTTCAATTTTGGAAATGGATTTATCGAGACAATGGGCAATTTCGGCATAATTTACCGTGATCTCTTTCGGGATGCCGGTAAGCATGTCACGTCCATGGACGGGGTAATCATCAGGGGGATTGTCGATATCGGTCATAGCTGCCCCAACCTCAATCTTAATTCTTTCGGCAGTGCGCTCACCGACAATGATATTGTGCTGCTTGCGCATGTACTCTTCGATGTCGGCATTAAAATCGTCACCGGCAATACGGATCGATTTGTTATTCACGATGCCTCCCAGTGCAATAACGGCGATCTCACTGGTTCCGCCGCCAATGTCGATAATCATGTTACCGGTAGGTTCCAGGACATCGATCCCGATCCCGATTGCAGCGGCCATGGGCTCATGGATAAGCCTGACTTCCTTGGCGCCCGCCTGTTCGGCAGAATCCTTAACGGCCCGCTCTTCCACTTCAGTGATACCGGATGGGATGCAAATAACCATTTTCAGGGCAGGGGGAAAGATATTATTCTTAAAGCCGATCATTTTGATCATTTCCCGGATCATTATTTCCGTCGCTTTGAAATCGGCAATCACCCCGTCGCGTAAAGGCCTGACTGTCTTGATATTTTCGTGGGTCTTGCCGTGCATCATCATAGCTTTCTTCCCTACTGCTATTACTTTGCCTGTATTTCTTTCAAGTGCAACAATAGAAGGTTCATCCACGACTACCTTATCATTGTAAATAATGATCGTGTTGGCAGTTCCAAGGTCAATGGCGATTTCTTTGGTGAGAAATGAAAAGAGTCCCATTCGTTGTATTCGTTAGCGCTGTATTTAATTTTAATGTTTAAAATGCCGTATTCCGGTGAAAACCATGGCTAATCCGTGTTGACGGCAATAATCAATAGAATCCTGATCGCGTACCGAACCCCCCGGTTGAATGATGGCCGTAATACCAGCACGGTGGGCGATTTCCACGGAATCAGAAAAAGGGAAAAAAGCATCCGATGCCATAACAGATCCCGATAGTTCAAAGTTGAACTCCCGGGCTTTTGCAATAGCTTGTTTTAGTGCATCAACCCTTGAAGTCTGCCCGACACCACTGGCAATCAGCTGCTTGTTTTTCACCAGCACAATTGCGTTTGAGCGGGTATGCTTCACGATCTTGTTGGCAAAAAGAAGATCGTATGTTTCCAGGTCTGTTGGCCGCCTGTCGGTCACCGCCTGCAGGTCTTCTTTCTTCTCACTTTTCAGATCTTTCTCCTGTTCTATCACACCATTCAATACTGATCTGAACTGCCGCGCAGGAAAACTATATTCCCCCTGCTGCAAAATTATTCTATTTTTCTTGCTTTGAAGCTTTTCCAATGCACTTTTTTTATAAGCCGGCGCCAGGATGATCTCAAAAAACAACCTGTCAATTTCAATGGCCGTTACCTCATCGATCTCTGCATTAGTGATCAGTACGCCGCCGAAAGCCGAAACCGGATCACCGGCCAGGGCATCTTTCCAGGCTTCGGCCAGGACGGGACGACTGGCGCACCCACAGGCATTGTTATGCTTCAGGATTGCAAATGTCGTCTCGTCAAATTCGTTGATAAGGGCTATGGCAGCATCAAGATCACCTAAATTGTTGTAAGAGATTTCCTTGCCATGCAAACGTTTAAAAACTTTTTCCAGATCACCGTGAAAAACACCTCGCTGGTGCGGATTTTCGCCGTATCTCAGGATATGCGGGGGCTGGATATACCTTAAAATAGCAGTATCGTAATGTGAGGAAACCCCGAAAGCCATACCGGCAAACTTCCGGCGGTCCTCTATACCGGTTATGCCATCCTGTTCTTTCAGTAACCGGACCAGGTCAGGATATTGCGAGGAAGAAGCTATTATCAGAACATCCCGGAAATTTTTTGCTGCTGCGCGAATCAGCGATATCCCGCCGATATCTATTTTTTCGATGATTTCATCATTATCATCAGTCCGGGTAACAGTTTCTTCAAAAGGATAAAGATCTACAACGACCAGGTCAATGGCAGGTATTTCATATTGACGGGCCTGTTCCAAATCATCTTTATTTTCCCGGCGGTAAAGGATACCTCCGAAAACTTTTGGATGCAGGGTTTTTACGCGGCCACCAAATATGGACGGGTACGATGTCAGGGATTCCACAGCAGTGGCCGGGATTCCCAATTTGCTGATGAAATCATATGTTCCGCCGGTGGAATAAATTGTTACGCCAAGCCGATGGAGTTCCCTGACTATTTCTTCCAAACCATCCTTGTAATAAACTGAAATCAGGGCACTGCTGATTTTCTTATCCATAAAAGGGTAAAATTTTGTCTTTTAAGATGAATCTTCAAATATAAGTCTTAATTCGTTTTTTATTTATATTAATTTTACGATCGATATCGGAACCATATCTTTATGAAGATTTTCCTGAAACTCTTGAGAGAAAGCTACTTGTTTGCCTTGCATGAGATCGTCATGAACAAGGTCCGCACGCTGCTTTCCTTGTTGGGGATCACTATCGGGATTTTTTCAATTATCGCTGTTTTTACCATTTTTGATTCAATGGAAAGTACGATCCGCACCAGCATAAACTCACTGGGAAATGATGTCTTGTTCGTTCAGAAATGGCCCTGGGCGATGGGTGGCGATTATCCATGGTGGAAATACATCAACCGGCCTGAAGCTTCACCATCCGATCTTAAGGAAATCCAGCGCCGCAGCCAGTCTTCCCAGGCCTGCGGTTATGCTGCCGGGATTAATGAAACAATAAAATACAGGCAGAAAGCGATTGAAAATGCCAACATCATCATGATTTCAGAGGATTATGATAAAGTAATGCCTATAGATATAGCGGAAGGCAGGTTTATTTCACCGGTGGAATTCACTAATGGAAGGGCGGTGGTGGTCATCGGCAGTGATATTGTCACGAACCTTTTGCAAACAAATGAACCGATCGGTAAAAAGATAAGGATTTTCGGTCTGAATACGGAAGTAATCGGGGTGATGAAGAAAGAAGGAAATAATATTTTTGGCAATTCGTCTGATGACCAATTGATTGTCCCGGTGAATTATGCTCGTAACCACATGGATATCAGGGACCTTCAGGGAATGATTGCGGTGAAAGCAAAACCCGGTGTTTCACTGGATGAAATGAGGGATGAGTTGACCGGAATCATGCGGTCTGTTCGCAAACTTAAACCTAAAGCTGAAGATAATTTTGCCATTAACCAGACGGATATTATCAGCAAAGGTTTTGACCAGTTGTTTGGCGTGATTGCCATGGTAGGCTGGGTCATCGGGGGATTTTCACTGCTTGTGGGGGGATTTGGGATCGCCAATATCATGTTCGTTTCAGTGAAAGAGCGCACCAGGATCATCGGCATTCAGAAATCGTTAGGCGCTAAAAAATATTTCATCATGCTGCAGTTTTTGTTTGAAGCGGTATTTTTATCTCTTTTCGGGGGGATCTTAGGCTTGATCATCGTTTTTATCTTGGCGTTTGCGGTTTCACAGCTATATGATATGGATCTTATCCTTACCCAGAAGAATATTTTGCTTGGGATTTTTGTTTCTGCTTTTATCGGCTTTATTTCCGGGCTTATCCCCGCATGGAACGCTTCCAGGCTAGATCCCGTGGAAGCCATGCGCTCCACTTTTTAAAGGCTTTTTCAGGGATTTAAAAAGTTTTTTGGTTCAGACCGGGTATATTTTACCTGATCTCCTGATTAATAAGCAGATTATTTGCTTAATTTTATCAAACAATAAGTTATGGAAAAACGCTGGGTATTAAAACCCCAAGGAAATAAAGATTTGGTCAGGCATTTGAGCAAGGTTCTCAATATTAACGAGAACCTGGCGAATCTATTGGCCCAACATGGAGTTACCAGTTACGATGAAGCGAAGGCTTATTTTCGACCGCAAATGGAGCATCTTCATGACCCCTTTCTGATGAAAGACATGCACCTGGCAGTAGAAAGAATCGAACGGGCGCTGAAAAAAGGTGAAAAAATACTTGTCTACGGAGATTATGATGTGGATGGCACAACGGCCGTCGCTTTAGTTTATACATTCCTAAAAACCATTCACGATAAGGTTGATTTTTATGTTCCCGACCGCTACAGCGAAGGATATGGCATATCTTTCAAAGGCATTGATTTTGCCGCCCAGAATGGGTTTAGCCTGATCATTGTGCTCGATTGCGGGATCAAAGCGGTTGAAAAAGTGGATTATGCAAAAGAACACAAGGTAGATTTTATTATTTGCGATCATCACCGGCCCGGCGATAAACTGCCGGCCGCCTGTGCTATCCTCGATCCGAAAAGGGACGATTGCACTTATCCTTATAAAGAACTTGCCGGTTGCGGTATCGGCTTTAAGCTTGTCCAGGCATTTGCCTGGAAAAACAACATTGCTTTTTCATCACTGGAAGAGTACCTCGACCTGGTCGTGGTCAGCATTGCCTCCGATATCGTTCCGATAACCGGCGAAAACCGGGTGCTGGCTTACTATGGCCTGAAAAGGATCAATACCCAACCCCGTGCCGGGCTTGAAGCGATCCTGAATGTCAGCAATAAGTACAGCAAATCGAACGGGGGGGATGGCGTCAATAAGCAATATATCAGGGAATTGACGATCAACGACCTGGTGTTTATCGTCGGTCCGAGGATCAACGCGGCGGGAAGGATAGAAAGTGCGCGCAACTCTGTTGAATTGCTTATTACAAAAGATCCGGAACGGGCTTTCAAGCTGGGAAACCAGATCAATGAAATTAACACCGAAAGAAAAACCCTGGATTCGCATGCCACCCTTCATGCATTGGAGATCATGCATGCTGATCCGAAGCTTAATGAGCGAAAGAGCACGGTTCTGTACCACGCGGAATGGCATAAAGGCGTAATCGGCATCGTAGCGTCCAGGCTGATAGAAACTTTCTACCGGCCAACCATCGTTTTAACTGAATCGGAAGGTATGATTACCGGATCAGCACGCTCCATCAAAGGGTTCGATATCTATGATGCCGTCGATGCCTGTGGCGACCTGCTCGAACACTTCGGCGGCCATACTTATGCCGCAGGCCTTTCCTTAAAGCCCGAAAATCTGGATAAGTTCAAAGAACGGTTTGAGGATTATGTCAGGACCCACCTGACGGAAGAACTTTCCACGCCGGAAATTGAAATCGATGCAAAGTTAGACCTTCAGGATATAAAGCGGAAATTTTATGACGTACTCAAACAGTTCGCTCCCTTTGGCCCGGGAAATATGTCGCCGGTTTTTGAGACAGATAACGTCGTGGACGCCGGTAAAGCCAAGATCGTCGGCAATAACCACCTTAAACTTGAAGTCTTTCAGCGCGATGTAAGGAGCGAACCGATCTCATCCATTGCTTTCCAGCAGGGAGAGGAAAATTTTGAGTATATCCGGGATGGCAACCCGTTTAATATCTGTTACCATATCGAAGAGAATGAATGGAACGGTAAAAAATCGTTCCAGCTCAATATCAAAGATATAAAGGCGGATGTTGGGTAAGCTCTGGCACCCCGAACCACTAACCATTAACCTTCTGAACGGATCCCCTTATTTTAAAGGCTAAGTAAACAAGAAGTAATCCCGCAATCAGGGCCAATAACCCGATAACGATAAAGAGGGCTTCTATCGCACCCATCGGGTTAAAAAACAATAACAGGCCGAAAACCAAGGTAATAACCCCATTCAGGGTAAACAAACTGGAATTTCTGACCTTCCCCTTCATTTGCACGGCAATGATAATCTGCAATAAACCCATAATGGTCGCCCAGATACCGATCATGATAAGGAAAATCTGCAAAGATGATTTTGGATAAAAAACGATAACAGCACCGATCAGGATGGCTAAAATGGCCTCTGCCATAAGTAACAGATAGGGCTTTTCTGCGCGGAAGTTTTTATAAGAGAAATAAAATAAAATCAAACCCCCTAATAGTATAAGCAGGCCAAAATAAATAGTAAGCGAAACAATGGTTTCAGCAGGCACCAGCAGCGCTAAAAGGCCAAACAGGATGGCAATCACACCGTTGACCAGGAAAATGATCCAATTGGTTTTTTTCATAACTGTGATTATTAATACATATTAAATTTTTACTCTTCTCCCCTCCCTTAGGGGGAGGGGCTTTTAAACACCTATCTCCAGGTAAGTCCGGATAACCAGGTAAATACCGAATAAAACCAGTCCAACCCCCGCAATCCGGTTGATCCAGACAATATTATGCGTTTGAATATATTTCTTGACCTTATAAGCGGAGAATATTTTAAACACATCCATCAGAAGTACAATTCCTAATGTGGTAGTAAAGAAAATGATCAGTGACAGGATTTCACCCTTATAGTGTGATGTAAACCCGACCACCACCCCCATCCAGAAAATCCAGATGAAAGGATTAGTGAAATTGATAAAAAAGCCTTTGAGTATATACGTTAAAAAAATTGGATTTTTTTGTTTCAGTTCAGTATTATGGCTGTCGACATCGATAGTTGCTTTTCTCCTGTAAGTAACGATGCCGAATATGATCAGGATGATACCGCCAATCAAACCAAGTAGCGTTTTGTTGTTTTCGAAAATCTGCACAGCACCAATAAAACCCAGGGCGACTATTGCTGCATCACTTAAGAAAACGCCAAAAGCTAATAATACAGCTGCCCAGAAACCCCGGAGTATACTGGTTTGAATTTCAGCCACCAGCGCAGGGCCAAAACCAAAGAAAATGCTAAGGGTAAGGCCCAGTATGACACCTTCTATGATAGTCTGCATCAGCATTTTTTGAAATTAAAATCAGCCAGGTACTTTTCCCACGCAGCCGGCTGATCCTTTTTCAGGACGCGTGGAAATTTATTAGCTCCGCCTTCTTTGTTTTGAATTTTCATCCAGGTCGAAAAAGCCTGCGATGGCAAAACCTCGACGAAAATATCCTTGATGGCGGCTACCCGCTCAACACGGTAATCGTCATTGAGGATTTTCAGGTACTCATCGATCTTTTCCTTTGCCAGGTTGGCATTGAGCGGGTCATCCGTTCCCAGGTACCATTTGTGAGCAAACAGGCTTTCATGCTTGATGCCGGTTACTGTAAACTCCCTGATCTCAATATTTAGCTCATCGCAAAGCATTTTAACCGCACAGTTCATGTTTTCCACTGAAAGATGCTCACCGCAAATGCTTATAAAATGCTTGGTCCGGCCGGTTATGATGATTTCTGAATTCTCCTTTGATGTAAATTTAATCGTATCACCGATCAAATAGCGCCAGGCCCCGGCACAGGTTGATAATAACAGGGCATATTCCTTGTTCTCCTCCACCTGGTTTATCGTAAGTGTTTCCGGATTATCCAAAATGTCGCCTTCATCGTCAAAATTATATTCATCAAAAGGGACAAATTCAAAAAATAAGCCATTATCAAGAACCAATTGTAACGCTTTCACTTTAATCCTTTTCTGGTAAGCAATATAACCTTCTGAAGCTAAATAAGATTCATGAAAGATCATCGGCTTGCCGAAAAGTTTTTCGAATGATTTTGCATAAGGTTCAAAGGATACACCGCTATGAACATAAATCGCCAGGTTAGGCCAGATATCGTGGATCGTCTTAACCTGGTAAAAAGAGATGATGCGCTCCAGGATGATCTGTATCCAGGCCGGGACCCCGACGATAACCCCGATATCCCAGGTTATGGCTGATTTAACGATCTCATCGAGCTTCGTGGCCCAGTCACGCTCCCTGGATATCCTCTTGCCTGGCTTGTAAAAATGCTGGAACCAGAAAGGTATCGTGCTGGCAGAAATCCCCGACAGATCGCCCTCGTAATAAGTACCGTTGAAATGTAAATGAGTGCTTCCGCCAATCATCAACATACCTTTTTCATAAAACTTATCGGGCAAATGGTAAGAAAGAGAATATACTAACTGCCGGATACTGACTTTCCGTATCGCCCGGATCATTTCCGATGTAACCGGTATATGTTTGCTTGATGCTTCCGAAGTACCGGATGTTAAAGCGAAATACTTGACACGCCCCGGCCAGGTGATAAAAGCTTCTCCGTTCAGGATACGGTACCACCACTTTCTGAACATGGTGTTATAGGTAAAAGTCGGAACCCTTGATTGAAACATCTTGACATAATCGTCATTTTTCAGGATGTCAGAAAAACCGTAATATTCACCGAAAGCAGTAAATTGGGCCTTCCGGAGCAGTTTTTTAAGTACCCGCTTTTGTGCAGTATAAGCATCAACTTTTGGTTTAGCCATATCAGGTAGCCGACCTAATTCATATGCTCTTTTAACTAATGGTCCTAATATCGGCATCTGGTGAAACGGGTTTTTGTCAAACAAAAGTAAAAAATAAATGATAATTTAGTATTTTTAAGTCCGTTAAGCAATGAGATCATGATGAGATGGCTGAAAGCAATTGCAATCCTGGTATCTGCCCTCGTTGTCCTGGCATGCCTGCTCTTATTACTGGCAACACTGGCAGATTACAGGCCGGAAGATCCTGAAAAAGCGGAAATGAAAGGTAATGCTCCTGAGATTCAAATAAATGACAGTATCTTCACCCTTCTGTCCTGGAACATCGGCTATTTCGGATTAGGAAAAGATTGTGACTTCTTTTATGATGGCGGCCGGATGACAAGGCCTTCAATAGCAGATTACCAGAACTATTCAAGGGAAGCCCTGAAATATCTTGAACTATCCGAAGGGGTTGACTTTTGTTTTTTTCAGGAAGTGGATCTGAAATCCAGGAGAAGTTATTACGATGACCAGGTTGACAGGCTTCGTGAAATATTTCCGCACATGGAATCATCTGCCGCAGTTAATTATCTTGTCAGCTTTGTGCCGGTGCCCTTGCGCAATCCTCTCGGTAAAGTGAAAAGCGGCCTGGTAAGCTTTTCGTCCTTTCATACCATGGAAAACATCCGTTATCCATTTCCAGGCGGCTATGACTGGCCGCTCAGGTTGTTCATGCTTGACCGATGTTTCCTGCTGTCGAGGCTTGCTCTGCCCGGCGGCAAAGAACTGGTACTGATAAATACGCACAATGAAGCCTTCGATGACGGATCGCAGCGAAACCAGCAAATAGCCGTATTGAAGGAAATGATGCTGAAGGATTATGAAAAAGGCAATTTTGTGATCACGGGCGGTGACTGGAACCTGAACCCTGTGGGTAAATTGTCCGGTAATTCTAGTACCGGTGATATTTGGAGATCGATCGAGCCTGAAATAGAACCGGACTTCTTTCCGGAGGGCTGGAAATGGGTTTTTGACCCGGAAACCCCTACCAACCGTGATGTGGACGAAATTTACAAGAGAGGTGAAACCCCAACGACAATCATCGATTTTTTTGTCGTATCGCCAAATATTTCGGTTGAAAAAGTGAGCACCCAGGATCTTGGCTTTGCCTGGAGCGACCATCAGCCGGTAAGAATGGAATTTAAGATTAATTGATCCGCTTAAAATTCTTATTATTAAGCGCAAAGGCGCTTAGAAATGTTGAATGTTGAATGTTGAATGTTGAATTCGGGAAAATATTTTAATTAAATTCCTTATGTGCCTTAATCTTAGTGCTTCTGAGTGTCCTCAGTGCCTTAGTGGTTAGACAAATAAACCCGAAGCAATCCCATCAGCAAAAAGCTTTCCTTCATCCGTCAGAAAATACTTTGTCCCTTCCCGGTATAAATGATGTTTTTCTAAGTAGATCTTAGCATTCCGGATAAAACATGATTCAAAATCACTTCCGAATACGTTCAGGATATGAGTAGTATCACAGCCCCAGACAGTTCGCAATGAAGTCATCACATATTCATTATACCGCTGGATGGGCGTAAGGATCTCTTTTTCTTCAACTGTCGTATGAAAGTTATCAAGCTGAATATATTTGGTGATGTTGGAAACGTTCCATTGCCTGGAATTTCCGTTGTATGAATGGGCTGAAGCCCCGAGGCCCAGGTAATGCCCGCCAAGCCAGTACAGGCTGTTATGCCTCGAATAATAACCTTCCCGGGCGAAATTCGAAATTTCGTAATGAATAAACCCATTTTTCCTGACCTGTTCAAGCAGGATCTTATAGTGCCCGATCGATTGCTGCTCATCCACCCTGGCGTATTTTCCCTTTCTGATCAGCAGATCGAGGGGGGTTTTCTGCTCAACGGTCAGGGAGTAAGCAGAAAGATGTGGAATATTCAGTGAGAAGAAATATTCAAGGTTTTTTGCCCACTTTTCGTCAGTCAGCGTAGGGATTCCATAGATCAGGTCGATGGTCAGGTTATCAAAACCGTTTTTCCGTGCGTCATCAATAGCCTGAAATGCCTGCCCGGAATTATGGACGCGGTTGAGGTAAAGAAGATCATCATCAAAAAAGGATTGAACCCCTATGCTTAACCGGTTAACAGGTGTTTTTTTCCATTCCCTGGCAGTGGTTTCTGTGATGTCATCAGGATTGGCCTCCAGGGTGATCTCTGCCCTGGGATCAACATGAAAATGCCTGTAAATCTGGTCGAAGATCCGGATAAGCTCATTTGTTTGCAAAAGGGATGGAGTCCCACCGCCAAGGTAAATGGTCTTTACCGTTTCCCCGTCAAGGTAAGCCTTACGCAATTCGATTTCCTTCAGTAAAGCCTCTATGTATGGCACTCTCCACCGGGTCGTTGCAACGGAGAAAAAGTTACAGTAATGACATTTCTGCCGGCAGAACGGAATATGGATATAGATCCCCGCCATACTTTGTAATCATTTTAAATAACACCCTTTAATTTAAACGGGTGAAATTATCCAGCTAAAATATAGTTAATTTAGCCTGCTTAAACGTAATACACCTTAATCATGAAAAGGCGTGAGTTTATATGGAAAGGGATCAGCGCAGCGGCCTTTGCCGGGGCTTCCCTTTCAGTACCCTTCAATAAAAAACTCTGGGGCATGCCCCTTGCTCCTTTACCATTTGACCTGGTCGCCATTAAAGGCGGAGAAGCCGACATCATGTTCGATCAGGCCATTGAAGCAATGGGCGGAATGAAAGCCTTCGTTCAGAAAGGACAGACCGTGGTAGTCAAACCCAATATTGGCTGGGACGTGTTACCTGAAAGGGCCGGCAATACCAACCCAAAACTGGTGAAAAGGGTTATCCAGCAATGCCTGCAGGCCGGCGCTAAAGAGGTTTATGTTTTTGATAATACCTGCGACAAATGGGACCGCTGTTATGCCACCAGTGGCATTGAACAAGCTGTCAAAGATGCCGGCGGAAAAATTGCCCCGGGAAATGCGGAGAACTACTATCAAACCGTTGAAATCCCAGGGGGTAAGAATCTTAAAACGGCTAAAGTTCATGAATTAATCCTTGAATCAGATGTTTTCATCAATATGCCGGTTTTAAAATGCCATAGCTCCGCTAAACTGACGGTAACGATGAAAAACCTTATGGGCGTGGTATGGGACCGTTCTTTCTGGCACCGTAACGACCTTCACCAATGCATTGCCGACTATGCAACCTATGCTAAAAAGCCCACTCTTAATATTGTCGATGCTTACCGTGTGATGATGAAAAACGGTCCGAGAGGCGTTTCTGAAGCCGATGTCAGCCTGATGAAATCCATGATCATCTCAACCGATATGGTCGCTGCCGATGCCGCATCAGCTAAACTTTTCGGGATCGACCCGGAAGATGTGCCTTATATCGGTATCGCTGATTCCATGGGCATCGGAAAGATGTCACTGGATCAACTTAATGTACACCGGATCATCCTTTGAACATGCGAAAGGGCCGACTGAAAAAACTGCGGATTTTACTTTCTCTCTTGTTTTTTACGGTCATCGCTGTTTTGTTCCTCGATTTCACCGGGAAGGTCTTCAGCGAAGCCACCCATGCCTTTTTGTATTTACAGTTCATCCCCTCCGTTGTTCAGTTTGTGGCAACTCTCGCTCCCGTTGCACTCGGCTTCGTGGTTATCATTATCCTGACCTTGTTATTTGGAAGGATATATTGTTCAACATTATGCCCGCTGGGGACTTTACAGGACCTGTTTTCCTTTATGGCCAGGAAATTGTCTCCCCGGAAGACCATTTACAAATTTAAAAAACCGCTTAACTGGCTCCGTTTCGGACTGATGGCAGTCGTCATACTTTCACTGCTGACGGGGAGCATCCTGCTGATTAACCTGCTTGATCCTTACAGTGCTTTCGGGAAAATTTTCCATAACCTGTTCAGCCCGATCGTCGTTTTAATTAACAACATTGCATCAAAAGCGTTGACCTATGCCAATGTTTACGGGCTTGCTCCCGTTAAATGGGTGGCGGTTAATAAAGCAGCCCTTATTGTTGCATTGGTTTGGTCACTCGGACTATTAATCCTTTCTTTAAAAAGAGGCCGGTTATATTGCAACACTTTGTGCCCAGTAGGAGCCTTTCTGGCCATTTTTGCGAGATATTCCCTGTTCCGCATCAGGCTTGATAAAACTGCCTGCAACAGTTGCGGAAAATGTTCTGCCGTCTGCAAAGCCGAATGCATCAACCCAAAGGATCAGAGTGTCGATTTCAGCCGTTGTGTTGGCTGTATGAACTGTCTTTCACCATGTCCGGACGGTGGGGTTAAATTCCTGCCATTCTGGAAGCAGAATGAGGTGAAAATCTCAACTTACGATCCCGGCAAAAGAAAATTCATCATGGAAACAAGTTTGCTATTAGTAGCATCTTTGGATACAAGCAGATTTATATTTTCAAAAGATGAAAAGAAGAAGGAGGTCATCCCGGCCACGGTGCCGATTTTCAGGAAACATCCGGTCACCCCTCCCGGCGCTCGGGGACAAGCAAGATTCAATTCATTGTGCACCGCCTGCCACTTGTGCGTTTCCGCCTGCCCGACGCAGGTCCTTCAGCCCACTTATTTCCTTTATGGCCTGACAGGATTCCTTCAGCCGAGGATGGATTATATAACCAGCTTTTGCAATTATGAATGTACCTTATGCGGAGAAGTCTGCCCGACCGGCGCGATCCTTCCCCTTCCCCCAGTGGAGAAGAAACTGGTCCAATTAGGAAAGGCCAAGTTTGTCAAGGAAAACTGCGTGGTCTATACTCGAAAAACTGCTTGCGGCGCCTGTTCAGAACATTGTCCTACCAAAGCGGTTAACATGATCCCTTACGAAGGAAAACTGACCATTCCGGAGGTTAACGATAAAATCTGTGTTGGCTGCGGGGCTTGTGAGTACGCCTGCCCCACCGATCCGAAATCCATCTATGTTGAGGGAAATCAACTCCACCTGGTAGCCGAAAAACCGAAAGAGGTTAAAATTGAAGAGAAGATTGATTATAAGGAGGAGTTCCCGTTCTGAGAGAGGCTTAATTCATGGACGATTGAACATGGACGATGGACGATTGAACATTTCATTTTACATGTTAGATTTTATATATTCAGTCATCCTTGAATTTTTTTCTTTTCAGACCGGGTATATTTTTCATTTTTCCGGATAAACAATAAAACATTGATATGAATAAATATGAACTGGAAAACCGGCTGATTGATTTTTCAGTCAGGGTTGTCGAATGCATTGAAGTATTGGAAAAAAGGAACGTCAATCTTCACTTAAAAGACCAGGTTATAAGGTCTTGTACAGCGTGTTCTTTAAATTATGGCGAAGCACAAAGCGCGGAGTCAAAGAAGGACTTTATCCATAAACTTGGAATTGTGATGAAAGAGTTCAGGGAAACTCAGATCAATCTTAAAATGCTGTCGCGACTCAATCCGATTGATCAAGACGTACCCATTACAGGATTAATCAAGGAAAATGATGAACTGTTAGCAATTATGTACCGAACTATCCAAACAGCACGAAAAAATACCTGAAAATTGGAAAATGAAATGTTAAATCGTCCATCGTCCATGTTCCATCGTCCATGAATAGGAATCATTTCTTCAAAACAATCCTGATAATAGTTCCCTTATCAATCACAGATGATTTTACGAAGATCTTTCCTTTGTGATAATTGACAATGATTCGCCGTGACAATGAAAGCCCTAAGCCCCAGCCACGTTTTTTGCTGGTAAAGCCCGGGTGGAAAATAGATTTAAACTGAGATTTGTGAATGCCTTTGCCGGTATCTTCAAAATCGATGTTTACATGCTGGTTGACCTCTTCAATGTTAATATTGATAGTTCCTGAATTGCTCATGGCATCAACGGCGTTTTTACAGATGTTTTCCACCACCCATTCGAAAAGTTGTTTATTCAGCGGTACAATTACTTCTTTTTCAGGAGAAAGATTGATATGAAACCTGACTTTTTTAGAAATCCGGGGCTCAAGGTAGGCGACTGACTCGTAAAGTACGCCGACAAGGTTTTGTGCTTCCAGCTTTGAAGGTGAACCAATCTTGGAAAACCTCTCAGTTATATCTTCTAACCTTTTTACATCTTTTTCAATCTCCATTAATTCTTCGATATTTTTCCCTTTCATCTTTAATAATTCCATCCAGGCCATAATCGATGAAAGCGGTGTTCCCAGCTGATGTGCGGTTTCTTTTGACATACCGATCCAGACCAGGTTTTGTTCTGATTTTCTGGCTGTACTGAATAATAAATAGGAGATTAAAAGAAAAACACTGATGACGGTCAGCATGATATAGGGATAGTACATGATTTGCTCCATCAGGGACGAGTTCATGTAATAAATATAGCTCTTGCCGTAATCCGGAAGGTTGATTTCTATCGGATCGTTTTCAAAAGACATGCTGGCGATAAGATGACTGACATATTCCTGGTCTTTGAGCTTGTTTTTATCCAGGTTACCTGATTCAATGACCAGTTTCCCGGTGCTGTCGGTTATCATCACCGGCACAGAAGCTGAACTGCCCACTACTTCAGAGAAAAAGGACTCAACCAGGTCGTTTAAGACAAACCGGAGCTCGGTAAAAATCGTTGATTCTTTAAAATATAGGAGTTGATATTCATCCTGGACCAGGGGAACTTTTATAGGTTCAAATGAGGAAAACTCTCTTTTCAGGCTATCGGTCATAACAGTAATCCCGGACATATCCTTTTCATTGATATTTTTATAAATCAGGATATGGTCCTCTGCATCTGTGAGGATGATAGGGATCTTGGTATTGTATTCCAGCATTTGCCGGTAAAATTCCACCGTGCGCGATGATTCTTCAAAAAACAAATTGCGATAAGCTTCTGCCAGCAACAGGGCCCTTTTGTATTCCTCTTCCTTGATCTGGTCGAAAAACGCTTTTGTGTAATTAACCAGTTTAGCTTTTCGCTGAATGGCATTCGACCAGATATTGATGCTCAACCGCTCATCTTCGGCAATCTGTTTGACCAGCACGTTGGTATACCAGAGGGAAATAATGATGATCAGCACGGCCGCACCAAATAATAGCCACTTCCATCTCTTTTTCTTGTAGTAAATTTGCACCGGAAAAGTATTTTGTCCTTAACGGGATAAATGCTGATTTATTGAGTGACTAACTGTAACTTATTGGTGTTAAGTTTTCTTAAGATCGCAAAGATAATGTAAATTAAATTATTGCCATGGAAACCGCTTTTCTTACCGACTCCAATCTTTTTACCTGGGTAATCCTTCCATTATTGATCTTTTTTGCCCGTATCCTTGATGTAAGTATTGGAACCCTCCGGCTGATCTTCGTTTCAAAGGGATATAAATTCTATGCGCCATTGCTGGGATTCTTCGAGGTCATAATCTGGTTGTTGGCCATTGGTCAGATCATGCAGCACCTGGATAATTTCTTGTGCTACATCGCCTATGGTTTCGGGTTTGCCACCGGTAACTACCTCGGGATCTATCTCGATGAAAAAATGTCGCTGGGTACCGTGCTGATCAGGGTAGTGCCGAAAATGGATACGTCCAATCTTATCAATCACCTCAGAGAACAAAGCTTTGGGGCTTCACTGGTAGATATTGAAGGGATGACCGGGAAACTCAAGATGATTTTTACCATTGTCAAGCGGAAAGATCTGAAAGAGGTTTTAGGGCTGATCCAGGAACATAACCCGCAATCTTTTGTAACCATTGAAGATGTAAAAACGGCCAAAGAAGGCTACTTCCGGATGTCGCGCAAAAAAATGTTTTCTCCTCTGGCTTTATTCAATGATGTCAGAAAAGGAAAATGAAATTAAAAAAAAGCCATGAAAAAACCCATGTTCTTTTCCGCATTAATTCTGTGTCTATTTTATATTTCAGGCATAGCACAGGATGTAAAGATCTTCCAAAGCGATAAACTGGTTAAAAAGTGGCAGACACCACCGGAATTGAAGGTTCCGGAATCCGTTTGCTACGACTCGGCTGACATGGTATTATTTGTTTCAAATATCAACGGTAAACCGAACGATAAGGACGGGAATGGATTTATCTCGAAGTTGTCACCCGATGGAAAAATTTTAGAACTGAGATGGGTGACTGGCCTCAATGCCCCGAAAGGTATGGGTATTTATAAAGGCAAACTTTTTGTGACTGATATCGACAGGGTTGCCGAGATTGATATCAAAAGCGCTAAGATTATGCGGTACTACGATTTTCCTGAAGCAGGATTTCTTAACGATATTGCTATTGATCAAATTGGAGCGGTTTACATTTCCGATATGATGGGAACCAGGATTTACAGGATATATGAAGACGTCTCCGAAGTCTGGCTGTTTGATACAACCCTTACTTACCCGAATGGTCTGTTTATTGAGGGAAAGCAGTTGCTGATAGGATGTAATAAGATCATCCGGGCAGGAATTTCAGATAAAAAAATCACAGTCTGGCTTGACAACACAGGCAGTATTGATGGATTAGAAGGAACCGGCGACGGCCGTTACCTATTCTCTGACTGGCAGGGAAATGTTTTTCTCGCCGGAACGGATAAAAAAATTGAAAAAATTCTTGATACTTCTTTAGCCGGAATCAATGCAGCAGACATAGAATTCATCCCGTCCATGAAATTGCTTTTGGTCCCTACTTTCAATGATAACCGGGTAATGGCCTACGAGTTTAAATAAATGCAGAATACTACCATTTGTAAATTCCACCTGCCCCCTTGTTGATTAGTACAGCTTATTATACTTTTGCTTCTGCATATTTGCACTAACTATTGTTCACTACCGGACATATAGTGTAACAATATGAACGTCATTTTCGTCCTAATGCGTAAAATTAAAACATAAATAATTTAAAATTAATAAAATACGATAATGGCATATTTTTCGCTGCAAAGATGCGTTACTTTAAAAAAGATCTAAATCTGATTAAGCATGAACCTCAAGAGCATTAACCAAAAAAACATCTTAAACAAAACATTGAGAACGTTGATCATCACAACTATTCTTTTCTCTTTCCTGGCCGCATCCTCCCAGGAAAAAGAATGGACACTGGAAGAATGTATCACCTATGCGCTCGACAACAACATCGACATAAAGAAACAAGTGCTGAATGTCGGGAACCAAAAAGACCTGCTGCTCCAAAGCAAACTGGGAATGCTTCCCAGCCTCAATGCAGGTGCTACCCATGGCTATAACTGGGGAAATACCGTCGACCGGTATACGAACCAGTTTGCTACAACAAGGGTCCAGTCCAATAACTTTTACCTGGGGACCCAATTTAACCTGTTCCAGGGATTGCAACAGATCAATACGATGAACCAGAGCAAGCTTGACTGGCTTGCTACACAGTACGACCTCGATTTACTGATGGATGATATTTCCATCGCCGTAGCTGGTTATTACCTTGACATCCTGTATAATAAGGAAATTTACGCAGTAGCCGGAGAACAGCTTGCTGTGACCAAACAACAGGTGAACCGGATGGAAAAAATGGTCCAGGCCGGTACATTGGCCCGCGGGGATCTGCTTAACATTGAAGCCCAGGCTGCTACAGAAGAATTAGCCCTTATTGAGGCTGAAAATAAGCTGGCTATTTCTTATCTCACCCTGCAACAATTGATTGATCTTCCTGTTACTGCGGGATTCCGCATAGAATCACCGGAACTTAAACCCATCGAAGCACCTCAGGTTACCCTCAACGCACAGAGTATTTATCAGGTGGCTCTTGGCAACCGCCCGGAGATTAAAAGCGCAGAATACCGCGTTCAAAGCGCCGAAAAAGGAATCTCCTTTGCCCGGGGTTACCTCAGTCCTACCCTGAATTTTAGTGGTTCCTGGGCAACAGGGTATTCCGGTGCTTCTAAAGGAGGCTATGATAGCATTGGCGTACTTTATGAAAATGCAGGATATACGCAAAACACGCTGGAACCTGTTACACTATTGGGTACTCGTTATACCGGGGGTACAGTGATCCCTTTTGGAGATCAACTTAATGATAATCAGAATAAAAGTCTCTCCTTCTCTCTTCAGATCCCGATCTTCAATGGCTGGCAAGCCAGGACGGCCATCAGCCAGGCTAAGATAAGAAAGGAAGAAGCAGATCTGACACTTCAGCAAACAAAACTGAACCTTAATGAGAAAATCCAGAGGGCTTATGCCGATGCGGTAGCTGCCTTAAAGAACTTTAATGCTTCAGAAAAGAAACTGCAAGCCCAGAAGGAAGCATTTAAGTATTCAGAACAAAAGTTGGGTGTCGGACTCGTTACATCGGTTCAATATAACGAAACCAAGAAAGAACTGACCCGCGCCGAATCAGACATGTTGCAGGCAAAATACCGCTTTATTTACACAACAACCATTCTTGATTTTTATATGGGTAATCCTATAACCCTGAAATAATTTGTTATAATGGAAGACCTTATCATCAGGTTGAAAAATATCAATAAGTCTTACGGGATTGGTAAGAATCCCTTGCATGTCCTGAAAGGGATTGACCTGGATATAAAAAAAGGCGAACTCGTTTCTATCATGGGTTCTTCAGGATCGGGAAAATCTACCTTGCTTAATGTAATCGGCATACTTGATAATCATGATGAAGGCGAATACATTCTCGATGGATTGCCCATTAAAGATCTTTCAGAAAAGAAAGCAGCACAGCTCCGGAATGAAATGATTGGCTTTGTCTTCCAGTCGTTCAACCTGATCTCCTTTAAAAATGCTATGGAAAATGTTGCTCTGCCGCTGTATTACAAAGGTATCGGACGGAAGAAACGTAACAAGATCGCCATGGATATGCTTGAAAAAATGGACCTGACCGAATGGTGGCATCATTTACCTAACGAATTGTCGGGTGGCCAGAAACAACGTATAGCCATAGCCAGGGCTCTGGTATCAAATCCCCGTATCATTTTGGCCGACGAGCCAACGGGAGCGCTTGATTCAAAAACTTCCATGGAAATGATGGAATTGCTAAAGGAAATCAACCAGACCGGGATCACAATTCTGATCGTAACCCACGAATACGATATAGCCCATTCGACCGACAGGATCATCCATCTTAAAGACGGCCTGATCGAGCGGACAAAGGTGAACGGAAAAAATAAGCATCATTATTTTCAACCAACTGATTAAAAAGTTCAAGCACACCATGGGCATTTTCGACTGGGATAAATGGCAGGAGATCTTCGAAACTATGAAGAAAAACAAGCTGCGCACGTTCCTGACAGGGTTCAGCGTTGCCTGGGGGATCTTTATGCTCATCATCCTGCTTGGGTCGGGTAATGGCCTGGAAAATGGCGTCAGGAAAGAATTTGAAGGTGATGCCACCAATACGCTCTGGATAAACCCCGGCCAGACCAGCGTGGCTTACAAAGGGCTTAAAGCTGGCCGAACCATCCAGTTCACCAATGAGGATCATGACCTCGTGAAAAAGGAAATTCCCCACATCGACAAAATCTCCGGAAGGATAAATGTCTGGCAGAACAATACCATTTCATATAAAAAAGAATACGGCAACTTTGATATTATTGCCTGCCATCCGGGTTATGGTTATTACGAAACCCTGGATGTTTTATCCGGCAGGTTTATTAATGATGATGATATTAAGGATTTCAGAAAGGTTGTGATCATCAGCATCATTGTAAGGGATGCCCTATTTAAAGGAGAAGATCCGATGGGAAAATTTATCCATGTCAGCGGCATACCGTTCAAAGTGACTGGAGTATTTAGCGATGTCGGAGGCGACAGGGATATGCAGCGGGTTTACGTGCCGCTTTCCACGGCGCAGCGGATCTTTAATTATGGCAACAAGATAGCTAACCTGAGCATTGTAACCAAAGATATTGATGTGGAGGAAAGCCAGGCTATGGCTGAAAAGATACGTCAGACCATTGCCCAATCCCATAAGTTTGATCCCACTGACCAACGGGCAGTAGGTGTGTGGAATAACCTCGAACAGTTCAAACAGTTCCTCAACCTTTTCGCCTCAATCAGGCTTTTTATATGGATCATCGGCATCGGGACAATTATTGCCGGGGTTGTCGGTGTCAGCAATATCATGATGATCGTGGTAAAAGAAAGAACGCAGGAGATTGGTATTCGAAAGGCCCTGGGCGCAACACCCTGGTCCATCGTAAGCCTTATACTCCTTGAGTCGGTGCTGATAACTTCTTTTGCCGGTTACATCGGGCTGGTCATGGGGGTGGGTTTGTTGGAACTGATATCGCCCGTTTTTGAAAGTTCAGATACTTTCTTTAAAAACCCGGAAGTGAATATCAGCGTTGCACTGGGAGCAACCGTGGTTATGATTGTTTCAGGCATGCTGGCAGGTTTTGTACCGGCACGGAAAGCCGCCCGTATTCAACCGATAGAAGCACTGAGATATGAATGAACATTATACAATCCAAAGGGTTGTAGTTTTCTCATGGCAGCAAAATGGTTAATGCTTGCTCGGGCAGGGGGACACTGAGGGATGCTAATAAAACCCCCCTGCCTTTTTTAAAGAAAATATGAAAAATTGAATATGAGTATCCTTGATTACGACAAATGGCAGGAGATCGTGATTGTTCTGAAAAAGAACAAACTTAGAACCTTCTTTACCGCGTTTGGCGTTTTCTGGGGGATTTTCCTCCTTGTTGTTATGATGGGCTCTGGTAATGGCTTACGGAACAGTGCACTGGAAGGTTTTGGAAATATGGCGACCAACAGCTTTTTTATGTGGACCCAACGCACAAGCATGCCTTATAAAGGATTCCAGCGGGGCCGCTTTTATAATTTCCGGAATGCTGATACAGAAGCCATTAAACAAAACATTCCCGAAGCTGATAAAGTTGCACCCAGGTTACAGGCATTTGGTTTCAGGGGCGGCGGCAGCAATGTGATCCGGGGTGAGCGGACCGGGGCTTTCGATATTTATGGTGATACCCCGGAATTCTTCGAAATTATGCCCGTGAAAGTCGCGCAAGGCCGGCTGATTAATAAAATGGATGTTGACGAACAGCGTAAAATAATCGTCATTGGTGACAGGGTTTACCAGGAAATGTTTAAAAAAGATGAAAACCCTATTGGAGAATACCTGCAGATACAGGGTGTTTATTTTAAAGTGGTTGGAGTTGTAAAATCCAAACAACGCGGGTTTCAGGCTGAAAGGGATGAAAAATCGATCTATATGCCCTTTAATACGCTCCAGCAAACTTATAATTACGGCGATATAGTGGGATGGTATTCTATTACGGCAAAGAAAGGCGTCCCTGCATCAGAATTAGAGCAGAAGACCAAAGATTTTCTAAAGACCAGGCACCACATTCATCCTGATGATAACCGCGCTATTGGCTCCTGGAATATGGAGACAGAATTCAACAAGTTTAATAACCTGTTCGCGGGGATAACCATACTGGTCTGGATCGTAGGATCAGGAACACTTTTTGCCGGAGTCGTCGGGGTGAGCAATATAATGCTGATCGTGGTGAAAGAACGGACAAAAGAGATTGGAATACAACGGGCTATCGGCGCTCCGCCTTCTGCCATTATAAGCCAGATCATCGTGGAATCTGTCTTCCTGACCACCATGGCAGGTTATGTCGGCTTAGTCATTGGGGTAGGCCTGATAGAACTGGTAGACTACCTGATCACATCAAGTGGCGCGGAATCAGAAATGTTCCGGAACCCGGAAATTAATTTCAATATGGCGATGTTGTCCTTAGGTATCCTGGTCATTTCAGGCATATTTGCCGGTTTAATCCCGGCCCGCCGTGCGGTCAGCATCAAACCGATCGATGCATTAAGAGATGAATAACTTAATAATATCATACAGTCTATGAAAAAAGCGTTAAAAATACTGGCAGGAGTGGTTGTGATATCGATTTTCGTTTATACCATTTATTTCCTTTATCAGAAATCGCAGGCCAAACCCATTGAATACGAAACCACCCAGGCCGTGAAAACAGAGATCATTAAAAGCACGGTGGCTACCGGATCAGTGGTTCCCCGGAAAGAGATCATGATCAAGCCACAGGTCTCCGGAATCGTAGAGGAACTTTATGTCGAAGCAGGTAATATGATCAAAAAAGGTGACCTGATCGCCAAAATCAAGATCATACCGGATATGGTCAGTCTGAATAATGCTCAATCCCGCCTTAACCGGGCCAAAATCAGTTTTGAGGATTCGAAGAGACAATATGACCGGCAAAAAGACCTGCTGGACCAGGGAGTCATTGCCCGTGCTGAATTCGAATCTTATGATTTGGCTTATAAAAATGCCATAGAAGAAGTGGAAGCGGCCGAAAACAACCTGGAACTGATCAAAGAAGGCCAGACTAAAAAAGGCGGCCAGATAACCAATACAATAGTCAAGTCGACCACTGAAGGCATGGTTCTGGATGTTCCGGTTGAAGTTGGGTTTTCCGTCATCGAAAGCAATACATTTAATGATGGTACAACCATCGCTTCCGTGGCCGATATGGGCGATATGATCTTCGAAGGAAAGATCGATGAAACCGAAGTCGGAAAGATCCGGGAAGGCATGCCGCTGATCCTGACCGTAGGGGCCATTGATGATGCTTCCTTCAGCGCGGTTTTGGAACATATATCACCAAAAGGGATAGAAGAAAACGGAGCTATCCAGTTTGAGATCAAAGCCAACGTGGAACTGAAACAAGACCAGTTCATCCGCGCGGGTTACAGTGCTAATGCAAAAGTTGTCCTCGACCGGACCGACAGCGTGATGGCTATTCCTGAAAGTATCCTCCAGTTTGAAGGCGATTCCTCATACGTGGAGGTTGAAGTTGCGCCACAACAATTTGAAAAGAGATATATAAAAACCGGCCTCTCCGATGGAATCAACGTCGAAGTGAAATCGGGGCTGTCGATGGAAGATAAGATCAAGAAACCGGGCGGATCGTTAAAATGATGGATAAATAAGCCTAAAAATCGCTGATAAAGTGATACTTTAAGAAGATTTAAAGTAACTTCGCTGCTTAAAAAATCCTAATAATCAATACCATGCTTTACAAATTTTTATCTTCAACCCTATTGGCCATGGTGGTAGTTTTTACTATTTCCTGCCAGCAAGCTGCAAAAACTGAATCCCAGATGGAAAATGAGTATTCAGGAACTGTTCCGGGGCAACAACCCCTGACACCTGCATCACCCGAACACGTGGCCCAGCGCCTCGGCACTTTCGCCCCTTTTACCCTGACCTCCGATATCAGCCATCTGTCTGCAAAGGAAAAACAGATCCTTTCCATCCTGTTTGATGTCGCCGATATCATGGACGGCCTGTTCTGGCAGCAGGCCATGGGCCCGAAAGACGCCTTCCTCGCGAGGATACAGGATGAAACCGCCCGCAAATTTGCACTGGTCAACTACGGCCCATGGGACCGTCTCGATGGAAACAAGTCATTCATCGCTGAAGTAGGACCAAAACCCGAAGGAGCCAATTTTTACCCGGTGGATATGACCAAAGAGGAATTCGAAGCTTTCAATGATCCAAATAAGAAAAGCCTCTATACTATCATCCGCCGTAATGAAGACGGCACCCTCCGCAGTATCTGGTACCACCAGGCTTTTGAAACACAGTTGAAAAAGGCTGCTGTATTGATAAAACAGGCTGCTTCCCTGGCGGAAGATGCCGGACTGAAAAAATACCTTGAACTTCGCGCTGACGCCTTACTCACAAGCCAATACCAGGCCAGCGATTTTGCGTGGATGGAAATGCGGTCATCTGATATCGATTTCGTTGTCGGTCCTATCGAGAATTATGAAGATGCCCTGTTTGGTTACAAAGCCGCTTTCGAAAGCTATATCCTGATCAAGGACCCGGTCTGGAGTGCACGTCTTGTGAAATATGCAGCCATGCTTCCCAACCTGCAACGCGGACTGCCGGTGAAGGATGAGTATAAGACAGAAATCCCCGGAGCCGATGCCGACCTGAATGCCTATGATGTGGTTTACTATGCAGGCGACTGCAACGCCGGGAGCAAAACTATCGCCATTAACCTGCCAAACGACGAAGAAGTTCAACTGAAAAAAGGTTCCCGAAAACTACAGCTTAAAAATGCCATGCTGGCGAAGTTTGATAAGATCATGATCCCCATCGCAGATCTGCTTATCGACCCATCCCAGCGCAATAATGTTACCTTCAACGCTTTCTTCGAAAATACCATGTTCCACGAAGTGGCCCACGCCATGGGTGTTAAGAATACTATCAACGATAAAGGCCCTGCCAGGACTGCCCTTAAAGAAATGTATTCTTCCATCGAAGAAGGTAAAGCCGATATCATGGGACTGTATCTCGTTACCAAACTCTATGAAATGGGTGAACTGACCGAAGGGCAGGTGATGGACAACTACGTGACTTTCTTTGCGGGCACTTTCCGTTCTGTACGGTTCGGCGCAGCCAGTGCTCACGGCAAATCAAACATGATGCGCTTTAACTTCTTCCGGGAAGAGGGCGCTTTTACCCGTAATACCAATGGAACTTTTACGGTTGATTTTGAGAAGACAAAAGCCGCCATGGAAAAGCTGGTACAAAAGATTGTCTATATCCAGGGTGATGGCGATTATGAAGCAGCCAAACAGTGGGTGGAAACCGAAGGTGTCGTCAAACCGGACCTCCAGGCTGACCTTGAACGTATCAATGCGGCTAATATCCCGGTTGATGTGGTGTTTGAAAAAGGGAAAAAAGTTTTGGGATTATAACAATTAAAAATTTAGTCTTCTGACTTCTGACTCCTGTCTTCTAAAACAAACAATTTAACAATTTAGCCATTTAACAATCTGACAATGAAACGTTTAAATCTACTTGTTGCACTATTTATCCTGTTCTTCGGATCTTCGCTTAGGGCAGATGAAGGTATGTGGTTGCCCATCTTCGTGGAAAGGCTGAATTATGTGGATATGCAGAAAATGGGACTCCATCTTACTGCTGAAGAAATGTACAGTATCAATAACTCCAGCATGAAAGACGCCATCGTTGGCCTGGGGAATGGCAATCAGCCCGGCGGTTTTTTCTGCACCGCGGAAGTAGTTTCTGACCAGGGACTGCTTTTCACGAACCACCATTGCGGATTTGATGTGATTCAGAAACACAGCTCTATAAAGCACGATTATCTTACAGACGGTTTTTGGGCTATGAGCAAGGAAGAAGAGCTTCCGAACGAGGACCTCAGCGCTACATTCTTTATACGAATGGAAGATGTGACCGATTCAATCATACCCTTTCTTTCCGATACCATGTCAGCCTCCGGCAGGTCGGCCAAGGTCAGGGAAATCACCACCAGGTTGAAGAAAAATGCCGATCCCGGCAAGAAATTCTTTGTGAATGTGACAAGCTTTTTCAACGGGAATGAGTATTACCTGTTCGTTTATGAGGTTTACACCGATATTCGCCTTGTCGGCGCCCCGCCATCATCTATAGGCAAATTCGGAGGCGATACCGACAACTGGATGTGGCCCCGGCATACTGGCGACTTCAGCATTTTCAGGGTCTATACCGCTCCTGATGGCAGCCCGGCCGCTTATTCCAATGATAACGTACCCTTCAAACCAAAGCACCACCTGCCTGTCAGCATTGCAGGCGTGGAAAAAGGCGACTTTGCTATGATCTGGGGTTATCCGGGAAGCACCGACCGTTACCTTTGCTCCTATGGTGTTGATTTCCAGATTAAATATTTTGATCCAAATATTGTCAGGTTACTTGGTGAACAACTGTCAATCTGGAAAGAAGATATGGATGCCGACCGGGAAGTCGGGATCAAATATGCCTCCAAATATGCTTCCACGGCTAATGGCTGGAAATACTACCTCGGAGAATTAAAAGGTTTGAAAAAACTGAATGTGAAAGGACAGAAAGAAGAGATAGAAGCGAAGTTCACGCAATGGATCGCCCAGGATAAGGCACGCCAGGAAAAATATGAGAACGTCTTAAAAAACTTAGAATCAGGATACGGGCAAATCGGTTCCAAATTCGAACCATTTATCCTGGCTGCCCTTGGTGCCAATTCACCGGAGATTCTCGGTTTTGCCCAAACATTCACACAACTGGCCGGCCTGCTGGAAAGCAAGGATAAAACCGGCGCTATTGATGAAACTGTCAATGAGCTGAGAGAATCGGCCAAAGAACAATTCAAAGATTACAATGCCCCGACTGATCAAAAAGTCTTCGCACGATTGATGGAAATTTATTCAAAGGAGATGCCAGCCGACAAGCAGCCCAATGGCTTCAAAGATATGGTGGCGAAATACAAAGGTGATTTTCAGGCTATGGCTGCTGATTTATTCGAAAAGTCAATCTTCAGCTCATTAGAGAAAACCAATGCATTTCTGGATAAACCCAGCTTCAAAGCTATTGCGAAAGATCCGGCTTATAAGCTTGGCGGAGAATTAATGGGAGCGATGATGAGCATGTCAGGTGAATACAGGACCGCTAACCAGGAAATAGGAAAGAATGAAAGGCTCTTCATGGCCGGTCTTCGGGAAATGATGCCGGATAAGACCTTCTATCCCGATGCCAATTCCTCGATGCGCTTCACCTATGGATCAGTACTGGATTATAAAGGTGCTGATGCGGTCTATTATGACTATGTGACGCATTTAAGCGGTGTTATGGATAAGGAAGACCCCACCAATGAGGAATTCATCGTTCCGGCAAAATTAAAGGAATTATATGCTAAAAAGGATTTCGGAAGATATGGAAGCGGGGATGACCTCGTAACCTGCTTCCTGACCGACAATGACATCACCGGCGGGAATTCCGGAAGTCCGGTGATCAATGGAAATGGTGAACTTATCGGACTGGCTTTCGACGGAAACTGGGAAGCCATGAGCGGTAATATCGCTTATGAACCTAAACTTCAGCGTACCATCTGTGTGGATATCCGTTATGTGCTTTTCATCATTGATAAATATGCCGGTGCACAAAACCTGATCGATGAACTGACCTTTGGGCCTAAGAATATAAAGATCCCCCGGGAAGTAAAACCAAAGGAGGTGGAGAAAACAGTTGGGAAGATATAATTCTTTAGTAAGAAGTTATAGTATTCTTTTTTAAGTTGGTTTTTGTTTTTTCGTATAGATGAAACTATTCCTGGAAAACTTCCCATCCTGGGGTTTCTGCTTTGCATACTCATTCAGGCAGGCAGGACAAAGGCAGCTGTCATAGAGATTTTCAATCTCCACCAGCTTATCCAAAGGCAAAAACACCTCATAGCACCAGCACTTGCCGGATTTACTGCAGCTGAAATGCTTTCCGCACCGCGGGCACATTGATAATTCGTTATGGATTGTCATAAGGTAGTCATAAGGTTGTCATAAGGTTGTCAATGAGAAAATTACAATAAATGACAACTTAATGACTATTTAATTCTATGCTTACTTTTTCAACTTTACCGCCAACGGGCGGGTTCATCTTTGATATCTTTATCCTGGAGGCAGTTATTTGAGGAAATTCCCGGGCTATACGTTTTAGTATCCGCCTGGCGACATTTTCCAGCAGGTGCGACTTAACAGCCATCTCTTTCGCCACAAAGCCATAAACTGCCTGGTAATTAACCGTTTTTGCCAGGTTATCAGTCACCTCGGCTTCCTGAGTGTCTCCCGAGTTTGACACTTCATTTTTGTAATTAGTTTATATACAGCACAGTAGTGGCTTGCATAGAGGTTTGTGCCACTACATTTTGTTCTTTTTTATAAGATTTTAGATGGTATTCTCATGTTCAT
>Ga0268276_1000177_pt1 | contig 77569 bp, 73 predicted proteins | sample saktaG_4_FD_190145 | JGI IMG/M metagenome (GOLD analysis project Ga0268276, IMG submission 190145) | Saline water microbial communities from Sakinaw Lake, British Columbia, Canada - sak_2010_1_5_45m | ecosystem: Environmental > Aquatic > Non-marine Saline and Alkaline > Saline ... | reverse complement strand
TTTCTAAAACTATACAGGAGTTTCTCTAAAATGGGAATTCTGTTTACCATCCTGATGGGAATTTGGTTTACCATTACCATAGGAATTCTGTTTACCATAGTACTGGGAATTCAGTTTACCATTTCCACTTGATCTAAAGCAGCTGATTTAATATTACCAAAGGTCTTGCCGTTGATGATGGGTGCTCCGGTATCCGGATTGGTGCCTACTACCAGCCTAAATTGTAAGGATGAATCTCGGGGAACAGTTATGACATCTGCCATTTATTTTTCACCTCCTTTTTTAGAATTATAAATCAAGTAAAACTAAGAAATATATGAACATATTGTCATATCTCAATATAATAGTCAATATTAGAACATTATTGCCCTTTATAATGTATAAAGCTTCCTATTTCTTTGATTTCCTTATAAATACTCCTTATTTTATAAACCCTGTTAAGTGAGTATCTACTAAACAGGGTAAAACTATAAAGGAATCCTCCCCGATACAAGAAGGACCCCCTTGACTTACCTATATATAAAATTACTATTTGTAAAATTAATAAAAAAAGTTTATGATAAGCATAAGAATCTATAAAGGTATGCCACAAGAAAAATTAGTGGTTAATTTTCGAAACTTCACCTAGAGTCGTGCATAAACGAAGTTCTTCGATTATTTTAAGTTAGCCACTCATTGCGTGCAGAGAAAAGGAGGAAGTTTAAAATGGATAAGTGGGAATATAAGATAATAGGGCTGTCCTACAAGGGCTCCTACAAGGGCAAAGAAAATGAACCAGCATTAAATGATCTAGGGAATGAGGGTTGGGAACTTGTGTCCGTGACTCCGTATGTTGGTATTGTTCCGCCCTTCGCATATTTAAAAAGAAGAAAGAGCTGATTTTGGGAATAGGGGACGGAATAGAGGACAGTAACCGTTTTTTGGGAATTAATAAAAAAATTGCCCGCAATGGCAGATAACATGATGTAAAAGACTTCGTCCAAATTTTGCTTCGCAAAACTTCTTTCACATCAGAAATGTTATATAAAATAGCGGTTTTCATCATTTTGATAAATCTCCCACCTAGAATATAATAATGATTTTTAGCCTATTCTATTAACCTATTACAGTACCCTTGACCATCTCCGGTTACTCTTCCCATACTCCCCCGAAACTACCACTGTAAATAATCAAGCATGAGACTTTTTGCGGCACTGGCTTCTACAAACGCCGGGAGAAGAAATTGCAAAGAGAAGAAAAAGAAGAAGAGAAGGGAAAGAGAGGGAGAAGGGGGAGAGAAACTAAGAGAAAATCCCATAGAGAACAAATAAAAGCCATTTTTTGAAGACTCTAAACCTAAGCGTTCCATGTCGTCATTTGGGGGATTTCTACAAACCTTTGGTAAGTTCCTGAGCCTTTTTAAGGAAATCTCCAGCCGCTTTTAAAGCGAAACTATCCCCTTCTTCCGACCATCTGTCGTAATAATCGGCGTCCTCTCTTAGCCTTTTACCTTTTCCGAGGGCTTCTATTAAACTGCCTGGGAGCACAGCCTTGTCTCTACATAAAGAGCCCGCATAGCAACAATAAGACAATAGTGGCTGTGCTCTCGGTAGTTCTTGGCAAACAAAAGGGCTCTGGCGGAATGGAACATAGAGTAATAGGACTGGATAGTGGCCCATTTGTAATCTTTATCATTAAAAGTTTTCTCGGCCCTTTCCAGGTCCCGTTGAGCTATCCCAAGGGTTTTTGTCAGGAGGGCTTTCCCACGCGGGAATTCCCGTATTTTATCTCTCTTTAAACACTGCTCAAATTCTGGATTCATCTTTAGACTCCCACAGGGTTATGCCATGTTCTATCTCTTCAAAAAATACCGATTCTTCTTTTTCCATTTTGACAAACTGGGTCGAGTTGCGAATAATAGGTTGAAGTTTTTCTCTGAGGTGGTTTTTCTTTATCTTATCTTCAATGGCCTTTGAGCTATCGGCTAATATAAAAATGTCTATATCACTACTGGCTATATTTTCCCCCCGGGCACAACTGCCAAACAGTACTATTTTTTTAGAGAGTGCTTTTAATTTATTCACCAGGGGCTGTAAGAGCATGGTAGTCTTGAGGACTTTCAATTGCTTAATAACGGGATTGTTATAATCAACCGAATAAAGATAGATCTTTGCCTTCTTTTCCCGCAGGACGAGCTTTTCTTTAGCGAGTTTACGAAGAGAGAAATTAACCCCTGCTCTGCTAAGCTTGGTGGCCTTTTCGATTTCATTAGCCAGAAATTGCTTGCCCGGGCTTTGGATAAGAAAGTTTAAGACTTTCTGGGCATTAGTTGATATAAGACTATTATTCATATAAAGCTCCAACGTGTTATCTAATAAATTAGATGTACGTCTAAAATAATATACGATTATCTAAGAAATGTCAAAGGGAATTATAACAGTGCCTGTAAAACATTTAACCTAAAACAAATAATTTTTTCATAATGAGCTTTACCGTATTAAAATTTATTAAATATTTCTGATTGTTAGCTTTAAATATGACAGGTAGGGTGGCCGTCCCCTGTTCCTTTTTATCTAGATTTGCTTACCCATGATATAATGAGGAACATTTTCCCCTAATAAATATCGGGGGAAAGAGTATTCCCCGGTAAACAATATATTAAAATTCAACTTTATAAAAAAATCTTTTGCCCTTTCTGACATTACACCAAAATGAATTCCCCGAATATTTTTCCTTTTTAGAAAATCAAGAAAATAATCGACCAGCAAAGAGCCAAGATTTTGTCTTCTATATTCCGTTCTAATGTTGATGTGTAAAGTTGCAGGATATTCTTTGGAAAAATCAGGTGAAATAAACTCTCCTTTTAAATAACTGGATATAATATTTTTCATCAATATTAGATTATTTCTGCGTAAAAGCTGACGACGACCTAAAGCTTTATATATTAATCTTGGAACAATCTTATATTTCATTAATCTACGCATCTTTCGAACATCCTGAGCTCCCATAATATAACCAATCACCTGATTTCCTTTTACTGCAACAAAGCAGGATAAAGGTTCATAATCAGTAAAATATATGGTCAATATGTCAGCCAGTATTTCATTATCAAAGATATAAGCCCTGTTTTCTCCCCAAAATACACTCTCAAGACTAATTTTTCGAATAGCATCTCTATCTTTTATCTGATAGTTACGAATTTTTATACTCATTACTTCCATATTGATTAATCCTATTGTCGCTGCATGAAACCCTCATAAACACTGGAAGACCGCATCATGTTCTTTTCTGTTTCTCCGGGTAGTGGTTATGGTTAATCAGGGTAAACTTTCTACGGCAAATAGTTCATTTTTCCGAATAGATGACTCGAGTAAATTTTTTAGTAAGAGATTTTTTAATTGACTTTTATAAGATGCAAGTGCTTTTTGCTTCAAATTTTTTGTTTCTTCCGATAGCATTAATCTTTCCCATCCTCCATCAAAACTAATTAAACTAATTGGCGGCAGGGTGTATAAATCAGGAGCGTATTTTTTGGGACGAGGATATAGGGGGTGATGAACTAAGTATTTATAAGCGATTTTTTTGTTTAGAGATTGTTCTAATATTTTCTCTACAATTTTGCCGATGGTAGCATGGTCTTTATGAGTATCGCTAGGATGAGGGTAGAGGATAATATCGGGATGGTAACTGTCTATTTGATTTTGGAAAATTTTTTCTAGTTCTGCCTGACTTTGTTGTGCAAGCTTACCGTCCGGATAATTTAAGAAAATTAAATTATTAACTGGCACCCCCAAAATACTGGTGGCGGTTTCAAATTCCGAGTATCGCAAATCTTTTAAACTATGTTTATTACCATCGGTAACTAAAACAATTTTAACCTCAGCCCCCCTCTGTACTGATTCGGCAATATAGCCACCGCAGGCAATTGTTTCGTCATCGGGGTGAGGTGAAAAAACCAAAACTTTTTGGCCTTTTTCCGGCAGTTTTACATCATTTAAAAAATAAATTGTCAACTGTGGCATAACCGGATTTATTCTGATATACCAAAAAATTCCAGCACAAATAATCAAAACGATGGTTAAAATAAAAGCCTGGATTTTACGGTTATTTTTGATTTTTCTTAATAACTTTTTCATAAGCCTTTAGCTCTTTTCAAAACTTTTCTGAATTTGCTGATCTGAAATAATTTCGAGCGGTCTCTTTTTCATTTTCTCAATCAATTTTTCATCACTCAATATTATGATAACATCTTTCGCTATTAAATTTGAAGTTTTTTATTTTCTCAATCAGTCTTGTGGGTTTCACCTGGAGAAAAAACATATATTTCATGCCCTAAAGAAAAAGGCAGGGTTTTTTCTGGGGGTTTAAAAATTCCAAATAAACTTCGTAAATTTTTTGCAGAGCTTCCGTATCCCTTTCCATAAAACGAAGGAAATTGCCGTGGTAAAATAATTTTTTAATTTTTATTTGAAAATAGCGTTCGCTCTATTGACATTCCTAAATATTTTATGTATAAGAAGTATGAATACAAAAAAATATGCATTTTTTATAATTAAAGTAAAATTCGTGCAAAATTTTTAAAAAATTTAGAGGAGAACCATGAATCAAAAAACTACATCGGACAAACCTCCCCAGCGAAGGAAAAATGGTAAAGACCGAAAAGTATTTTTAGGTCCTGTCCCTGACCTTGAAGAACACGTTCGCCCGGACTGGTGGAGCCGCATCTTTAATTATCTTTATTTAAAAACTGATGGTGACGTAGTAGACGACTTGAGTATAACTACTCGTGAAATTACCCAATTTTTGGATATTCTAAAACTCTCAGCAGAAGACAGGATTCTTGACTTGTGCTGTGGGCAGGGTAGACATTCCCTTGAATTGGCCAGGAGAAATTTTAAAAATATTGAAGGATTGGACCGCTCCCATTATCTAATCCAAAAAGCTAAAGCACGTGCAAAAAAAGAAGATATGAATATCAAGTTCAGAGAGGGTGATGCCCGCAAAATTCCCTCTCCATCCGATACTTTTGATGCTGTAACCATATTGGGTAACAGCTTCGGCTATTTTGAGACTATCCAGGATGACCTGAGGGTACTAAAGGAAGTATTTAGAGTTTTAAAACCTTGGGGAAAACTTCTTATTGAGATTACCGACGGAGAATACTTAAGGAAACACTTTCAAAGCAGATCTTGGGAGTGGATTGACAAAAAACATTTTGTTTGCAGAGAGCGCTCGCTTTCTCTTGATAAGCAGCGTCTCATATCCAGAGAAATTATTAGTCATGTAGAAAAAGGCATGATAACAGACCAATTCTACGCTGAAAGACTTTACTCTAAAGAAAGTTTAACTCGCCTTTTGGAAACAGCTGGTTTCAGTGACATAACTTTTCATGGCCAAATCTCTCCTGATTCCAAACGAAATCAAGATTTGGGTATGATGGAAAGATGTATAATTGTTACAACTGTGACTAAAAAAGAATGGACACCCGTTAAAAAGAAGCCCAAAAAAGAGCTAAAAAATGTGGTAGTAATTTTAGGAGACCCTCAAAAAACAGACCTTTTAAAACCTTCTACCATCTTTGATGATGATGATTTTTACACTATAGACCAATTAAAATCAGGATTAAAGGAACTGAAAAATTTTAATTTTACTTATCTAAACAATCACGATACTTTAATACAGGACTTAGTAAAAGCGAAAGAGAAAATTAATTTTGCCTTTAACCTGTGCGATGAAGGTTACTATAATGATGCGCAAAAAGAGCTCCATATACCCTCTTTGCTGGAAATGCTCGGTGTAGCATACACCGGCTCAGGGCCCCAATGCCTTGCTTACTGTTATGACAAATCATTAGTACGTGGAATTGCCAGGGAGATGGAAATCCCGGTACCGGAAGCTTTCTTTATTAAGCCCGAAGACACTACCTTTGAATTGCCCTTTAGTTTTCCGGTAATTGCAAAACCCAACTTCGGAGATTCCAGTTTTGGGATTACCCAGATGTGCGTTGCAAATAATTTTGAAGAATTAGTAAATGCTATTTCAGAGATCAGGGAAAAATTTGGTTACGATAAACCCATTCTGGTTGAGGAACTTCTTACCGGAAAAGACCTTAGTGTCGGGATAATAGGAAATCCTCCTGAACCCTATACCGTCTTACCTATCATTATGGCAGATTATTCATCACTGCCGGAAAACTTGCCACAGATATGCGGTTACGAGTCTAAGTGGCTCCCGGAATCACCTTACTGGAATATAAAATCTACTGCTGCTGACCTTCCAGAAGATATAGAAAAATTTATTATAGAGTGTTGTTTGAAACTATCCGAGAGGTTGGAATGTAAAGATTACTGTCGATTTGACTGGAGAGTCGATGCTAATGGCACCCCAAAGCTCCTTGAAGTAAATCCCAACCCAGGTTGGTGCTGGGATGGTCATCTGGTCAAGATGGCCGAGATTGCAAGGATATCATATGGCGAAACGTTAAAAATGATTTTACAAGCAACCGAACAACGACTTGGCATACACAGATCATGACCGCTTCTTCTATCTGTTTATACTCGTTATAGTCGGAAGGTGATTAGAATTTTAAGGATTGATGGTATTGATAAAGAACTGATCTCTTTCATCTATCTCAGTAACAATTGTTCCCTCCGGATAAAAATAATCTGAATGTATCTGTAAATTTGTCTTTAAGTTTCATAATTATTCTCCATTCATAACATATTATAAAAAATGCCAGTGGACTGTTGTCCCCTGTCATTTTATTAGCTGTTCGGCGATTTGGGCGGCATTTAGGGCGGCGCCTTTTCGCAGGTTATCAGAGACTATCCACATCACCAGGCCGTTTTCGGTGGAGATATCTTCTCTGATTCTGCCTACAAAGACTTCATCCTTTCCCTCGGCAAATAAAGCCAGAGGGTATTCTAATTTTCCCGGATTGTCAATCACTTTAACCCCGGGGAAGGCACTTAATATTTTCCGGGTCCTCTCGAGAGAAATTTTCTTTTTAGTTTCTATGTGAACTACTTCCGAATGGGCTCGATAGACCGGGACCCTCACTGTGGTGGCAGCTACTCGAATATTATCATCTCCCAATATCTTTCTGGTTTCGTCCAACATCTTCATTTCTTCTGAAGTGTAGCCATTCTCTTTAAAAACACCGATCTGGGGGATTGCATTATAAGCTATCTGATAAGGATAGGCCTTGATTTCAAATTCTTCACCTTTAGCAATAGAAGCAGTTTGATTCTTTAGTTCTGCTATGGCTTCTTTCCCGGTTCCGGAAACGCTCTGATAAGTAGCTACAACCACTCTTTCTATCCCTACCTCATCATAGATAGGCTTTAAAGCCATCACCATCTGAATAGTAGAACAGTTAGGATTAGCGATTAACCCCTTGTGCCATTTTAAATCATCAGGATTCACTTCCGGAACTACCAGAGGAACGTTGGGGTCCATACGGAAGTATTTACAATTATCTATTACTATCGTCCCCTGCCGGACTGCCAGGGGGGCAAAGTAGGCACTTACTTCATCACCGGCCGAAAAAAGGGCGATATCAATTCCGGAAAAGGAATCTTCCTTTAACTCCTGGACTATAATTTTTTCTCCGTTAAATTGATATACTCTGCCAGCTGAACGGTCAGAGGCGAAGAGGTTTAATTTTTCCACCGGGAATTTTCTCTCTTCCAGAACCAATCTCATCTCTTCTCCTACCGCTCCGGTAGCTCCTACGACGGCTACATTATATTTTCTCATTTTCTTCACCTGTTTTATCTAAATCAAATTCTTTATGTATTGCTTTTACCGCATCTTCTATGCGGGAATCGGAAATCAGACAGGATATTCTAATTCCGGAAGTGCTGATCATATCTATATTTATCCCTTCTTTGGCTAAAGCCCCGAACATCCTGGCGGCTATAGCCGGGTCGCTGGTAATCCCTGCTCCCACAATGGAAACTTTGGCTACTCCCGGTTCTGATATTACTCCTTTGGCTTCAATTTTATCTGCTATTTGTTTGGTGATTCGAATAGATTTATCAAAATCGTTTAAAGCAACGGTAAAGGCTATGTCATTCACCTTATTATGATGAGCGCTTTGGATAATCATATCTACAATTATCTCTTCTTCGGCTAAGGCTTTGAATAATTCATAGGCTACGCCGGGAACATCCGGAACCCCCTGGACTACGATTTTACCTACATTGGTCTCCTGGGTTACTCCCCTTACGATTACTTTTTCTAACATCGGGTCTACCTCCTTTATAAGCGTACCTTCTCCTGGAATAAAAGACGATTTAACTAAAATTTTTACCTTATAATTCCTGGCCAAATCTATAGCCCTATAATGCATCACTTTGGCCCCCAAACTGGCCATTTCGGCCATTTCATCATAGGAAATTACCGGGATTCGACGGGCTGTGCGGACAATTCGCGGATCAGCAGTGTAAACTCCATCGACATCAGTATAGATTTCACATCCTTCTGCCTCCAGCTGAGCTGCCAGAGCGATAGCGGTAGTATCTGACCCTCCTCTACCCAAAGTAGTGATATCACCATTGGCGTCAATACCCTGAAAGCCGGCTACGATAATTATTTTACCTTTTTCTAAAGCTGACTTTAACTTTTTATGGTCTACGGCGGTAACCTTGGCCCTGGTATGAACGGCATTAGTAACAATTCCGGCCTGCATTCCGGTAAAAGAGATAGCATCCCAGCCCAGGGAGTGAATAGCCATAGTGACCAGGGCGATAGAAACCTGTTCGCCGGTAGAAATTAGCATATCTAATTCTCGCTCATTAGGAGAGGAGGTAATTTTGCCAGCCATCTTGATTAATTCATCAGTGGTCTTCCCCATCGCTGAAACTACTACTACCACTTTATTTCCTTCTTTTGCCTTTTCTACTATTTTCTCGGCTACCTTTTTTATCCGCTCGATATTTGCTACCGAGCTTCCTCCGTATTTTTGCACTATAATATTGTTCATCAGTAATAAATATACTCCTTAATTAGTAGTTAGTGAATAGTTATAATTCGTATTGCGTATCGAGTATCGCGTTAAGAAAATCAGAATTCAGGAGCAGTGCTACAATTTCGTTGTTCCTTCCAAATCGGCTTCCAACACTAAGGTGCGACAATTTATCCCTGCTTTTAAAAAAGCTTCTTTCATTATCTTGCTTATCGCTTCCTCTCTACCCTTTTTGGTTAAAGAAACTGCCGAGGGTCCGGAACCGCTTAGGGCAGCACCGGCTAAACCCGTTTTTTTTATTTTTAAAAACATATCTTCAATCCCCGGAATAAAGGGCGCCCTATAAGGCTGGTGAAGTCTATCCTCCATAGCCTCAGCCAACACTTCCCAATCTGAATTTTGTAAGGCATTAACTAAAAGAGCAGATCTGCTTAAATTAAATATCGCCTCGGATAAAGTTACTTTTTGGGGCAAAACTTTTCTCATCTCTTTTGTATTTAAAGTAAATTCCGGTATCGCCAGCACAATTCGTAAATCGGGTGAGGTTTTTATCCTGGTCCACTTTATCTCCTCTTGGCCTGTTTTATAAGCCAGGGTAAGTCCCCCGATTAGAGCAGGGACAATATTATCCATATGCCCTTCTAAAGAAAGAGCCAGTTCAAGCGTCTCCTGATTAGTGAAATCAACATTAAAGAGTCTAACTGCCCCCACTATTCCCCCTATTATTGCTGATGCACTACTACCTAATCCCCTGGTAACCGGTATTTCATTGAGCGCTTTTATCTTTAATCCCTTTTTAGGGATATCTTTATAAATTTTTTTTAAAACCAGGTTTATGGATTTCCAGATTAGGGTATCCTCTTTCTTTTTGACCGAAAACTTTTCCGCTCCTTCTCCCTGGTATTCAATAATCAGGCCCTCTTCTGTTTCTTCTATCTCCAGATTCAAATATAATTTTAAAGCCAGACCCAGACAGTCAAAACCCGGACCCAGGTTGGCGGTAGTCGCCGGAACTCTAATTTTTATCATAAATCCTCTCCTTTAAATCGCATCCCTACCTTAACACTCGCAACTTAAAATAATTTCTAGTTGGTTAGATAGTAAGCTGAATTTGTATTAATTTCTCAACCGGATAACCGGTAAACCGGCATACTATTTTATCATTATCTACTCTTTTTTCTTCGCTATATACTATATACTATATACTGTTTTTAAATTTCCACCACTCTAATTACATTGCATATTTTTTCTACACAGTCCAAACGAGCAACTTCCTTAAGTGCTTCCTGAGCATTTCCTTCTTTAGCCTTGTGGGTTAAAAAGACAATATCCACTATCTCTCCTGGCTCGCCCTTCTGGATAACCGAAGCAAAGCTAACCTTGTTTTTAGCAAAAGAGCCGGCAATTTCCGCTAAAACTCCCGGTCGGTCTTTTACCCTGATCCTTAAATAATAAGAAGAATGGGTTTGTTTAAAATCTTTTACTTTTTTCTCAGTGAAATTTTTAAATTTACTATTGTAATTATCATAATCTTTCACTATTTCCACTATATCGCTGACAATCATGCTGCCTGCTGGCAATGCTCCAGCCCCCAGGCCGGAAAAGATCAAGTCCCCAAATCCTTCTCCGTGAACCAAAATAGCATTATAAGCTCCGCCAATACTTGCTAAATCGTGCCCTTCCCTTATTAGAGCCGGATGTACCCTTATATCTAATTCTTTGCCCCCGTTGGTAGCCAGGGCAAGTAATTTAATCTTGTAACCTAGCTCCCGGGCATATTCAATATCTGTCTTAGAGATATTTTTTATCCCCTCATAATAGATATGGTCCGGGTTGATCTTTGCCTTAAAAGCAACAGCAGAGAGGATAAATGTTTTATTCAGGGAATCGAATCCATCAACGTCTTTACCGGGATCGACTTCTGCGAAACCTTTTTCCTGCGCTTCCTTTAAAGCATCTTCATAATTTCTATTTTCCTCACTCATTTTAGTAAGGATATAATTAGTTGTGCCGTTTAAAATCCCCACTATCTCTTTTATCGGGTAAGAAGTAAGTGAACGGGAAAGTACTCCTATGATAGGAATTGCACTTGCCACGCTGGCCTCAAAGAGAAAATGCACTTTATTCTTCTGAGCCAGGTTCAATATTTCGTACCCCGCTTTGGCAACTACTTCTTTATTGGCAGTAACTACATGCTTGCCTTTTCCTAAGGCTCTAACGATTAGGCTCCTTGCCGGCTCAAACCCTCCGATAGTCTCTACGACTATATCTATTTCAGGATCAGTCACTACTTCTTCGGCTGAATCGGTTAAGATTTCATAATAACTTTTATCCTCAAGGATTATTTCTTTGTTTTTATCGGCAATTTTTTTTAGGGATATTTTATAAGGATATATTCCCTGTCCGATAAACTCTTTATTCTCCTGCAAAATCTTAAGCACACCCTGACCTACCGTGCCCAATCCTAATATGCCGATATTTATGGTTTCTTTTTTCATAATTATCTACCAACCTTTCAATTATATAAAAAATCTTTCGCCTTATAGGTTAAATATAAAGACGAAAGATTTTCGTGGTTCCACTTTATTTCCCCAAAGACAACGTATTTTCAGGGTTCTCTTAATAGCTGTAAGGGTCTTCTCCCGAAAGACTTACTCTTTTTGCAAGATTCATCTTAAGCCTCCGGGCTGGTCTTCGGTTGAAAAATTTCTACAGAAAAAAATTCCCAACCTACTCTTCCCTTCGTCGGCCTGTTATTAAATTCTTATAATTTTAGCACTCGAATTTAATTTTGTCAAAATTTCTTTGAGTTGGTTTGGTATCTTTGTTTTTGTTTTCCTGAACTTATTTAGCTTAGGTCAACATCTTCACTCGATACCAGGGCAACGCTGGCCACCTTGTCTTCCGGCGCAAGGTTCATTGCCTTAACTCCCTGTGAATATCTTCCTGTTTTACGGATTTCTTTAACCGGAACCCGAATTACTTTTCCTTGCTGGCTGATTAAGACTATTTCATTTTCCTCTTTTACTACTTTAACTGCTACTATCAAACCCCTTTCTTTGGTTAGTTTGATAGATCTTACTCCCTTGCCACCCCTCTTCTTGAATTCCCTAAATTTCTTTAAGGAGGTTCTTTTGGCAAATCCACCTTCGGTAACTATTAGCAAATCTTCGTCTGTTTCCAGATCAACTAAACTTATATTCAAAAGGCAATCATTTTCATTAATAGTAATCCCCTTTAACCCGCAAGCGACCCTGGTTAAAGGCCTTATTTGGTTCCCTGAAAAACAGGTAGAATTTCCTCTTTTGGTAGTTAAAATAATTTTTTTCCCCTCTCCGGCAAGTCTTACTCCAATCAGTTCATCCTCGGGGAAAAGACGTAGGGCAATAATTCCTACATTCCTTAGGTTAGAAAAATAAGAAAGAGGAACCTTTTTTATCTTCCCCTTTTTAGTGGCCATAAACAGACACTTTTTGCTTCTTTCTTTTGATTCTTCTGCCAATTCATTACTCTCTATAGGAATAAGAGTGGTAATGTGTTCATCTTTTTCAATGCCTAATAAATTGATGACTGCAACTCCCCGGGAAGTCCTCCCTCCCTCGGGAATCTGATATGCTCTCCTCCTATAAACTATCCCTTTACTGGTGAAAAATAAAATATCGTGAAGGTTGGTGGTAACAAAGACCTGTTCTACAAAATCTTCAGCCTTGGTGCCCATTCCGATTACTCCTTTGCCACCTCTCCTATGCATTCTATAGGTACTTAAAGGAAGGCGCTTGAGGTATCCGTCCCGGGTGTAGGTAATAACAATATCCTCTGAAGTAATGAAATCTTCAATTTCGTGCTCCCCTTCTTCTTCTATTATTTCAGTCCTTCTTTCATCACCGTATTTCTCCTTCATCTGCAACAGCTCATCTCTAATTATCAACATGAGCTTCTTTTCATTTTGTAGTATATCTTCTAAATAGGCAATGCGTTTTATCAATTCTAAATATTCTTCTAAAATCTTTTCGGTCTCCAGAGAGGTAAGACGCTGCAGCCTCATATCTAAGATGGCCTGTGCTTGAATATCGCTTAGACCAAATCTGCTTTTCAATTTATCGTGCGCTGTTTTTACATTATCTGATTTTTTAATAATCTGCACTACTTCATCAATATTAGACAGGGCAATTTTCAACCCTTCTAAGATGTGGGCTCTTTCTTTGGCTTTTTTTAATTCATATCTGGTTCTTCTTTCCACCACTTCTTTGCGGTGGGCCAAAAAGCATTCTAACAGCTCTTTTAAATTAAAGGTTTTGGGACGGCCTTCGGAAATTGCTAAAACATTAATCCCAAAGGTGATTTTCATCTTGGTATGCTTATATAGATTGTTCAGTACTATATCAACATTAGCACCCCTCTTTAATTCAATAACTACCCGCATCCCCTTTCTGTCTGACTCGTCCCTTAGGTTGGTAATATCGAGTATCTTTTTATCCTGAACCAGCTGGGCAATATCCTCTATTAACTTTGCCTTATTTACTTGATAGGGGAGTTCTTTAATGATTATGCGGGGATTTTTCTTGCTTCCATTTTTTCCGCCATCTACTCCTTCGGTAAATACTGCAGCCTGCACTTTTATGATCCCCTTTCCGGTTTGATAGGCGCTCTTTATTCCTGTTTTGCCGCAAATGATGCCGCCGGTAGGGAAATCAGGGCCTTTAATTGCGGTCATTAATTCTTGTGTGGAAACTTGTGTGTCTTCGATTATCATTATTGCGCCATCAACTACCTCTCCTAAATTATGAGGAGGGATGTTGGTGGCCATTCCCACGGCAATTCCCGAAGAACCATTAAGTAATAATTGGGGAATTTTTGCCGGTAAAACTTCCGGTTCTTTAAGAGAATTATCATAATTGGGAACAAGGTTAACCGTTTCTTTGTCTATATCAGCCAGCAGTTCCTGGGCAATTTTTGACATTCGGATTTCGGTATACCTTTGGGCAGCTGCGGAGTCGCCATCTATCGAACCAAAATTTCCCTGACCATCGACCAAAGGATAACGATAGGAAAAATCCTGGGCCATTCTTACGATGGTATCATATACGGCTATATCGCCATGAGGATGGTATTTGCCTATGATGTCTCCTACTATTCGAGCCGATTTTTTGTAAGCCTTATCGGGCGTATTGCCCATTTTTTCCATAGAATATAATGCCCGGCGATGAACCGGTTTTAATCCATCGCGGGCATCAGGTAAGGCTCGACCCACTATTACACTCATGGCGTAACTGAGATAGGCTTCTTTTATCTCCTCTCCGACATCAGTAAGTAAGGTCCTGCTTGAGTCTGTAAGTTCTTTTTCGCGCTCTTCTTTCTCCTCTTCGTCATTATTATCGAAATTGTCTTTTTCTTCGTCTTTCATAATTTGCTCTTTCTCCAATTTGTTTAGTCGTTAATGAATAGTAGCTAGTCGTTAGTACAAAATAATAGGTTTATAGTTTTTGTTTCCGGTAGAAACAATTATACGCTTGCTCTTCCTCTTTACTATATACTATATACTATTCACTAACGACTAATCTAAATATCCAGCTCCTTCACTTCCAGGCCGTGTTGATATATAAAATCTTTTCTGGGTTCAACTTTGTGTCCCATTAAAACCGTAAACATGGTTTCTGCTTCTAAATTATCTTCCAGCTCTATTCTCTTTAAAATTCTGTTTCCCGGGTTCATGGTGGTCTCCCATAACTGCTCAGGATTCATTTCTCCCAAACCTTTATACCTCTGAATTCGAGGATTGCCGTCTATCTCTTTTAACCTATCGTTTAGCTCCTGCTCGTTATATAAATAATAACTCTCTTTATTATATTCGAGTTTATAGAGAGGAGGCTGGGCAATATAAACATTCCCTCTTTCGATTAACGGTTTCATATAACGGAAGAAAAAGGTCAAAAGCAGAGTTTTTATGTGGGCTCCGTCGACGTCTGCATCAGTCATTATGATAACTTTATAATATCTTAATTTTTCAATATCTAAATCTTCCCCGATGTTTATACCTAAAGCGGTAACCATAGATCTTATTTCGTTATTATCTAATATTTTATGCAAACGTGCTTTTTCTACATTTAAAATTTTGCCCCTTAAAGGCAGTATAGCCTGAAATCTTCTATCTCTCCCTTGTTTGGCCGAGCCTCCTGCGGAATCACCCTCTACTAAAAATATCTCTCTGAACAGGGGGTCTTTTTCCGAACAATCAGCTAATTTTCCGGGAAGAGTCCCTAATCCTAATATTCCATTTTTTTGCCGGATTAGATTTCGAGCTTTTCTGGCTGCCTCTCGGGCATTTAAGGCAGAAATGGATTTATCCAATATCTTCTTGCTTATGCTGGGATTCTCGTTAAGGAAATTGTTTAGGCCTTCTCCGACAACATAAGATACTATCCCCCTTACCTCACTATTCCCCAGTTTAGTTTTGGTCTGGCCTTCGAACTGAGGGTTTAATAGTTTTACACTAATTACGGCAGTCAATCCCTCTCTTACGTCATCGCCGGAAAGATTGTTTTCGCCTTCTTTTAAAGCTGATTTTTTACCATTAGACAATAAATTGTTACGGGCATAATCATTTATTACTCTGGTTATAGCGGCTTTAAATCCTGCTAAGTGGGTTCCTCCTTCTTCTGTATTTATATTATTGGCAAAAGAAAGGACGTTTTCTGTATAACCGTCATTATATTGTAATGCGACCTCTACTTCTACATCATCCTTCTTCTCTGTAAAACAAATGGGCTTTGGAAATAAAAGGTCTTTATTTTTGTTTAAATGGCTGACAAATTCGCTTATCCCTCCATTGTATTTATAAGAAACTTCTTTATTCTCTTCCCTTTCATCTTTTAAATTAATCTTAACCCCGGCGTTTAAAAAAGCGATTTCTCTTAATCGATGGGTAATACTATCAAAATTAAAGGTGGTGTCTTCAAGAACAGTCGGGTCAGGTTTAAAGGTAATTTTAGTCCCGGTGCGGGAAGATCTTCCTGTTTTTTTTAAGTCGGATACGGCATCTCCTCTTTCAAATCTCTGAAAAAATATTCCTGAATCTCGATATACTTCTACTTCCAGCCATTCCGAAAGGGCATTTACAACTGAAATACCTACTCCGTGTAGTCCGCCGGTGACCCGATATCCGCCTCCTCCAAACTTACCGCCGGCATGGAGTTTGGTTAACACTATAGTTACCGCCGGTAATTTGGTTTCTTGGTGAATGTCAACCGGGATACCCCGCCCATCATCAATTACAGTAACACTGTTATCCGGGTGTATAACCACTTCTATTTTTTTACAATAACCGGCCATCGCTTCATCGATACTGTTGTCTACCACTTCATCTAAAAGATGATGCAATCCTCTACTGGAAGTACTCCCGATGTACATACTGGGCCTTTTTCTGACCGCCTTTAACCCCTCTAAGACCTGTATCTGTTTAGCCGTATATTGATTGTCTGTATTATTGGTTTTCTTTTCTCTTTTTGGCAATAGTATAAACTCCCATCAAAATGAAACCGCAGCTTTCCGCTACGGTTTTTATTTTTATTTTAAAATTTGCTGTATGCTTTAATTATAATTTAAAACCTGTCTAATTTTACTATATTTAGAGTCTTATGTCAAAATTTGCCCCTCTCTTTATGCCTCTCTTAAGTCCTTGTTTAACTGTCTTCAAACTGGGGTGTTCGGGTCTTAAACAGGATGTTAGAAATTATCTCTTCCCCCGCTTCCCGGTTGATTTTTTCAATAAGCTCTCCTTTTCTTAAATTCAGTTCATTGGCCCAAACATTGCTTTTTACAGCTAAAAAAAGGCACTGGTCCTGTATTTTAATCGGCTGGGAAGATTGAGCAATCTCCTTACCCGCCAGATTCTCCCAATTGCTAATTATTTGATACCCTTTTATCTTTTTGTTCCAGTCTTTCTCTTTGATAAATTTTTCCAGGGCTGTTTTAAAGGGAACCATGTCTTTTTCTTTCATAAATGAATTATCTTCCCTTCTTCTATTTTAAATATCCTGCTTTTTTCTTTAATATTACCATTAAAATAATCCAGATTTATACTGGTAATAAAAGTCTGGACCTTTTTTTCGATAATTAATCCTAATAAGAAATGCCTTCTGTCTTCATCTAGTTCTGACATAACATCATCTAAAAAAAATATAGGGTAGACCCCATCTTTTTCCTTAATTAGTTCTAGTTCGGATAATTTCAAAGATAAAACAGCTGTTCGTTGCTGGCCTTGTGAGCCGTAAGCGGCGATATTAAACCTGTTAATATATACTGAAAAATCATCCCGGTGAGGGCCAAACAAGGTGGCTCTCTGCTCTACCTCTTTCTCTCTGTGTTCCTCTAATCTATCTTTAAATTCTTTGTTTATCAAAGAAATGTTTTCTTCCTGGTCTTTTAATATATTACTTTGGTAAGCTAGTTCTATATTTTCTTTTCCTTTGGTAATTTTTTGATGAAATTTATGAGCCAGGCGGTTTATCTTTTTTATAAATTTAATTCTGGTTAAAATTAAAAAAGATCCCCTCTCTATGAGCCGGGGATCCCATATAAGAAGTTTTTCTTTCTTCTTTTTTTGATTAATTTCTTTCTTTAGTATATTGTTGCGGTGTCCTAAAATTCTATAATATTCTGAAAGATACCTGTAATATAAGGGGTAAATTTGGGATATCTGCTCATCTAAAAATTTTCTTCTTAAAGAAGGGGCGCCTTTTATTATCTGTAGGTGCTCGGGAGAAAACACCACCCCTTTAAATTCTTTATTTAAAGCAGTTTTTTTTTGAATATTTTGGTTTATTTTTATTGTTTTAATCAGTTTATTTTTATAAAAATCCTCTGACTTCTTCTCCAGGGATAGGGCTATTTGAATATTTTCGTCATCTTTGTTTATTTCTCCAAACAGATAGGCACTTTCATTGTCCCACTTTATTACTTCCCTGTCCTCTTTTGTTCTGTAAGAGTTTCCTTTGATTATTAAGTTCAACCCTTCTAATAAGTTAGTCTTGCCCTGGGCGTTATTTCCGATAAAAATATTAAGATTAGAATCAAGATCTAGGGATAAGTTAGAAAAATTTCTGTAGTTTTTTAATCTTACTTTTTTGAAATACAACTTCTTCCTTTCCCTTTCTGTATTTATATATTACGTATAGTATATCGTAAAGAAGAAACAACGACTATTCACTATTCACTATCGACTAATTAATTTAATCTGTTCTTACCGGCATTAAAACATAAACATAGTTTTTATCTCCCTCTGGGGTAATAATTGCCGGATTAAGCGGGTCATTTAGTTTTATTATAGTGTTTTCCTTTTTTATTATCTTTAATACATCTAAAATATAATCAGTATTAAAGGTTATAATAATATCTTCTCCTTTTTTAAAACTGGAAATCTTTTCGGAGGCTTCTCCAATACTCGGGCTTTCTGCTTTTAAAATTATTTCACATGTTTCCTCTTTTTGACTATTCTCTTTATTAGCTACTTCTACTTTTACTGTTTTTAAATCTTCCCTTACAAAAAGGGCGATTCTTTCCATTTTATTCCTAAATTCCTCAGTATTTATTTTTATTTCGGTCTTAAAAGAATCTGGAATAATCTGGTGATAATTAGGAAATTGGCCTTCTATTAATCGAGAACATATTCTTATACTGTTCTTTTGGCCATCGGGAAATAAAATAAACATTATCTGTTTTTCCCCAAATCTGATTTCCACAAATACTTCCTCGTCTTCTAAAAGGAGTCTGGATAATTCTGATAGAGCCCGATAAGGAATTATCACTTCTATTAATTCGTCTGCAGTTGTTTTTTCTATATTTATTACTTTCATATTTTTAAGAGATAGTCTGTGGCTATCGGTAGTAACTACTTCAATCTTATTATTTATTATTTTAAACAGGACTCCATTTAAAAAAGTTTTGCTTTCATCTCGGGACGTGGAAAATATAACTTGTTGAATGGTCTCTTTAAATAGTTTTTGATTCATTTTAATTTTGGCTCTTATCTTTATTTCCGGAAAATTAGAGAATTCTTCTGCGGAAAAACCTAAAATTTTATAATTAGAGTTGCTTTCTTTAATGGTAGTGGTATTATTATCTGAACATTCTATCTCTATTTTTCCTTCAGAAAACTTTTTAATTAATTCACTTATTATTCTGCTGGGGATAACTGTAGAACCGGTCTCAATAACCTGGGCTGGAATGTAACAATCTATCCCAATTTCTAAATCAGTAGCGAATAGATGGACTTTATTATCATCATTCGCTTCAAAAAGTATTCCATTATAGATAGGTAACCCAATTCTACTGGATATTCCTTTTTGTACTGTTTGGATTCCGTGTAATAAACTTTCTTGAGAACAGATAATTTTCATATTTCTACTCCTTTACTCTAAATAATTAAATAAAAAGATAGTATTATTAGTAATAGTATTGTTAAAACCGGGGAAAGAAAAATAAATCCTAATATTTTATTATAAACACCCTGTGGATAAAGTTAGGGATAAAATTTTTAGTTATTAACAAATTCCCCATTTTTAATTTTTAATTTAAAAAATTATTTAATAAATAAAAGTTTTAAACATACTATTATAAGGTTATTAACAATTAACCTTTTTTAATTTCTAAAGTTAAATTGTCTATAATATTTTTAAAACCCTTATCTTTTTTAATTTTATTTTTAATTTTAGTATAAGAATGAATAATAGTGGTATGGTCTCTTCTACCAAAGGCTTCCCCAATTGAAGCTAGAGACAGATCGGTTAATTCCCGGGAGAGATAGATAGCAACCTGTCTGGCAAAAACAATATCTTTAGTCCTTTTTTTAGATAACAAAGAATTAACTTTAATAGTATAATAATCTGTTATTATTTTTTGAATCTGATCAATAGAAATTTTTTTATTTTCTAAAGGGATAATATCTTTTAATATATTCTGGGCTAAAGGAAGAGATAATTCCTTTTTATTAAAAGTAGAAAAGGCAACTAATTTAGTTAAGGCCCCTTCTAATTGTCTAATATTAGAAGAAATCTTCTCAGCAATAAAGTCGATTACTTCAGCAGGCACATTTAAATTTTCTGTCTGGGCTTTTTTTCTTAAAATAGCAATACGGGTCTCAAAATCAGGAGGCTGGATATCGGTGGTTAATCCCCATTCAAAACGAGAGATTAAACGTTCTTCCAAAGTAGTAATCTCTTTTGGGGGACGGTCGCTGGTAATTGCTATCTGTTTATTGGACTCATATAAAGTATTAAAAGTATGAAAAAATTCTTCCTGTGTCCTCTCTTTACCAGTTAAGAACTGTATGTCATCAATTAATAACACATCTACACTACGGTATTTATCGCGAAAGGCAACAGTCCGGTCATCTCTTATAGAATTAATTAACTCATTTGTAAATTTTTCTGATGATATATATAAAACATTAATTTTAGTTTTACCCCTATGAAGCATTATATAATTACCAATTGCTTGAATTAAATGAGTTTTGCCTAAACCCACCCTCCCATACACAAAAAGCGGGTTATAAGCTTTCCCCGGAGACTGGGCTATCGCAAGACAGGCTGCGTGGGCAAAGCGGTTGCTATTCCCTATCACAAAACTGTCGAAAGTATACCTTTGGTTTAAATCAAGGTTGTCATTTTTTGTAAAATTTTCTGATTTTTTTATTTTCTTTTCAGGATCAGGGGTAGAGTGAACGGGTGCGGAAAATTTTTGATCGGCTGCCTTAAATTTTATTATCAGATTATCATCTGAACTGAGAGTCCTTTTTAAAATATCTTGAATAAACCCGGCGTAGTGTTTTTCTAACCACTCTTTACAGAAGTCCCCGGGGGCAGAAATGATGAACTCATTGCCCTCGAATTTTACAACTTTCGTTTGACTAAACCAACTATTATAAACCTGAGGGCTCAATTCTTCTTTAATTATTTCTAAAATTTTACTCCACAGTTCTTTAATCTCTGCAAACTCCATATTTATACATCTTTCTAAAGAATTAAATTTTTTTTGTTTAAATTTGATTATAAAAGTTTTATAGATTGGAAAAGAGTTATTAAAATATAAATTATTTCTGAAAACCTATAGACTGTGAGGGTTTTATGACTTTTCCCCAAAGCTAACAGCTGGCTGTGGAAAACCCCAGGAGAGTTTTTTTATTAAATTTTAACATTTTCCTCAAAAAAATAAACTTTAATACTTTATTTATAGATTATTAAACAGCTAAAAGTAAAGGCCTAAAAGAAGTTATTAACAGTTTATTAACATTTGTGGATAACTCGGGCAAAAATGCAATTTATTTTTTACTTATAATAGCAAAAATATTTTTATTAAGCAAAAATATTTTTTTCGTGCTAACTGGGGACGGAAGATGGCCGACAACCAAAGTTTAAATATTTACCCAAAACAAAAAGAAGGCCCTAAAGGCGAAAATAAAATTTTGGAATTTTCCCTTTAGTCTAAACTCCATTGGGGTAGTTAGATAAAAAGAAGAATACTGCTTTTTTGTATTTTTTTCTTTTTCTTAACTCGATACCCGATACTATATACTCGATACTTTCCCCATAAGCTTGACATTTAGAGGGCATTAAAGATATAATTTTTATTGAATTTTAAATTCTACATTTTAACAAAGAAGGAGAGAGTCAGTTAAATGAAGCGGACCTATCAACCAAACACCAGAAAAAAACTGAAAGTACATGGATTTCGCCAAAGAATGAGCACTAAAGCCGGCCGTTTGGTATTAAAAAGAAGGCGTTTAAAAGGACGCAAACGCCTTACGGTATCCGGATAATTAATTTTATAAACATAAGAGGAATTTTGATAAAGAGAAAATTGTCAAAAACCAGTGAATTTAAGAAGGTTTTTTCGGAAGGCAGAAGAATCGAAGGCAAGAATTTAATAATATTTATTTTAAAAAACGATTATGATTTTAACCGACTGGGCATAATAGTAAAAAAAGAGATAGGAAAGGCAGTAGTTAGAAACAAGACAAAAAGACGGCTAAAAGAAACAGGACGGCGGCTAAACAAGAAATTACTTCCAGGACATGATATAATTGTACTGGCCAAAAATAATATTAAAGAAGCAGATTATTTTGAGTTATGTCATGACTTAGAAGGACTTCTTTATAAAGAGAAATTGTTTTTATGAGAAAGAAGCAGCAAACAGGAATTCAAACTAAAATAAAGGAAATCTATGCTTTTTCTTAAAGAAAAGAAAAAGCATAGATTTTATTAGAGACTTTATGAATAAGATAATTATTTTACTAATAAGTTTTTATCAAAAATATATATCCCCCTTAAAACCTGCCACCTGCAGGTTTTATCCCACTTGTTCCGAGTATGCTACGCAGGCCCTGAAAAAATACGGCTTTCTAAAAGGCTTTCGGCTTTCTGTGGGGAGAATATTGCGCTGCCACCCCTTTCACCCGGGTGGCTATGATCCCCTTCCCGATTCTTCGGAGGTTTGTGCACATAAAAAATAAAAATAAAGCATAGTAGGATAATATAAACACAATAAAAATAATGTAAAGAAAAATAAAAAGATAAAGGAGAAAAATATTTGGGAAGTCTATGGAGTTTTTTAGGCGATATTTTCGCCGATATAATAGTATTTTTTTATAGCTTTATCCACAACTATGGTATCGCTATTATTTTGCTGACCGTTCTTATCAGGATAATCTTATATCCCTTAATGCAAAAACAGATGGTTTCTATGCGAGAGATGCAGAAGATTCAGCCTTTAATGAAGGCGGTGCAGGAGAAATATAAGAACGATAAGGAAAGATTAAATAAAGAATTAATGGCCTTGTATAAGGAACATAAGGTTAATCCTATGAGCGGATGTTTGCCCTTATTAATTCAAATGCCTATTTTGATTCTACTTTTCCAGGTTTTAAGAGTATTTGAATATAAGGATAAATTAACTGGTGACATAGTTGGAGGGTTTTTGTGGATTGCCAATCAGGTTCCGGAAATAAAGGTTGGTCTTCTTACCGGGAAAATTATTGGAGGGTTAGCTGCTCCCGAGAGATTAATTCCTTTGGGTAGAATAAGTAGCGAAACGGGGTTGCCGCATGGAATTTTTGGAGTACAATACCTTGGCATATTGCCCTTTCTGGTAGCCGGTTCAATGTATATTCAACAAAAGATGACCTCTCCCGGCAGTGCTGTTGGGGGTAAAGACGGAGGGTCTTCCGAACAGACTCAGAAGATGATGACCATTATGATGCCTTTAATGATTGGCTTTATGAGCTTCAGCCTGCCTTCTGGTTTGAGCCTGTACTGGTTTACCTCTACCCTTTTAGGGATTGGGCAGCAGTATCTGATTAACAAGAAAACGCCTACAATGGTTGAAATACCAAAAGAAGTTGTTTCGGGCAAAAAAGAGAAACCAACTGATAAAAAACCGGAAAAACCGACAGCCCCCAAAGAAGAACCGTGGATTCCGGGATATGAAGGAGCGGACGGGGGAAACCCCTCCGGAGACAAGAATAAAACTAAGAAATATAAAAAAGGCAAAAGAAGATAATTTAGATATGAAAGAGAGAACAGATTTGGAGAAGATTAATGACTTTAAATTAAGTCTTCAAGGAAAAGCTCAAACAACTCTGGAAAAAATAGTAAATTTTATTATAGAGGATGGAGAAATACAGGTAATTAACAACGAAGAGGCTGACACAATTGTTTTAGGAATAAAAACCTCTAATCCCGGAGTATTAATTGGAAGACATGGACATACCCTTGATGCCCTTCAATATATTGTTAACATTATAACTAATAAAGAAATCGAAGAACCTGAACGGAGAAAAATAATAGTTGATATCGAAGGTTATAAGGAAAGAAGAGAAGATATTGTTTCCAAATACGCTTATGAAAAAGCAGAAATAGTGAAAAAAATAGGAAGGGAGATTGCTCTTTGTTATATGAATGCGGTGGAAAGAAGAATAGTTCACCTTGTTTTACGGGAAGACCCCCTGCTAGTTACTTATAGTGAAGGATCAGAACCTTTTAGAAGAGTTATTATAGCCCCAAAAGAAAACAGAAATAACATAAATAACACAGAAGAAGAATAATAAAGAATTATTAACAAGCATAAGAAGTTAGATATTGTCCCCAGGATGGATATTAATCTTTTTATGCTTTTTGTTTTCGTATTGCGTATCGTGTATTGCGTGAGGAAAGAAGAAGACGGAAAATTATTAGCGGATAAAAAGTAGGGGCGTATTGCATACGATCTCAATAATCCACACAACACCGTAGGATGGGAGTCTCACCTGTATATTAATAACTAACTAATTAGTATATAATATATAGCGAAAAACGAAAAACTATGGCGCAAGACTAAAAATTAAGGCAAAAAAGAATCTAGAGGTCTAATTCGTACTTCCTATCTCGGTATTTAATTATCTGGTTGTCTAGTTAAAAAATTAATACCAGATCAGCGTAGAGGCACGGTGTGCCGTGTCTTCTTGTAACAAATTAACAGTTTAAAATAGTAAACAGGCGAGCTTGGCCTCGTGAAAACGGGGAACGCCTGTCCTATTTTAGCTACGATACATTATCCTAGTCCTGTTTCCGAATTCTGATTTTTTTAACGCGATACTCAATACTTGATACGCGATACGAAAAAGACAGGAGAATACTTATGAAATTTTGGGAAAGTGATACCATTGCTGCTATTTCTACCCCAATTGGGGAAAGCGGAATTGGCATTGTAAGAATAAGCGGCCCTAAAACCTTAGAAATAGCTCAAGAGGTATTTAGAGATAAAAATTTAAACAGAACAAAGATTAAAGATTTCTTCAGCCATACCGCTCATTATGGATTTGTAATAGATCCGGAAAGCGGGGAGAAAATTGACGAGGTTATTTTGATTTTAATGAAAAAACCCCAAACTTATACCCGGGAAGACACCGTAGAATTTAATTGTCATGGAGGGATACTCTCTCTCAGGAAAGCACTGGAAACAATGATTAATTGCGGGGCAAGGATGGCTGAACCGGGAGAATTTACCAAAAGAGCCTTTTTGAACGGAAGGATTGATTTAAGCCAGGCGGAAGCAGTAATTGACCTTATTCAGGCTAAAACCGAAAGAAGTTTAAGTTCTTCATTGGCCCAGTTAGGAGGGAGCCTAAACAAAAAGATTACAGATTTGAGGCATAGGCTGATAAGGATTTCCTCAGAAATTGAAGCTCCTATGGATTTTCCCGACCAAGACATTGAAGAGAAAAGCCCAAAAAAGGTAAAAGAAAATATAAATTATATTTTAAAAGAGATTAATTTTCTTATAGAGACCCTGGATTACGGGAAAATACTCAAAGAAGGGATAAATACTCTGATAGTTGGCAAAGCTAATGTAGGGAAATCCAGCCTTTTCAATGCTTTATTAAGAGAAAACCGGGCTATTGTTACCCACCTACCGGGAACAACCAGAGATACTATTGAAGAGTTAATTAATATTAAAGGGATGGCTTTTAAAATTATAGATACCGCCGGGTTTAAAAATCCAGAAAATATTATTGAAAAGATAAGCATTAAAAAAATGATGAAGCACTTAAAAGAAGCCAGGCTAATTTTGGTTATATTTGATGCAAGTGTTCCCTTATCTTTGGAAGACAAAGAAGTAATTAAAGAAATAAATAAAGAAAAAAATAAAAATAACAAGGTTATAGTAATTGAAAACAAGATAGATTTAAGCGAAAAGATTGATAGAGAGAAGCTGCTTAGTCTTTTAGATGTCAAGGATAGCATAAAGATGTCTTTGAAAGAAAAGACTGGCATAGAAGAGTTAGAAGAAAAGCTGGCCAAGGCAGCCATAGGGGATTTGGTGATACCGGAAAATGGAGTGGTTATAAATAACGTGAGGCAGGCAAACCAACTAAATAGAGCAAAACAGGCGTTAGAACATGTATTGTTAGGCTTGAAGGGGAAAATAACTTATGATTTTTTAACTATCGATTTAAAAGATGCCCTGGATTCTCTGGGTGAAATAACCGGGGATTCTATTAATGATGAAATAGTTAACGGTATATTTTCTCGTTTTTGTATCGGGAAATAATAGATTAATTTTGCATAATACAGCAAAAAATATTTTCTAAAAAGAGCAATGTTCCACGTGGAACATTGCAAAAAATGGATTGTGAATAAACTGTGGAAAACTTATAATTCGTTAGAATTAAAGCTTTTAAGCCATCTCTGTAAATAAATCAAATATCAGCAAAAAAAAATAAGACAAAAATTACTTATGTAAAATGTTTAATTATCTTATTTGTATCAACGAATTATGACTTTACAAATTAAAAAAGTTTTTAATTGTAGTTTTTTAATATTTGAATTAAAATGGGTTTAAATTATAGCATTTAATGTTATTTTGTTTCTGTGGATAAATTGTGGAAAAACCTGATTAGTCGTTAGTGAATAGTGAATAGTCGTTAGTATATAGTATCGAGTATATAGTATATAGCGGAGAAGAAAAATAACGGATAGCGCACAGCGTTTAGCGTATAGTTAAGAAAGAAGAAAAAATCAGAAAATAGAAGACAAAAAGCAGAAGATAAGAAAGTATCGAGTATTGAGTATATAGTGGAGAAGAAAGAGAAAAGAATAATTCATAATTCAGAAGCCAAATTCGTATCGCGTAAGAATAGATACCATGTTGGTCGGTTGCCCGGTTTACCGGTTAGAACAAAGGCAATAGGGGGATATAGCAATACGTCCTTACATATATTCTCCATCGATTAAATTAATGGTAAACCTTTGAAAGCTAAACTGAAAACTTGTATTTAATACTAATGACTATTTAAAGAGGAGATTTATTTTTTGTTCAAAGAAGATGAAAATATTTTAATTGACGGTGCCCAAAAAATGGGAATTAATCTTCATAAAGAACAGATTAAAAAATTTTCTCGATATTTAGAGTTATTAGTCCAATGGAATCAAAAAATAAACTTAACTTCCTTAAAAACACCGCAGGAAATAATTATTAAGCATTTTTTAGATTCTATTAGCTGTATAAAGGTTATCAGTAAGTATATGAACATAGAAGGAATAAGTATTATTGATGTGGGCACAGGCGCAGGTTTCCCAGGTATACCCATTAAAATAGTGTGCCCTTCAATTAGTTTGTCTCTCCTGGAAGCAAGAAAGAAAAAGACCATATTTTTAAAAAAAATAATTAAAGAAATAAATTTTCAGAAAGTTGAGATACTTAATGGCAGAGCAGAAGCCTTCGGGAAATGCCCGGATTACCGGCAGAAATATGATATAGTACTATCCAGAGCGTTAGCCCTTTTGAGCACTTTAAGCGAATACTGTCTTCCCCTGGTAAGGGTAGGAGGATTATTTGTAGCGCAAAAAGGAAGATCGTATAGGGAAGAAATCGATAAAGCCATCAAGGCAGTTCAATTTTTAGGCGGAGAGCTGATTGGAGTGGAAAACGTTAGAATTCCCTTTATAAATCAGGAAAGGCATCTTTTGATAATCAAGAAAACAAAAGATACTCCTTCGAAATACCCCAGAAAAGAAGGTATCCCTCAAAAAAGACCTTTGTAATTTTGAAATATTTTTGATAAGATAATACCTGTATAAAGTATATATTATAAAAAGCAAAAACGGAAAGTGAAAAAGGCAAAGCTAAATTCGTATCTCACAGAGAAAATAGAAGTCAGAAGCCAGGAGTCCGATGTAGGGGCACGATGCATCGTGCCCAAAGGACAGACTCACCTGCCTCTAAATTAAGCTGAACTGGTCAACCGGGGAGCGAATGTATAATAAATAACCGTTCCACGTGGAACATTAATTATCATGAACGAATGTTCTGTAATTAAATCTGTGTAATTTGATGCTCGTCTGAGTAATTGTTTAGGAGAATATCTATGGCCAAGGTCTTGGCAATCACCAACCAAAAAGGGGGAGTAGGCAAAACCACTACTGCAGTAAATCTATGCACTTCTATGGCCTTACATAAAAGAAAAACTTTGTTGGTCGACATAGATCCTCAGGGGAATGCCAGCACCGGTATAGGTTTGGATAAAATAAAAGTTAAAAGATGTATTTATGATGTCTTGATTAATCAAATCCCTATAAAAGAAATCATTTTACCGACCCAGGTAAAAAATTTAGATATTTTGCCTTCCACTATTCAATTAGCAGGAGCAGAAATAGAATTAGTAAATTATATCTCTCGGGAAAACAAATTAAAACATGCGATTAAACCAATTAAAGATGATTACGATTATATAATTATTGATTGCCCGCCTTCTCTGGGCCTTTTAACCTTAAATTCTCTTACTGCCGCTGATGCGGTTATTATTCCCATACAGTGTGAATATTATGCTCTAGAAGGTATTGGGCAATTATTAAATACTATAAATCTGGTCAGAGAAAATCTAAATTCTTCTTTAGAAATTGAAGGGATTTTACTGACTATGTATGATAGCCGCACAAATCTTTCTCGCGATGTTGTTGAGGAAGTTAAAAAATATTTTAAAGGAACGATATTTAAAGCAGTCGTTCCGCGAAATGTCAGAGTGAGCGAAGCCCCCAGCTACGGCAAGCCCGTTGTTTTGTATGACGCAAAATCCAAAGGGGCAATGGCTTATAAAAAATTAGCCCAAGAGGTGATATCTAATGAGTAAAAGAGGATTAGGGAAAGGGTTAGAAGCCCTTATACCTAAGGCTGAACACAAAGAAAAAGAATTTGTAGTCGAGATGGATACAGAAAGTTTAATCCCTAACCTTTTTCAACCCCGTAAAAATTTCGATAAAGAAAAAATGGAAGAACTGAAAGATTCAATTAAGAAACACGGAATAATTCAACCAATTGTTGTAAGAAAAATGGCTAATGGATATGAGATTGTTGCCGGAGAGCGGAGATTAAAGGCAGCCAAAGAGATCGGCCTAGAGAAGATACCGGCAATTATTAAGAGCATTAACAATGAAAAAAGTTTAGAAATTGCCCTGGTGGAAAATCTTCAAAGAGAAGATCTCAATCCTGTTGAGCAGGCTAATGCCTTCAAAAGATTGGTAGATGAGTTTAATCTTACTCAGCAAGAATTAGCAGAAGCAACCGGAAAGAGCAGGGCTTTAGTCACTAATACCATCAGGCTGTTAAAATTGAATCCGGAGATACAAAAAAATATCTCTGAGGGGAAAATATCTTTCGGTCATGCAAAATTATTATTGAGCATAGAAGACGAAGAAGTACAAAGAGCGGTGTGTGATAGAATAATCGCCAGTGGTTTATCGGTAAGAGATACCGAACGTCTGATTAAAAATATCGAAAAGGTGCAAAAAAAGCAATTTAAAGTTAAAAATATTACCATTGAAAACTTCCCCGAGGTAGAGGAAAGACTAAGAGATGTTTTAGGAACCAAGATAAGCATATTATATGACGGCAAGAAAGGGAAGATAAGTATAGATTTTTATAACAAAGAAGATTTAAGAAGAATCGTTGATCTGTTATTAAAAGAAAGATAAATTAGTCGTTAGTATATAAATAGTATCGAGTATCGAGTATCGAGTATATATAGGCAAAAAACAGAAAGGATGGTTTAAAATGAGTAAAGAAAGTTTTAATAATTTAATTTTTGTTTTGTTTTTAGTGGTTACAGCTTTTGTCTCCGGGATATTTTTGGCTCTTTCTTTGAGATTATTTTCCTTGGAAAGCTTTTTCTTCAAAACAAATTATTTGATTTACTCCAATCTCTTCAACCAAATTACCCTGGGCTTAATAGGGGTTTTATTAATTTTTTTAGCTGTTTATTTAATTTGGCAAAAAGCCCAAATTGATAAGGGAAATTTATCCGTAGTTCAAAAGACCTCATTTGGGGAAATTAAAATTTCTATTGGGTCTATAAAATATTTGGCTTTAAAAGTGGTTAAAGGGGTGGAAGAAATTACGGAAACCAGGCCAGAAGTTAATATTTTAAAGTCCGGGGGGATAAACATAGATCTTCATCTTTCTGTAAAGCAGGATGTAAATATCCCTGAACTTTCGGAGAAAATTCAACGAAAGTTAAAAGAATATCTCTTGGAAACAAGTGGGATAGAAACAAAAGAAATCAAGATACACATAGATAAAATATTTTACGAAGACAAAAAATAGTGTAAAAAAGTTTTAAAAAAGGGTGGTGAATAAAATGTCAGATAAACAGGTTATTAAAGACAATCCCCAAGAACAAGAATTAGGAAATGTAACGGTTTCCAAAGAGGTAGTAGCTGTAATTGCTGCTTTAGAAACTATAAAAATTAGAGGAGTAGTCGGTATTGCCAGCGGGTATAGAGGTAAATCACCCAATATATTGTCCCGGAAGGACCTGGCTAAAGGGGTGGAAGTGTGGATGAAGCCGGGAGAAGCAGCAATTACCATTCCTATTATTACCGCTTACGAAGTAGGAATTTTTAAAGTAGCTGAAGAGGTGCAACTCAGAGTAAAAAATGCTGTCTGTTCCATGACCGGCCTAAAAGTTCTGAAGGTTGATGTTAATGTTCAGGGGATTAAATTTAAAGAGGAGAAAAAGAAAACAAAGAAAGAAACGCAGAAAGAAACAGAAAAAAAATTACAGAAAGAATAAATTGGTGAAATTAAAGTGACAGAAATTACAAAATTATTAGCAGTAATCGCAGTAATTATTTTTTTGATAAGAAAGAAATGGAATTTAGGATATATAATGCTAATTGCCTCTCTATTACTGGGGGCAGCCTTTGGTTTAAGCCCGATTCAATTAGGAAAGAATTTTGTATTGGCATTAGTTGACCCTATGACTTTGAGATTAATCGGGCTAGTTGTACTGGTTTACATTTTGAGCGGTGTTTTAAGAAAGGTAGAAAGCTTAAAAGATTTAGTCGATTCCCTTCAGCAATTAGTTAAAGATTATCGCCTTATATTGGCCTTTATCCCGGCTTTGTTAGGCTTGATTCCCATGCCAGCCGGGGCAATATTTTCTGCTCCGATGGTTAAAGAGATAGGAGATCGAGAAGGTCTTACTGCAGAAGAAAACACTTTTGTTAATTATTGGTTTCGCCATATTTGGGAATTTGTTTGGCCTCTCTTTTCGGGGATGATATTATTTGCCGGTTTGTTAAAGGTAGAAATTCGAGAAGTTATCCTGGTTCAATTTCCTTTGACCATTATAGTGGTGATAGTAGGTTTTATTTGGGAATATAAAAACTTAAAAAAAGATGCCGGCACTATCAGCAAAAAGGACATTTTTCTCAATTTTAAAAAATTATTTTTAGGCGTCTGGCCCATTCTACTTATTATAATTTTGGTGTTGGCAGTAAAAATAGACCTATTACTTTCTTTGATATTAGTAACTTTATCTTTGTTCTTATTAAATTTTCGTAAATTTAAACTACCGGTAGTAAAGAAAATCATTAAAAATGATATAGACCTGGGAGTGGTAATTTTAATCGCCGGTATTATGATTTTTCAAAGAATGCTCCAAACTTCAGGAGGAATAGAAGTTATCCCGGAAGTATTTGCTAAATTAGGAGTGCATCCCTATATTGTTTTATTTAGTATTCCTTTTTTTATAGGTACAATGACTGGGTTAAGCGCCGCAGCACTGGGGATAGGATTACCGATCCTACTCCCGATAATTGTTCAAGGAGAAGCAAATCTGTATTATGCTATGTTAGCCTTTACCGGCAGCTTTATAGGAGTAATGATTTCTCCCATGCATTTATGCTTAGTGGTTACCAAAAATTATTTTAAAGCAGATATGGGGAAAATATATAAAATGTTAATCCCGCCTTTAATGATCGTTGCTTTGAGCGCTCTCGCTCTGGTAATAGTTAGAACATAGTTAAGGAATATCGATAAATGATTACACAGATTATGGACGGAAGGGGGAGTAAAAATGAGAAAATCACCTAAAGAGATAGAAATAGAAAATGAAATATTGGCAATGTTGAGCGGTAAACCAGCCATGGCAGCTTCTTTAATTTTTAATGATGAAGAAGCACAGGCTTTACGAAACTATGCCAACACAGTATCTATAAAAAGATTGGGCTATAATGACCATGGCCCGGTGCATATGAGTAAAACAGCATTAAATGCTTTGATTATGTTCGATATATTAAGTAAAAGCGGAATTAAATTTAACCTGGAAGAAGAAAAGATTGGCACGGTAGAAGAGAGCAAGATAGCAGTATTGATATCTTCTTTGTTACACGATGTTGGTATGTCGGTATGCCGTGACAATCATGAAGTTTTGGGGGTCATTCTGGCTATGCCGATTATTGAGAGGACCCTAAACAAGGTTTTTGCTGAGGATATAGAAAAGAAGGCTATAATTAGTTCTTTAATTATTGAAGGCATTGCAGGACATATGGCTACACAGACTATCTATTCCTTGGAAGCCGGGTTGGTATCGATCGGAGACGGATGTGATATGGAAAAGGGTAGGGCACGGATTATTTTTCTCTTATCACGCACTCCGCAAGTAGGAGATATCCACAAGTATTCGGCTAATTCCATTCAAAACGTAGAAATTGTGAAAGGGGAAGAGAAACCCATTAGAATAATTGTAGAGATGACTGAGTCGGTCGGTTTTTTCCAGATAGAAGAAGTCCTCTTTCCTAAGATTTTATCTAATCCAGTAAAACCCTACATAGAGCTTTATGGCAGAGTAACAGGAGAAGAAATGCGACGTTATTTGTAAATTAGTATATAGTATGTCGTATATTGTATATCGTGAAGAAAGAATAATTCAGGAGACATAAGATAAGATAGTATCGAGCATTGAGTATATAGCAAAGAAGGATATGGTGGATAGAGTTTATAATGAGTTAGTTGGCAAAGATCGTCGACAAAGTGAATAGTCGTTAATCGTTAGAAGGAAAGGCGTATGCAATACACCCCTACTTTCTCTCTCTTTTATTTCTTAACTAGCTAACCAGGTAACTAATTAACCAACTAAACAATCACTATGGAGAGAATATGGAAGAAAAAAACCTTTATTATCAGAGTACCCGAGGAAACAAGAAGAGAGTCTTATCTTCAGAGGCAATTATTAAAGGCATTGCCGATGATGGGGGATTGTTTGTTCCCGAGACCATTCTCCAGATAAACAAGGATTTACGTAGATTAAAAAGTACTGATTATAAAGAATTGACCTTTTTGATAATGAAGGAATTTTTTACTGATTACCGCCAAGACGAGCTAAAAGATTGTATAAATAGAGCCTATGATAATAAATTTGATACCAAGATTATTGCTCCTCTTAGCAAAAAGATGGGAGCATATTTTTTAGAACTTTATCATGGTCCGACCCTGGCCTTTAAAGATATGGCTTTATCCCTGCTCCCGCATCTTTTAAAAAAAGCTGCCCAGAAATTAAATCTTAGCCAGGAAATAGTTATTTTAACCGCTACTTCCGGTGATACCGGGAAAGCTGCCCTTCAAGGCTTTGCTAAGGTAGAAGGGACCAAAATAATAGTATTTTTCCCCTATAAAGGAGTTAGCAAAATACAAGAAAGACAGATGCTCACCCAGGAAGGGGAAAACACTTTTGTGATAGGCATAAGGGGGAATTTTGATGATGCCCAGAGAGGGGTAAAAGAAATATTCGAAGACACGGTCTTTAATAAAAAGACGAGGAAGAAGAATTATATCTTTTCCTCGGCAAATTCTATAAACATAGGTCGCCTCATTCCCCAAATAGTATATTACTTTTATGCTTATTTGAAGATGTTAGGTGAAGGCGAAATTAAGAACGGCGAAAAGATAAATATAGCTGTTCCCACCGGTAATTTTGGAGATATTCTGGCAGCTTACTACGCTAAAGAGATGGGGTTGCCGGTGAATAAATTAATCTGTGCCTCTAATGAAAATAAAGTACTGGCAGATTTTTTTGAGACCGGAATTTACGATAAACGGAGAAAATTAGTACTGACTATTTCTCCTTCGATGGATATACTGGTATCCAGTAATCTGGAAAGATTGTTATGGGCGATAAGCGAAAGGGAGGCCCAAAAGGTAAGGGAGTTAGTGAATTCCTTAAAAGACAAGGGTTATTATCGGATAGATTCCGAAATGAAGAAAAAATTAAAGGATTTTTACGGCGGGTTTGCCCCCCAGGAGGAATCCCGTCAATGCATAAAAAAGATATTCGAGAAATCGAAATATTTGATCGATCCCCATACAGCAGTAGCTTATGCAGTGTATAAAAAATATATTACAGAAACCGGGGATAAAACCAGGACAGTTATTGTAGCCACAGCCAGTCCTTTTAAATTTACAAAAAATGTCATGGAATCAATAGATAGTCGGTACAAAAAATTTAACGATTTTGAATTAATAGAGAAGATGTCTGATTTGGCCCAAATTCCCATTCCGCCAGGGATAAGGGGTATTGAGAAAAAGCCTATCCGGCATAAAATAGTTTGCGAAAAAGAGGAAATGAAGGTAAAGATAGCCGAAATCTTAAACCTATAGAAAGGAAAAATCAATATGAAAATATCTTTTTTGGGTGCGGCCAAAATAGTTACCGGGTCTAACCTCTTAATTGAAACCAGGAATACTAAATTTTTAATAGATTGTGGAATGTTTCAGGGGAGCAAATCGATTAACCGGATGAACTACGAAACTTTCTGCTTTAATCCCGAAGAGATTGATTTTATGGTTCTGTCTCATGCTCATATAGACCACAGCGGAAGGATACCCAAATTGATAAAGAAAGGATTTAAAGGGGATATATATTCTACCAAAGCAACTGTTGATTTATGTTCCATCATGCTCCCCGATAGCGGACATATTCAGGAGATGGAGAATGAATGGGACAATCGGAAGAGAAGAAGATCTGGAGAAAAGTTGAGAGAACCTCTTTATACCGTGAAAGAAGCGGGAGAGAGCCTGAGGTATTTTAAGCCGGTTTTATATGACCAAAAAATAGAATTGAATGGAGAAGTTAGTTTAAGATTTAGAGATGCCGGGCACATATTAGGGTCCTCCATTATTGAGTTGTGGATAAAAGAAGAGAAGGGCAAAGAGACCAAGTTGGTATTTTCAGGTGATCTGGGCAGGCGGGATAGGCCCATTTTAAGAGACCCTTACCTTATCGATGAAGCAGATTATCTGATTGTAGAATCAACTTACGGAAATAAACTGCACCATCCTTCAGAAAATGATGCCAAAGAACTGATATCTATTATAAATACTACCGTAAAAAGAGGCGGGAATGTAGTAATTCCTTCTTTCGCAGTAGAAAGAGCCCAGGATATAATCTATGAGCTAAATAAATATTATACTGAATACATTAAAACTGAAGATCAGGATTTTTTAAACGTACCGGTTTATGTAGACAGTCCTCTTACCGTTTCAGCGACGGAGATATTTTTAAGAAATCCGGATTGTTTTGATGAAGAAACCCTAAATCTTATAAAAATGGGAAATAACCCTCTTGATTTTCGTAATTTAAAATTTACCAAAACAACTGAGGAATCCAAACAATTAAATATTTCCAAAGAAAGCAAAGTAATTATTTCAGCCAGCGGGATGTGTACTGCCGGAAGAATAAAACATCACCTGAAACATAATCTTTGGAGAAAAGAATCCAGCATCGTATTTGTCGGTTACCAGGCAGAGGGAACTTTGGGCAGAAGGATAAAAGAAGGGGAGAAAGCGGTCAAAATATTTGGAGAAGAAGTTCAAGTAAATGCTGAAATACATTCTTTGGAGGGTTTTTCAAGTCATGCGGATAGAGAAGGAATAATCTGGTGGATAGAAGGCTTTAAAAACAAACCTAAAAAAATATTTATAGTTCACGGAGAAGAGGAAGCAACCGAGGAAATTTCTAGAAAAATCGAAGAGAAATCAAAAATTAAGACTTATATTCCAGAATTAGGAGAAAGTTTATCTATTGAAGGAGAAAGCGTTTTGCCCGGCGGAAGATTAGAGACAGGTAGAAGAAGTAAAGAACTTAGAGATATAGAGAAAAATATAGAAAAAGTAGAATCAATATTCTTGCCAACATTTCAAAGATTAGAATACGAGATTAACAGTGGCGCTAATAGCGAAAAACTAAATAACATTAAAAATAAATTGATTGAGATAGAAAAAGATATGTTGGATTTAAACGTGTTAATTACCGAGAAGAAGGACAAAAAGGGAAATGAAAATAAAATTATTTAAGTAGGGGCGTATTGCGATACGCCCCTTGATAAAAGCTAAGGGTTAAAGCATTTTCACTTCCTTAGCTGGATTAAGGTAAGCAAATTAAAGAATAGCATCAAGTTTTTGTTGTATTATTGGCTTTGGTGTGACACCTACGATACGATCGACCTCCTGGCCATCTTTAAAAAATAACAGGGTAGGTATACCCTGGATGCCGTAGCGAGCTGCAATATTTTGGTTTTCATCGGTATTTAGCTTACAAACCTTCAATTTGCCCTGGTTATCATTACCCAATTCTTCGACAATTGGGGATATCATTCGGCAAGGCATACACCAAGGTGCCCAAAGATCTACCAATACAGGAATGGAAGACTCTAAAACCTCCTTTTGAAAGTTGTTTCCGTTTACCTCTACTTCTAATGATTGCTTATTTTCCATCGATTTTTTCCTCCTTTGTTTTTATTTTTGATGAAAAATTTTAATAACTAATTCTAATCCCCTTTTTATTAATTTTAGTTCTTCTGTCGATAATTTTTCTCTAATTCTTCTTTCGCAATTATTCCTCTCCCGCTCGATCTGCTCTTTAATTTTCGTTCCTTTGGGCGAAAGAGACAAAACAAATGATCTCCTATCTTCCGAGTTGGTCATTCTTATGAGATATTTTTTCCTAACCAGACCATCTATTATCCGGCTACCCCGGGAAGGAGACAGACCCATCTTTTTAGATAAAACATTACAGGTTATTCTTTCTGTTGTGTCAATTTCCATAACTGCCTTATATTCCGCCAAAGAGACATTGCACAGAGTTCGAATTTGTTGTTCGTCTTCCAGGCATCCCTTTTTTAATTCGATTAGCAGATCTACTAAATTCTTTTCCATCTCATTATCAACCTCTGTGCTATTAACAATATTTGCTATTAGCAATTATAAAGCATTAGAAATTATTTGTCAAGCAAATTTTAAAAAAAATTCGAATTTTTTTTAAAAGCTTAATCTTGGTGCGGGCTGTTCTTAAAGAAGGTAAATTCCAAAGATTTATTTTTAGCATTATATATAATAATCATGATATGGTAAAATAAATAATAATCAATATCGAGTATATCGTATCGTGTATTGCCTAAAGAGGAAAATGTTTTTAGGCTCAAGAATTAAATTAGCATGTCCTATGTAATATGTAATATATTTTAAAAAAAGAAAGAAAAAAAGAAAGAAAAAAAGAGCAACAATTATTTTTTACCAGGAGATAAAATGAGCGATAAGCCAGTGCAGTTTAAAGAAAGCTACGAACTTTTTATAAATAACTATTCTCATCAGGGGGAAGGGATCGGCAGAGTTAATAATTTTACCGTTTTTGTACCCGGGGCAATTCTTGGGGAAAGAGTGAGGGTAAAAATTAGCGAAGTTAAAAAGAATTTTGCCCGCGGTCGATTAAAAGAAGTTATTTCATCTTCTCCCCATAGAATAAAAACTCCCTGCCCTGTTTATCATCTCTGCGGAGGCTGTCAATTGCAGCACATCGTCTATGAAAAACAGTTAGAAATGAAAAAGGAAATAGTAGAAAACGCTTTGGACAGGATAGGCAAGCAAAATATCAAAACTTTACCTGCCATAGGAATGAAAGACCCCTGGCGTTATCGCAATAAAGGCTCTTTCCATGTGGCCCAGGAAAAAGGGAGGGTCCGATTAGGTTTTTATAGCGCAGGCAGTTATGATTTTGTACCAGCCAGTGGATGTATTCTATTCAGTTTGCAAATTAATAAATTGGTTAGCTATCTAGAAGACCAATTAAGTCTAAAAAAAGTTACCATATATAATAGCAAGACCGGGGGAGGAAATTTAAGGAATGTCTTAATAAGGGAGAGCAGGAGCACAGGAGAAATAATGATAGTTTTTTTTACTAAAGAAGATAATCTGGGTTTTGACCAAAATGTTTTAAATGATTTAGCCAGAACCTTCCCCCAAGTAGTCTCTATTTATCAGAATATTAATAGGAGCCCTAAAGTGGTTTTAATGGGAAAAGATTTCAGGCTTTTGAAAGGGAAGCCTGATTTGGAAGATGCCCTTGGACCATTTAAATTTAAAATATCGCCCCAGTCTTTTTTCCAGGTTAATGCGGCGCAGGCGGAAATATTAAATGAAAAATTATTAGAGTATGCAAATTTAAGCGGAGAAGAAATGGTTATCGATTCTTATTGTGGAACAGCGACTATTTCTATCTATGTAGCCAAGCAGGCTGAAAAGGTGTATGGCATCGAAGTAGAAAAAAGCGCCATCAGGGATGCTAAAATTAATTGTGAGTTAAACGATATCTCTAATTTAAAATTATTTACCGGAAAAGCAGAAGAATGGCTCTATAAATGGAGGAGAAGCGGCGAAGAAGTTCATCTTATTATAGTGGATCCGCCCCGCAGGGGTTGTTCTTTAAAAGCTTTAAAAGGGATTATAAAGATTGAACCAAAGAAAATTATATATATATCCTGTAATCCGGCAACTTTAGCCCGCGATTTAAAATATCTCACCAAAGATGGTGATTATAAATTAAAAAAAGTCTTGCCTATCGATATGTTTCCTCAAACGAGCCACATAGAATGTATAGCATCTTTAGAAAGGTGACTAATTATTTATTTTCCCAGGAAGCTATTTCTTTGAGGCGTTCTATTGTAAAAGCAGGGGGAGCAATCCAGGTTAAGGAATTACCACGCTCCATGCAACTGTACACAAGGATATGATTATAGTGTATAATTATTCTAATGTTTAAGAAGTAAGAGTTTGTTGCTATACATCCTATCATAATTGGTCAATTGGTCGATCGGTGAATTGATAAATTAACCTACAGACTGATCGACCGACTAAATAAAGGTTTTATAATGATTAAAAAGGAGAAAAACCGGAAATTCAATTTAAAAATTAAATCCAAAGATATAGACCCGGGGGCTTTATTTATCACCAAGAGATTAAATAATTCGGGTTATGAGGCTTTAGTGGTAGGGGGGTGTATCCGCAATCTGATCATGGGAGAAGAAGCCCACGATTGGGATATAACTACCAATGCTACCCCGGATGAAATTTCCCGAGCTTTTAAAGAATTTAAAGTTATTCCGGTGGGCAAAAAATTTGGAACTCTTACCGTAGTTATAAATCATATTAATTATGAAGTAAGTACTTTTAAAAGAAATAAATCAGCCCCCACTCCAAATTTATTTGAAGATTTAAGACACCGTGATTTTACCATTAATGCCTTTGCCTGGAGAGAAGGGGAAAGGGTAATCGATTATTTTAACGGGTTAGAGGACATCAAACAAAAGATAATAAGGGGAGTAGAAAATCCTGTAGAAAGAATAGAAGAGGATCCGTTAAGAATGTTAAGGGCAATTAGATTGGCCTGTGAACTTGATTTTAAAATAGATAAAGCTACCCTTCAGGCGATAGAAGAAAATAGTTCACTGATTAAAAAAGTAAGCCTTGAGAGGATTAGAGATGAATTTACCAAAATATTGCTGAGTAATTATCCCCGAAGAGGATTTAGATTATTTTATCGATTGGGGCTGTTAAGATTTATTATGCCGGAATTGCAAAAGTGTGTGGGAACTCATAGAGAAAATTTTTACGGGGGCGAAGATTTGTTGGAACATACTTTAGATATGGTGGCAAGCCTGCCACCAGATTTAAATTTGCGGTTATCGGTTCTATTGTATAATATAAAGAGCATAACCCACTTGGATGAAAAAAAAGAAATTGTAGTTAAAATATTGCAGCGGATAAGATTTAAAAATACGGTGATTAAAAAAGTAAATGTTCTAACTAAAGAAAATTGGCAAGTCCTTAATTTTTCAAAAAAAATAAATATAAGACAGCTTGCTTCCAGAATAGGTATGGAAAATTTAGAAGATGCCTGGGAATTAAAAAAAGCACTTATCAAGGGAAGTCATAGCTCTGAAAGATTTAAGTCAGCTGAAATCGAAAGAGCAGAAAATAATATAAGAGAAACCCTGCAGGAACGACCACCCGTATCTTTTAAAGATTTAACCGTAAAGGGTAAAGACCTAGTTGAATTAGGATATAATGAAGGGGAAGAAATAAAGGATATTTTAAATAGGTTATTTAATCTAGTTTTAGAAAAGCCGGCATTAAACCAAAAAGAAAAACTGCTTGAAATGATATAAGCAATAGGGGATTAATTAATCGTACGATATAAAAATAAAATTTATTCTTGATAAAAAAATCTAAAAAAAGGAATGATATATGAATATATTTGAAGCCATCATGTTAATTTGTTTTGGGGCGGCTTGGCCATTTTCCATATATAAATCATATACTTCAAAAGAGAATACCGGTAAAAGTATTATATTTTTACTTGTAGTCTTTGTTGGATATATGGCTGGAGTGATACATAAATTATTTTATAATTTTGATTTAGTGATTTATTTATATGGATTAAACGGTTGCATGGTTTTCGTGGATATTATTTTATATTTTAGAAATAAAAAAATTACCGGTTGATTATCACGCAATTAAATTATAAGGAAGGCGCACTAACCATGTCCTATGGTTACACCGGAAATATACTCCATATAGATTTAAGTTCAAAAAAACACTGGATAGAAAATCCTCCCGAGAACTTTTACCGTACTTACTGGGGAGGCAGAGCTTTAGCTCTTTATTACATGTTAAAAGAAATGAAACCTCATACCAACCCTTTATCTCCCGATAACCTGCTCATCTTTGCCCCCAGTGTCCTGACCGGTACTCCTGCCCCGGCTATTCCCCGCTATTCCGTCTGTGCCAAATCTCCTTTAACCGGAGCTCAGGGAGAGGCGGAAGCAGGAGGTTGGTGGGGACCGGAACTAAAGAAAGTCGGCTTTGATGCCCTTATTATAAAAGGTGCTTCTACTACCCCAATCTACTTATGGATTAATGAGGTTAAGATAGAGTTCAAAGCTGCTTCCCACCTTTGGGGGAAAGACACCGGAACTACCCAGAAGATGATTAGAGAAGAGTTAGCTGATGATAAGATCAGGATTGCCCAGATCGGTCCAGCCGGAGAAAACCTGGTTCGCTTTGCCAATATTGTTAATGAATTAAAACACTTTAACGGAAGAAATGGTCTGGGAGCAGTAATGGGTTCCAAGAAACTAAAAGCTATTGCCGTAAGAGGTACTAAGGCTATAAACCTTTGCAATAAAGAAAAAATAAGTCAAGTAACTAAAAATATTACCAAAAGAGTTATGGATAACCCCTTAAGCCGGGATCTTCGAGAATTAGGAACTCCTGCTGTTGTTCGTGGTTTTTATGAAGCAGGATGCCTTCCCTCCTATAACTGGACTACCGGCTATTTCAAAGAAGGAGAAAATCTGACTGCCGAAACCTACAACAAGACTATTCTAAAAGAGACAAAAGGCTGTTTTGCTTGTCCCATCCGCTGTAAACGGGTAGTAGAGATCAATGAACCAGACCTTAAAGTTGACCCTTCCTACGGAGGTCCGGAATATGAAACCATCGTCTCTTTGGGCTCTCTTTGCGGTATTTCTGATTTAAAATACATCGCTAAAGCCAATGAGCTCTGTAATAAATACACTATGGATACCATCTCTACCGGCATGGTCATCGCCTTTGCCATGCAGTGTTATAAAGAAGGGCTCCTCACCAAAGAAGATACTGAAGGAATAGAGCTTACCTTTGGCAACAAGGAAGCCCTGCTTATTCTAGTAGAAAAGATTGCCCGTCGGGAAGGACTGGGAGACCTCTTATCTCAGGGTTCCTACCTGGCAGCTCAAAAAATAGGTAAAGGTGCAGATAAATTTATCTATCAGGTAAAAGGTCAAGAAATTCCCATGCATGACCCCCGTCTTAAGACCGGAGTAGGACTCCAATACGCTCTCTCTGACTACGGAGCAGACCATATGAAAGCCCCCCATGACTCTTTCTTCAAAGACCAAGATTCAGTAGGAATAAAAGAGATGAAGGGACTGGGTATCTTAGAACCCGTATCTACTACTGATATAAAGGAAAAGAAAGTAGCTCTATTTAAACTTTTGGATATCTACTGGACCGTCTTTGATATCTTAGGGGTCTGTGATTTTGGTTATGTCCCCCGCAGTGTAGGGACAATGGAAGAATTATTAGAAATTATTAAATCTACTACAGGTTGGAAAACTACCTGGTTTGAATTGATGAAATTAGGAGAGCGCTCCATTAATATGGCCCGCATCTTTAACTATCGAGAAGGATTTGCTTCTCAGGATGATACCCTGCCTGAGGTCTTCTATCAGAACTTTAAAGGTGGACCCTTAGATGGCCAGGGGGCGATTAATAAAAAGGATTTTGAAAAAGCCATAAAACTACGCTATGAGCTGATGGGCTGGAATGCAGACACTGGAATTCCTACTCCTGCCAAACTCATCGAATTAGGTTTGGACTGGCTCATCGGTGAGGTCACACGATGAAGATAAGTATTAAGCTGGAGGGGTATTTAAAGTACAAATACCCCTCTAATATTTTAGAGTTAAACTATTCCAAACCAGCAACTATTCGTCAAGTATTCAAAGATACTAAGATTTCTTCTGCTGATGTCTTTTTCATTAAAGTAGGAGATTTAATGGTAAAAGAAGATTATCTTCTAACTAAATCTAATGAGGTTAAACTATTTCCGATTATCGGTGGAGGATAGGAAAAATTAGAAATTTAATAAATTACGGAGCGTTTTTGCCGAGAAGAAGCAGTAAGGAAATTCTCTAAAAATATATACTTTATTTTGTTTCATCTTTTCTTCTTCTTTTTCTATTTTTTTATTCAGCCCATATTTTATCGGCCCCATTTTTTCTCCCATAAAATTATTTATAACTTTGATCTCCTCAGAAATCTTACTTTTTTCAGCAGGTGAAGGAGTCTTTTTAATTTTTTTAATTAATTTAGTTTTTTTCTCAGCCAGCTCCCCAATTTGCTTTTTTTCTTTTTTAGTTAAAGGTAATTCATTAACATATCTCTGCGGGTTAAATTCCAAATCTCTTATCTTATTCTTTAGGGCAGATATTTTAAAATCAGACGCGTCAGGAGAAGATTTAAAATCGAGATGCAAAGTACAGGAGACAACTAAAAAATGAGGAGGCTCAGCTTTAAAAAATTCTTTGATGATTTCATCGGTTGCCAGGTCGTATTTTGCTCCTCCCAATCCGTGAATAAAAAGGTCAGAAATAAATAGTCGATTGTATAAAGTTAAGAGAAGGGCTTTAGGTCTTATTTTTAATCCTCGATCCTTGAGGAGGGTTTTTAAGGAAAACAGAGATTTAAAACCGTCGTTTTCTATGTGAAATATTTTGCCATAAGAATCATTATAGAGATAGTTTTTTTCTTCCTCGTTTAAAATAAAAATTTTTCTCCTCTGATCTCCCTCTCTCCAAATCCAGAAGGGGACTTCCATAAAATTTTTTTTAATCATTAAATTGGGTGAGGGGTGTGCCCGATTTCTGATTTTAAATAACTTTCTGTATTCATCCAATTTATTATTATAAATTTCAGAAAAAGATTTAATGTTTTTTATAATTTCTAAAAAGAAGGAGAGAAATTCATCACTATCACAGATTTGAGAAAAAGGAATTTCCAAGTATGCAGGCTCGATCTCTTTTTCATAAAGTCGGCGGGCTAAACCGAGGAATTCTCCCAGGTTAGCTTTTTTATAATTTTGGCTGCAAAAACGGGAAGAATTTTTTAAACACCGGGAAAAACTATTAAAATTATTTAAGATATCTTTATTTTCTGATTCCAGGGGTTTGAGCCTATCAATGACCTCCCGGGTAAATTTGGTAATCAATTCCAAAGAAGGGCAGGGATATTCTTCAAAGGGAAGGTTTGGGGTAAGAGTTGAAGATAAAAAACTAACTTCTTCCACTATTAAATTACCGTTTGAAGAGAGAGCGGGTAAATAAAGATTAAGGTCTTTACAGATATCATTATCCAGGATAATGTTAATTCCCAAACATTTATCCAGAAGAGGAGATTTTACGAGTTCGTTTAAAAAGGTGTTTTTAATCCATATTCCGGGATGAAAAAATACTGGTTGATGTCCGGTTTGGATAATATATTGGTAGGCGGGGTTAATTTTTCCTTCAATATCAGGAGCAAATTTTTTACTAAATTTTAAAGACCTTCGAATAACTTCTTTTCGACAATTTTCCCTCACTTCCCTAAAAGGCTGATTAAGAATGGTAAAGGAATACTGGCTAAAAATTTTCTTATTCTCTTCTAAGAGAGAACCCATCTTGTCCGCCGAGGGAAAGAAGAAAATCTGCTTATTTTGGGGAATTTTAAGATCTAATATTTTCATTTTTATAACCATACCTTTATATCTTAAATGTTAATTTCTTCCTTTTTGTTCCATAATCCTGCTCTCTCCAAGACCCTCTGCACACCCCCTGGGCTGATTACTTTTTTATTATTGTTTTCTTTTACAATGACCGAAGCTATAGTTCTGCGTCCCCAGTTAGGATTTTTTTTCTTAAGTTCAATTGCTCTGGAGGCATATTTTTCTGGAACTCTCCCCAGATTCTTTCGTATATGTTTTTTTGGCCTTCTTATACCTTCCATGCCTTGTTCTAAATAGCGAGGATACCATCTACGGAAAGTGTTTATAGATAATTCTGCTCTTTTACAGGATTGGGTAATGTTACGAGTCTTTAGGTAGATCTCTACCATTAGTTTTCTTTGGGTAAAAGTAGTAGGCCTAATATATTTTTTAACTTTTATTCCTTCTTTCATTTTTGACTCCTTAACTTTAATTTTAAGCTTTATGGTGCTGATAGTCAATATCTGTGTGACCAGATAATAAAAAAAATTATGAAAAAAAAGAAGGATTTTTGAAATTTATATAGTATTGTAAAAATAGAAAATATGGAAAGGAGTTTCCGTAATATGGAAAAACGGGTGGATAAAAGTGAAAGAATAAAATCTATAGACAAAGCCTTGGGTTTACTGGAATTTCTTTCAGTTAATGAGCAAGAAACGAGCATAACTAAAATAAGTAAAGAGTTGCATATGGGGCTAAGCACAGTACACAGGATATTAACTACCCTTAAATCCCGAGGTTATGTTATTCAGAATCAACAAACAGCGAAGTATAGATTAGGAATTAAATTATTCGAGCTTGGTTGTGCAGTTCAAAGTACAAAACGTTTGGTCGAGATAACAAAACCCCATCTTAAACAGTTATCGCAAAGCACTAATGAAACAGCCAATTTAGCAATTTTGGAGGGGAAAGAAGTTATTTATCTTGATACAATTGAGAGTCCAGAAATGCTGAGGACAGAGATTATGGCAGGGACAAGGACCCCAGCCCATTGCACTGCTTTAGGAAAAGTCTTGTTAGCTTCTATTTCTGATGGGGAATTTGAAAGTTTATATAAAAGGGACGAGCCATTATCTTCCCTTACTTCTAAGTCTATATCTTCATTGGAAGAACTAAAAAAGAATTTAAAAAAAGTTAAAAAACAAGGTTATGCAGTTGATAGAGAAGAATATAAGATTGGTATTAATTGCATAGGCGTCCCCATATTTGGTATAAATGGAGCCATAGCTGCTATTAGTATTACCGGTCCTGCATCACGTTTTACTATAGATGAGATGGAAAAAGTTAAGGGCAAACTAATGACTATATCGAAAGAAATTTCTAATCAGTTTTAGATAATATGATAAAAATAGAAAGGAAGGATTAAAGAATGGCTAAAAAGAAGACCCGTTTAGATTTCATAAAAATGAAAAAGGAAGGAGAACAAGTAGCTTGGGTAACTGCTTATGATTTCCCCACTGCTTCTTTTGTTGAACAAGCCGGTATGGATATGATCTTGGTCGGTGATTCCTTAGGGATGGTAGTATTGGGTTATCAAGGGACAATCCCGGTTACTATGGCGGATTGTATCTCTCATTGCCAGGCAGTAAGGCGAGGAGCACCGAATACTTTTTGTATCGGAGATATGCCCTTTATGTCCTATCAGATTTCCGACCAAGAAGCAGTCAGAAATGCAGGGCGTTTTCTCCAAGAGGCGGATATGGATGCAGTAAAATTAGAAGGAGGGAAGAGGGTCTGCAGTAAGATAAGGGCTATAGCTGATGCTGGAATATTAGTTATGGGTCATATCGGTCTAACTCCTCAGAGCTCAGGCCAGTTAGGTGGGTTTAAGGCCCAGGGTAGAGAGGCAGAAAGTGCCCGAGAATTAATCAAAGATGCCTTAGCCATCCAGGAAGCTGGTGGTTACGCCCTTCTATTGGAGGCAGTTCCTCCAGAATTAACCGTATTTATTACTAAAAAGCTTACTATCCCGGTTTACTCTATTGGGGCAGGAGGTCCCTGTGATGGTCAATTATTAATCTGTGGAGATATGTTAGGTCTCTTCCAAGCCTTTACCCCCAAATTTGTTAAGAAATATGCCAATGTTGCCGAGATAGAGACCAATGCCTTTAAAGAATACATTAAGGATGTAAAGACCAGTGTCTTCCCCACAGATGACCATTCCTATCATATTTTAAAAGGCAAAGAAGAAGAGTTTTATGAAATGCTGAAAGAGTTTGAGTAAGTCTTCTTTAATAGTAAAGAAACAAAGAATAGAAATTCTAAAAACCAATTTAATTAGAAGGAATGATACTTTGAGTTAAGGATTAAGAATATCTATCTAGAGTTTAGTTGATGATCAATTAAAAGTAAATTAAAAAGAAGAAATAAATCTGTATTATTTCTTAACACTTAAAGAAGGAGTAAACAAAGTGACTAAATCAATGAATGAAATTAGAGAGTTTATGGAAGGGATGGGGATTCCTGGGAGAGATCTGAACAGTCTTCCATCTTCAACGAAGACTTTTCCAGATGGTGCACAATGGAGAATAGAAATTTCAGGAGTTGAGCGTCCATCAACTATGGAAGCAATGATTGATGAGGCAAGAAAAAGGAATGTGACTATTCATAGGGCCATAATAACTGTGTCAGGCTCAACTTTAAGCGATTTTAGCGAATTAAAAGCTATGGCTCAAATGGGAAGGGATGAGAAAATAGAAGTTATAGCAACAATGGGTCCGCGTAAATCTTGGGATGTAGGAGCAAGAGCACCAGGTTTTTTCGAAGGTGCTATGGTGGGATTTAGGCTAAGGGGCTCGGATAATATTTCCTATTGGTTAGCGGATATGATGAGAAATATTGAAGCCGGGCTTAGGGGATTTCTGGTACTTGATGAGGGAATACTTTCTATTGTGAGTCGCATGCGTGAAGAGGGTTTTATACCAAAGGATGTAGTTTTTAAATGGTCTGCCTTTGGTGGATACTGCAGTGCTGCCGGAGCTAAGATTATTGAAAAGATGGGAGCCAATTCATTGAATCCTACATCAGATGTTTCGATCCCAATTTTGGCAGGAATGCGAAAAGCAATTGATATACCTCTTGATATTTATATGTTCATAACAGATGCAGAGGGTGGGATGTGTAGAATCTATGAAGCTCCAGAGGTTGCTAGAGTTGCTTCACCTTGTTACTTTAAAATTGAACCGGGAACTAGCCAGGCTGATATTTATAAACCTTGGGTAAAAGAAAGTTGGCACGCAGAATTTATGAGAGAGAAAGTTAAAGAAGCAGCTATTTTTCAAGAGATTATGGAAAGGCATGCACCTCAATTAAAATTATCTAAGAAGGGTCCTTCTGATTTAATTCTCCCGGATCATAAATAAACTAATGGAACAAGCAATAAGAGGAGGAAAAAAATAATGAAAAACGATCCATTTGAAACAGCTTTAAATACCTTACGCGCTGCAGGGAAAATTGCAGGATTAGAGTCCAATGCAATTAAACTTCTTAGTCAACCTAAACGCATTTTTGAATTTACTATTCCTATGAGAATGGACAATGGTGAATTTAGGATATTTAATGCCTTTAGAGTGCATTATAATGATGCCTTAGGAGAAATTAAAGATGGGACAAGATTTGTACCTGATTTAGATTTAAATACAGTAAAAGCCTTAGGATTTTGGATGACTATCAAACATGCTGTTGCTGGTATTGCTGCGGGCGGAGGGAAAGGCGGCGTAAGAGTTGATCCTTCCAAGTTAAGTGAATGGGAATTAGAACGCCTTGTTCGTTCTTTTATACGTAAATTACCAATGAAAGGAGCCTGGGTTGATGTGCCAGGTGCAGATATTGGGACCAGTGCGAAGACACAGGCCTGGATGCTTGATGAGTATGAAGAGATAGTTGGATTTCATAGTCCAGCGGCAATTAATGACAAACCTGCCGAAGTCAATGGTACTTTGGGTAGTATGGAGGCAACCGGAACAGGTGCTTTTTTTGTTACTAAGGAAGCAGTTAAAGATTTAGGGTTGCCCAAAGAAGCATCAATAGCCGTTCAGGGGTTTGGAGATGTTGGACGTACTATTGCAAAGTTACTTTATAATGAAGGGTTTAAAGTCATAGGAGTCAGTGATATTAAGAGCGGGGTATATTCAGAGGAGGGAATTGATATAGAAAAACTTGCAAAACATGTTGAAGATAGCGGATTTGTTGCAAATTTTCCAGGAACAGTAGCAATAACTAATAAAGAGTTATTAGAAACGAAGTGTGATATTTTAATACCTGCTGCGGTACAAAGTGTTATTACTGATGAAAATGCAGATAAGATAAAAGCAAAATTAATCATTGAAGGAGCAAATGGTCCAACTACCCCAGGAGCTGAAAAGATACTTGAAGGTAAAGAAGTTACAATTATACCCGATGTATTAGCAAACTGTGGCAGTGCTATCGTATGCAGTTTTGAACGTACTCAAGGGTTAACCGATACTTATTGGGATTTAGAAACTGTTAATAAAAAGCTTAAAGAAAGAATTTTAAAAGCCTATAAAGAAACCGTTGCAACAGCAAGAGAAAAGAACACTTCCTTAAGAAATGCTGCCTGGGTTAATGCTCTAATCAAAATAAGCAAGGCAATGAAAGCCAGAGGATGGATGTAAAATTTAATTCAGAGAAAATAATTCTGTAATTTTCCATATCGAAAAGAAAATATAACAATTTTAAAAACTGTTCTATTATTTATTTGAAGATTACCAATTTATTTATTAAAAGAAAAATATTCATAGTAAATGCCTTTTGTTTCGATTACCAGGAAAAAATTAAGATTAAACTAAGGGAGGTGATAAAAATATAAAATAAGTTTTTAAAGAATTTAAAATATTTTTCAAGAGGGGTGAATTAATTTTATAAAAAAGATAAGTATAGTAAGTAAAATATAAAGTTATTTTTTTAATATTGTCAAAAAATCTTAAAAAGGAGAAAAAAAATGTTTGGATTTTGGTCGATTATTCCGCCACTTGTTGCAGTTGGCTTGGCTATTTGGACAAAACGTGTTATTTTTTCCTTGTTTATAAGTATTTGGGTAGGTGGTTTAATTTTTACAGGAGGGAATCCATTAGCTGCGATAGGTGCTTCATTTGATTGGATAAAAGATGTAATGATTGATCCATGGGATGCCAGGTTCTTGGTTTTAACGATGCTTTTAGGTTCTGGTGCTGCTTTCATGTTTAAAACTGGCGGAACAAATGCCCTCACCAGAGTACTTGAAAAGAGACTTACTAATGGAAAAAGATCCCAGCTTTTGGCATGGGTTTTAGGTATTGTGGTCTTTTTTAATGATTATGCGAATTCAGTTATCGTAGGCAATGCGACTCGAGATATAAATGCAAAATTTAAGGTTTCTCGAGAAAAATTATCTTACATATTGGATTCGACTGCATCTCCAATGGCTACATTTGGTCCAATATCAGACTGGATTGGTTATCAGGTGGGATTAATAGGGGCGGCTTTTGTTGTGTTGAAAATAGTAGACGTAAACGCCTATTTTGTTTTCTTGCAGTCTATGCCCTGGAATTTTTATTGTATACTTACTTTAATAGCTGTTCCCATGTTGATATTAGGAAAAGATTTTGGGCCAATGGCAGATGCCGAATTAAGAGCAAAAAAAACCGGTCAACTTGTTGCAGATGGAGCCACTCCATTATCATCTGTGGAGGCAGATTTAGGAAAAGTCGTAGGTGCTGAAAAGGCAAGTATATGGAATTTTATTTTACCCCTGATTACTTTAATCGGTGTAGGAATCTGGGCAATCTGGTATACTGGTGGGGGGGGAACCGGAAAGAGCATTATGGATGCATTAGCTGATACAGAAGTTGATATTGCTCTGACTTGGGCTGCTTTTGCTATGACCGTAGTAGGGCTAGTTTTAGCTTTAATTCACGGAATGTCTTTAGAAGAATGTGAAAAAACCGTTTTAGGCGGATTTAAAACCATGCTGCCAGCAGTTTTAATTATGGTTTTAGCCTGGTCTGTGGGTACTGTTTGTAGTTCCCTTGGTACTGCAGATTTTGTAGTTAATGCAACTAAAGGCTGGATGAGTGCGGCTCTATTACCTTTCTTAATTTTCGTAATCTGTATGTTTATATCTTTTGCTACCGGTACTTCATGGGGAACCATGGCAATCATTACTCCCATAGGAGTTCCTTTAGCATACTCAATTGGCGGCATTCCGTTAGTCGCAATTGCTATTGGCTCTATTTTTGCTGGTGCAATATTTGGAGACCATTGTTCACCTATTTCGGATACGACAGTTATGTCTTCAATATTTGCTGAATCAGACCACATTGCCCATGTTACTACTCAGATACCTTATGCCCTAGTGGTTGCCGGTATCTCTGCAGTATTATATCTATTGGCTCCGATCGTCAAGAATGCATTCATTTTACTTGCTATAGGAATTGTGGCTCAATATTTTATACTGCGATTCCTGGGTAATTCATACCAGTCCAAATTCAGCAAAGAAGATAGAGCGTTATTGCAAGAGTAACAATATTTGATACAAAAATAAAATTAGCAAACAGTTATTTTTTAAAAAATTTTTACCCAAGAAAAATATCTTCACAGATAGGGTATACAGAATAGATTAATAACCTATCTGTGGAGATATTTTTTAAAAATTAATAGAGCAATAAAGCTGATAGAGAAAGAAATAGATGAATTAAAAAACATCTGTGATGAGAGAATCGGGCTTTTAAAAGAGCCGGAAAAGAGATAATAGCAAACAGGAAAGATAAAAATTTATTTTTAATAGATAATATACTATCTATATCTACTTATTTTAAAGAGGTGAGTATTATGGTTTTTAATTCCCATGGACGGCTACGCTCAGTGCTGCTCTGTAAACCAACCTATTATGAAATTTGTGACTTTAGCGAGGTTGCTTCACAACACATAAAGGAAGGATTCGTAGTATCTCGAAAAGTTGCTTTTGAGCAACATAAGGAATTTGTAGAAGTATTTCAACAATTGAAAATAGATATTAAATGGCAAGTTGCCCAACCCGGACATCCTGATCAGGTAGCAACCAGAGATTTTGGGGTTAACACGGTTAGAGGTGTATTAATCGGTAATTTTCGTTATTCTGACAATGAAGGCGATACGGAATTAGCCATTGAAGCCCTGGAACAATTAAAAGTGCCCATGATAGGTAGAGTAATACAGGGGTCATTGGAAGGCGGTGATTGCTGGTATTTGGATGAGCATACCATGGTAATAGGGGCAGGAAACCGAACTACTATGGAGGGGATAAAAGAAACAGAAAAAATTCTTGAATCCTTTGATATCAATGTTATTGCTATAGAGTTTGAAGAAAAGTGGAATCATCTTGATATGATATTTTCAGTAGTTGCCGATAAAACAGTTATGTTGTGTCCCGAGGCTTTACCAGATAATTTCTTAAAATATCTGAAGAATGAGAAGTATAAAATTATTACTGTTCCTGGCAAGGCTGTATTTAATGGAACAATAAATCTTTTAGCTTTGGGAAATGAGAAAGTTCTTTCATTTAAAGAGAACAGGCTTGGCAATGAAAAACTTAGAGCCTTAGGACTGGAAGTTTTTGATCCGCATTTAAGCCAATTTTTAATGGGCGGATCAGGACCTCATTGTCTATCTTTTGAGTTAGATCGAGAAAAACAATAAGTGAGATTAATTTTTATATATAAAATTACTTTAGATAGAAAGTAGGTAGCCATGTCATTATACCGAACATGGATAGAAATAAAAAAAACATCAATTAAAAATAATATAAAAAATATTAAAGCAAAAATTCCAGGAAACAAATTGTTTTTGGGGGTGGTTAAAGGTAATGGTTGGACTTGTGGAACTGTCCAGTATGCTAAATGCTTAGTGGAAGCTGGCGTGGATTGGCTGGGAGTGACAAACATAGAAGATGCACTTTTACTTCGGAAAGAAAAAATAAATTTGCCGATTTTATTATTGTGTGAAATTCCCAGCGGGCGAATTAAAGAAGCACTCAAAAATAAATTACGATTAACTGTTTGTACAAAAGAATTTGCTGAACGATTATCAGACAAAGCGGTAAAACTAGGCCTCAAAGCAAATGTGCATATTAAAGTAAATACAGGTTTAAATAGGATTGGCGTTTCCCCAAATATGCTACTTGTCTTTTTAAAATATATTTCTAACTTGTCAAATTTACGTTTGGAGGGAGCATTTAGTCATTTTTCATGTGCTGAACAAATTGGCAATAAAGAAACAAAGCAGCAATTAAAAATATTTCAGGAACAAATAAAAAAAGCTAAACAAATTGGTATTGATTTTAATATTTTACATATTGCTAATACTGCTGCTTCTATAAGTTTACCTGAAACTCATTTAGATATGGTAAGAATCGGAATGGGCATAGCTGGTCTTTATCCCAGTAATGATTTTAAAAAAGTTATAAAGCTGTATTTTCCATTAACTTGGAAAACTCAAATTACTTATGTACGAGATATAACGCAAGGTGAAACTGTAGGGTATTGTGGTCGCTATAAATGTGAATTAAAAACAACCATTGCAACCATTCCAATTGGTTATGCCGATGGCTTGAGTAAAAAATTTGAAAGCAAAGGTTTTGTTCTTATTAAATGTGAACCATTTAGGATTATAGCAGTATGTATGGATCAGGCAATGATTGATTTGCAAGGAACTCAAAACGATTTAAAGGTAGGTGAAGAAGTAGTAATTTTGGGAAAACAACAAATGGCTTATCTTGATCCGGAAGTAACTGCCAACCAGGTAGGAACCTGCGCAGAAGAGTTGATTTGCCAAATTAACCCAAAAATACCTAGATTTTTTATAGAGTAAAGTTTTAGACTATAATAATAAAAAGAATATTAAAGTGAACAAAAACAATACAGAAGAATAAAACAAATAAAAATGGTACATAATTAAAAAATAAATAATAAAATATTTAATCTCTCCATCTACAAAAGTGCCTCTATATCCTTAATGCCGATTTCTTCCTTAGAGATAAAAGGTTCGGCAAACTCTGTGCCAATAAGGTTTCCCCAGTAACGGTTAGAATTTAAGATCCATTCAAATAGCTGATGCCCTTCAGGAGAAGGTCCAAATTGGGATTCATAGTGCCTGATAGATTCTATCTTCATCTTCACCTCTTTGCTTATATCCATAACAAAAGAAGGTTTGAAATTCAGCTTTAAATGAGAGGCAATATAATAATATATTTTCTTTACATAAAAGGGTCTGCCTTGCATCTCTGTTTTGGTGAGTTTTCCGTAGAATCGAGCAGCATCACAGATCTTTGAGGCAGCAACATGGTCCGGATGAGCATCTACCCAGTAAGGGGCAAAAAGGATATCCGGCTGAATTTTTCTAATGACTTCAGCTAATTCCTGACGGACCTCTATTTCATCCTGAAGATATCGATTGGGAAAATCAAGAGTAATCCTCTCCTCAATCCCTAATATCCTGCTTGATTTTACACTCTCTTTTTTTCTGGTCTCTGGATCCCCATGAGGAGTAGGTTCTCCATCAGTTAAATCCACGATAGTAACTCGATGACTTGCTTCGGTGAATTTTAATATGGAACCGCCCATGCCCAATTCCACATCATCGGGATGTGGACCGACAGCTAATATATTAAGCATTTTTTCACCTCACTATCTATAATTTTTTGGTAATAGTCTAACCTCTTTTTCGGGTCGTCCAGATAATTACCAAAAGTACGGTCTTTATCTTTATAAATCATACCAACCGGCAGCTCTTTTACAGTCAGATTGTTTTTATAAGCCTTAATCCAGAGTTGAAGAGGAAGACCATATCCCTTTTCGGTTAATTCTAATTTTTTTAAACCTTCCATTCGATATGCTTTAAACCCACAGAAAGAATCAGTTAGTCCGTAGCCGGTTATCTTATTAATTAGACCGGTGATTTTGCGATTAATGGTATATCGGTCTTCGGGCGGAGCATCAATCTGTTTTTGGAAAGACAGATAACGAGAACCAGAAACTATATCAAATTTTTCTTTTTTAATCTCTTTAAAGAATTGAGGGATTAATTCCGGCTCATGTTGTTCATCACAATCTAAAGTCAGAAGATATCGGTAATGATTATCCCGGGCAAAATTAGTTCCGTCAATCAAAGATTTACCGTATCCTTCGTTTTCTGGGTGATTTATAATGCTAACTTTCCCTTTGAGTTTAGCACAAGAAGCAATCTCTTCCACAATATCTTTACTTTCATCAGTAGAACCATCATTAATCACCAATAAATCTTCCGGTGAGTATTTTCTCACCTCTCTTAAAACATTAAAAATGTGTTTCTGTTCATTATAGATGGGGATAAGAATAAGGCTTTTTGTTTTTGGTTGATTATTTATCATATTGTTCACATAAAACATTTTCCTAATATAATTTATAATTTTCCCACAACTGCCCGAGCGATTGAGAAAGAGTGATCATTTATTCTTTTAAGGACATTGATTAGATCCAAATGAATGCCACTGGTTTTTTGGGAAAGTTCTATTCCTACATTTAAGCGGCTGATATGAGTCTTGCGTAAAGTTATTTCCAAGGAATCGATGTATTCTTTCTGATCGATTACTTTTTGAGCCATCCTTTGGTCCTGGAGAGCAAAAGCCCCGATAGCATTTCGAAGATTATTATAAACCTCTTGATGCATATTTTTAATCTCTTCTACCCCTTTTTCAGAAAATACCAGACTGTGGTCTATCTTTTTTTCTACCAAAGGAATCAAATTTTTATCTATTAAATCTCCGATATGTTCCAGGTCATCGACAATGTACAATAATCTAAATACTTCTTTATAATGTTCTTCAGAGAGGGTTTCAAAACTTATCTTGGTTAAATATTTGGTTATCTCTCGAGAGAGATTATCCACAATCATATCTTGTGCGCTTATCTTATCCAGCAGTCTTTCATCATTATTAGTAAATACTTGCATAATATCTAATACCATCTCTTCTACAGCATTAGAAATTCGCAACACCTCTTTGCTGGCCAGATAGAAGGCAACCTCCGGGGTTTTAAGAGCACCCGAATCTAAGAATTTCGGTTTTTGCAAGTATTCCACTTCTTCTGTTTTAGGGATGATCTTTTCTAAAAATTTGGCAAACCTTTCAGTAAAAGGAAGAAAAAGCAAGGCATTACCCAAAATGATTAAGGCATGAGCATTAGCAATTTGTCGGGGCAAATTTACCGAGGACTTTTGTGCCAGAAAAATTATAGAAGAAGCGAGTAAGAAAAATACAATAACTCCTACCAGTTTAAATAATAAGTTTGCTAAAGTCACCCTTTTTGCACTCCTGGAAGCTCCGATACCAGTAAAAAGGATGGTGGAACAGGAGCCTAAATGCGAGCCCAAGATTATAGGAACTGCCAGGTTTAATGAAATTAAACCTTGCATAGCTAGTGAAATAGTTAAACCCATAGTAGCGGTACTGCTCTGGATTAGACCGGTAAATAAAGCAGAGGCGAGCAAGGCTAATAAAGGAATATGTTCTAAATTAATTAGCGTTTCTTTAAAAAGGGCGTGGTCTTTGAGAGGGGAGACTGACTCAGACATCACCTTCATTCCCAAAAAGATAAAGCCTACACCCAGTAAGATATTGCCTATAAATCTCTGTTTTCTTTTTTTCCCCAAAAGTTTTAGACCAAAGCCAAGAACAATTATTAAAAGGGCATAGTCGGACACTTTAAAGGCGATTATCTGGGTGGTAAGAGTTGTCCCCATACTGGTTCCCAGCAAAATACTGAGGGTCTGACTTAAACTCATAATCCCGGTATTTACCAGACTTACCAATAGAGCAGAAGCGGCGGTACTACTCTGAATAGTAAAAGTAAGGACAATACCGGTTAATAAAGCGATTAATCTATTCTTGGACAGGGTGCTTAGGATCTGTTTTAGTTTGTTCCCGAAGGTATTCTTTAAACCCTCACTGGTAATTTGCATCCCATATAAGAAGAGAGCCAGACCACCGATTAAACCCGTTACCACAAAAAACATATTATTCTCCCTTTTTATACTTTCCAAATGAAAGTTTAAATATATTTTATAGAACACCTAAATTAAATAAAAACAGTATACAGTATGTAGTATGTAGTATATAGTGAAGAAACCATCATACAGAATCTAATTCTCTGTATCGCTCTATCTAAAAACTGTAAACTGATAACTAAAAACTGTCAACTTGCGTTTAACGCTAACGACTAATTTATTTCAGCTTTTTATATAATACCCCGAAAGAGCAAATTTGTAAATTTATTATTGTAAATTGTAATTCTCTATGATATTATATAAAAAAAATAAATATAAATGGTGGAGACTTTAGAGAAAACCATTTTATTGGCCTAAGGGGTTTAAACCCCTATAATCTGACTTTAGTCAGATACACAGGTTAATGGAATGGTTTTTTTATTTAATATGCGAGGAGAATATCGATGAAGACAGATGTAGTAATTATAGGTGGAGGAGTAATTGGTACAGCCATTGCCCGAGAGCTATCCAGGTATAGTCTTAATATAATCCTAATAGAAAAAGAAGACGATGTGGCTATGGGGACCAGCAAGGGTAATTCCGGGATTATTCATGCCGGATATAATGACGATTCTAAAACTTTGAAAGGCGAACTTAATATAAAGTCAAATCCCAAATTTGATAAACTGTGCGCAGACCTAAAAATTCCCTTTAAAAGGATAGGGTCATTGGTGATTGGTTTTTTCGAAGAAGATTTTAGGAAATTGAAAAAATTAAAAGAAAATGGTGAGAAGAATGGGATTAAAAATTTAGAAATAATTAGAGGTACCAAATTATTTGAATTGGAACCTAATTTAAACCCCCAAGCCAAATATGCCCTTTATGCCCCTTCTACCGGGATTATTTCCCCCTATAAGTTTACTATCGCCCTGGCTGATAATGCAGTGATAAACGGGGTGAAAGTATTACTGGAAACAGAAGCAAAAGATATCAGGATCAAAGAAAAGCAGGTTTGCAGTGTGGTTACCAACAGGGGACTGATTGAAACCAGAGTGGTAATAAATGCTGCCGGATTACATGCAGATGAGGTAGCTGAAGCTGCCGGAGACAATTTCAAAATAAATCCTCTAAAAGGCGAATACCAGTTGTTTGACAAACAGTGGGGAAATCTGGTTAATCATATTCTTTTCCCTATACCTATCAAATTGTCCAAAGGTATTTTGGTGGCTCCTACGGTTCATGGCAATCTCTTAATAGGGCCTAACTCTTATCGGGTAAAAGAAAAGGACGACCCGGCTACTACCAACGCCGGGATAAAGGAAGTATGCGAAGGAGCCAGGAAATTAATTCCTAATCTTCCCCATCAAGACCTGGTAGCCTCTTTCGCCGGCTTAAGAGCCGATATTGAAGGGAGAAATGATTTTATTATTGAAGCCTCAAAAAAGATTAGAGGATTTATCAATGTGGCAGGTATTGAATCACCCGGCTTAAGTTCTGTACCGGCTATTGCCGAGATGGTCAGTGGTATTTTAAAAGAAGTAGTTAAAGAAATTTCTCCCCAGTTAGAATTAAAGTACAAAGATGATTTTATAGAAACCCTGCCTGAGCAGCCGAAATTTGCAGATTATTTAGACAAAACAGGTAAATGGCAGGAGATAATAGAAAAGGATGCTGATTACGGAGAGATTATCTGCCGATGTGAAAAAGTAAGCAAAGGAGAGATACTCAGGGCTATCCATCAACCGCTACCGGTCAGAAGCCTGGATGCCATCAAAAGAAGGGTCAGGGCAGGTATGGGCAGATGTCAGGGTGGTTTTTGCAGTCCTAAAGTTTTAAAAATTCTATCGGAAGAATTAAAGATTTCTCCTTTAAAAATAACCAAAAAAGGACCGGGCTCAGAAATATTAAAGACTAAGACCAAAGAAATGATCAAAGAAACAGGAGTTAAGTTTAAAGATGAAATTAGAGTATGATTTAGTAATTATCGGAGGGGGTCCAGCCGGTCTGGCTGTTGCCCTGGAAGCCAGAAGAAACACAGTGAAAGATATTTTACTCCTGGAGAGAGATAAATATCTGGGAGGAATCCTTCCTCAATGTATCCATAATGGATTTGGCGTACAGTATTTTAAGGAAGAACTGACCGGACCGGAATATGCAGAGAGATTTATTGCTAAACTTAATGATAACCAGATTGATGTAAAGACAGAAACGATGGTTATAAAGATAACCCCCGATAAACGGATTATAGCCATAAACAGAGATGATGGTTTGTTACATATTCAGGCTAAAGCAGTTGTTCTGGCTATGGGGTGCCGGGAAAGAACCCGAGAAGCGATTACTATCCCCGGAAACAGACCTGCCGGAATATTTACCGCCGGCACTGCCCAGAGATATATTAATATTGAAGGATATATACCGGGTCGTGAGGTAGTCGTTCTGGGTTCAGGGGATATCGGGATGATTATGGCTCGCAGGATGACTTTAGAAGGAGCAAGAGTTAAGGCGGTTCTGGAAATTATGCCTTTTTCTACCGGGCTAATCAGAAACAAGGTTCAGTGTCTGGATGATTTTAATATCCCCTTAAAATTCAATCACACTATTACCCGAATTGAGGGGAGAAAACGAGTAGAAAGAGTGACCGTCGCTCAGGTGGATAAAAACTTGCAGGCGATTCCCGGAACCGAAGAAGAGATAAGCTGTGATACCATCCTATTATCTGTTGGCTTAATTCCGGAAAATGAACTAACCAGAGAAGTAGGGATTGAATTAGACCCGGTAACCAGAGGGGCCATAGTAAATGAAAACCGAGAGACAGAGATTGAGGGAATTTTTGCCTGTGGAAATGTGCTGCATGTCCATGACTTAGCCGATTTTGCTACCGAAGAGGGAGAGATCGTAGGTAGAGCTGTAGGCGAATACTTAAAAAGGAGTAGAAAATTTCGTCCTCAACCCATAAAGATAGTAACCGGTGATAATATTGCTTATGTAGTCCCTCAACATATAGATTTTATTGTTTCGGGAAGGAAGAAAATAAAAATATTTATGAGGGTAAAAAAGCCAGCAGAGAAGATCAGGATTAATTTATTAGATGTTAAAGGCAGAGTATTGGGTTCTTACAAGAAGAGGATTGTAACACCGGGGGAGATGGTGAGTGTCTATTTACCAGAGGTTTTATTGGAAGATAGATTAATAAACATAACAGTTTCAACGGAGGAAGAGACCAAGGAGTAAAAATAATGGAAGAAAAAGAGATAGTATGTATTGCTTGTCCTATCGGGTGTCGAATAACCATTCGGGCTATGGATAAAAATATTATATCCATCCAAGGTAATAGCTGTCCTAAAGGAATTGAATATATCAAAGAGGAATATTTCAATCCATTACGAATTTTAACTACTACAGTTAAAGTAATTGGTGGTGAATTACCCTTGGTATCGGTAAAGACGGAAAAAGCAATTCCTAAAAAATTATTATTAGAAGCTATGGCCGAAATTGCTAAAATTGAAGTTAATGCCCCGGTTAAAATAGGTCAGGTAATTAAAGATGATTTGATGGGAACAGGCGTAAGCCTGATTGCCACCCGCAATGTTAAGAGAGTTGATTTTAAACTGTTTTCCTATAAAATTTGAAGTAACCGATTAGGTGTGTTATTATTTTTATAATAATTTTTCAATTAATTTTCTGTATTTATACAAAATTATAACATTAAGGGGAAAAACTATAGATGCAAGACCTCAGAGAACGTTTTAGAGAACACCCCGTAATTGCTTCCATAAGAAGCAATACAGATTTTACATATGCCCTCAACAGTAAGGCTACTTCCCTTTTTATTCTTCACGGAGATATATTTAATCTTCCCCAGATTATGAAAGAATGCGAAAAGCATAACAAGCTGGTTTTTTTACATATGGATCTAATCAAAGGAATTGGTCGAGATAGGGAAGGAATAATATATTTAGCCAGGAAAGAACTTTGTGATGGGATCGTTACCACCAAAAGTAATCTAATCAATATAGCTAAAAGAGAAGGGCTTATTGCTATACAGCGTCTTTTTTTACTCGACTCCGCTGCTTTAAAGACCGGGGAACTGCTATTAAAAAATAACCAGCCTGATGCAGTAGAAATTTTACCTGGGATAGCTGCTCCTTATTTTATAGAGCATGTATACAAAGAATTGCTTTGTCCGGTTATTGCCGGCGGTTTAATTTCTGATAAAAGTGAAATAGAGAAATTATTGCAAAGAGGAGTTCTAGCCGTATCTACCAGTAAAAAAGAATTATGGTAGTTTTAATTAAATAATATTTTCCTTTAAATAAAGTAGAGATTAGCTTATAGTTAAAATAGCTCGATATACTTTTTGGCAAGTTAATTTACAGTATTAACAGATAACTTCAACTTGCATTTATCAACTAAAAATTTCTCACCGACTAACTACTAGATTAGCGTTGGATACTTGAGGAAGAACTCTATCAGTTCGATATTTTTTACGTTATGGATGGGCTTTTTCTGACTTACTGATAGATTTATTCAATTCCTCGGCTCTTAATACTCTCTTAGGGGATAGTAATTCTGCATGAGCTACTAATTTAAGATGGGGGGGGGCGATATACAGAAATAATAAAAAGCGTATCAGTTAATTAATAAGTTTCAAAATTATTAAGGAGGTTATAATTTAACCATGAATTCGAGAAGAAGTTTTTTAGTTATTTTAGTTTTCACTTTATGTTTACTGTTGTCAGTGGGGACTGCTATAGCAAAACCGGTAAACATCACTTTCTGGCATGCAATGAGCGGGTCGCGTCTTGGGGTATTAGAGTCGATTATCGAAGGTTTTAATGTCACCCATCCCGATTATGAGGTTACGCCACTATTTACCGGCACCTATGCGGAAACACTAACTAAATATGTTGCGGCATACCCCAGCAAAACAGGTCCAAACATAGTACAGGTTTATGAAGTAGGGACTCAGACGATGATTGACAGTGGCGCTATTACTCCTGTCTATCAAATCCCTGGAATGTTGGGAGAAACCTGGGATTGGGCACAATATGTTATCCCTATTACTAACTATTATTCAGTCGACGGGAACCTTTGGTCCATGCCTTTTAACTCCTCTACGGCCATGCTTTACTACAACAAAGATCTTTTTGAAAAAGCCGGACTTGATCCGAATAAGCCGCCTACAACCTGGAAAGAGATGGAAGAGTGTGGAGAAAAATTCCTGGCAAGCGGAGTAGTAGATCACGTTTATTCCACTGGTTGGCCTGATTGGATTTTCGAACAAGCCCTTGCCATTCATGACCATCTTTATGCAGACAATGATAACGGACGATCCGGATTAGCAAAAAAAGTGGTCTTTAACGATGATTTTGGTCACATGGTCTTCGAAACCTGGACAAGGTTACACAATAAGGGAATTTATATCTTCGGTGGAACAGAGTACGATGCAAACTCAGCTTTTATTTCTGGTCAGATCGCTATGTTTATTCAGTCTACTTCATCACTGGCCGGTATTATTAAAGCTTCTAAATTTGAGGTTGGTACCAGCTTCTACCCTCGTTTCGAAGGATATCCGGTGGGGAACTCTATTATCGGAGGCGGAAGCCTTTGGGTCACCAAAGGACAAAGCGAAGAAGAACTCCGCGGTGTTTGGGAATTCCTTAAATATCTTGGCCAAAAAGATATTGCTATCCAGTGGCACAAAGGTACAGGATACTTTCCGGTGAGCGGAGCCGCACTTAAAACTCTATTAGACGAAGGTTGGTTCTCGGAAGATCAAGCCTACCTCACCGCTTTCCTTCAGATTCTTTCCGGAAGAAGAGATACTGCAGCATCAACCGGAGTCCGCTTAGGACCTTTTGTGGCAATGAGAGAAGATCTTGTATCTGGTTTAGAAAAAGCACTTGCTGGTGAGCTTTCTCCGAAAGATGCTTTAGATGAAGCCGCAGAAAAAATGAACCTGAAATTAAAAGACTACTTAGAACTATACGGTAAATAAAATTATAAGTTAATACGGGGGTAAGTTTAAACTTATCCCCGTGGTTTTCTAAACCCTTAATATACTAAAAGGAGAGCGAATGCACGAAGATAAATTCCCCGGACACAAATTTTTACCTTATCTACTTATTGCTCCGTCCATTGCTGTAATTTTTATTTTTTTAATCGGGCCTTTTGGCCAAAGTATCTATGAATCTTTCTTTGTCTCAACACCGTTTGGCACGAATACTATCTATGTTGGACTTCGCAATTATATTCGTTTATTTTCTTCTCCAGACTATAGAAGTAGTGTGGTTACTACTTTTAAATTCTCTGCTTTTGTTATTATCGTTGGACTTTCTATTTCACTGGCGATTGCTCAATTACTCAACCAGAGGATTAGGGGAGTAGGTTTCTATCAAGTCGCTCTTATCTGGACGTACGCCATCTCTCCGACAATAGCTGGTGTTATCTGGGCTTCAATGTTTGCACCTGCCACAGGGCTCGTCCCTTATATTATTTCCAAACTATCTAGCGGGTATACGCTAAATTGGATGACCAATGGTCAGTTAGCGTTATTTATAGTAGCGGCTGCTGCTACCTGGAAAATGCTTGGTTATAATATTATTTTTTTCCTGGCAGGATTACAAAATGTGCCAAACGAATTTTTAGAAGCTGCTCGGATAGATGGTGCAAGTTCTTGGAAAGCTTTTTGGCGTATAACTTTCCCCATGCTTTCCCCCACTACCAGTTTTTTATTATTTGTTAATATACTTTATGCTTTCTTCCAGGTTTTTGGATTGATAGATATTATGACCCGAGGCGGTCCGGGAAATGCGACAGAACTTTTAGTATACAAGTTGTATCGTGATGGCTTTATTCATCTGAATACCGGATTTGCATCAGCCCAATCATTTGTAATATTTTTTGTAATTTCTGTGGTAGCCATTATTCAATTGAGAATAGTTACACAAAAAGCTATTTATTCTCGGTGAGGTAATATTTTATGACAAGAAAAACTCGAAACGAAATTTTTATTCATGCAATACTTATTTTATTGATTATCGTCCTGGCTTTTCCGGTGTTTTTCGCTTTGGTTACCAGCACCTTAAGTTTACAGGAGTCTTACCAGTATCCACCAAAACTTTTACCGGGAAACCAATTTATGAACAATTTTAAAGATGCCTGGGAACGAGTTAACATTGGGCGGCTCTTTTTTAATAGTACCTTGATTTCAGTAGTGGTTGCAATAGTGAAAACTATTCTGGCATTACTAGCCGCTTTTGCCTATACTCACTTTAAATTTCGCGGCCAGGGTCTGTTATTCTCTATGTGTATGATCACCCAGATGCTTCCCCTCCCCGTCCGTATTATTCCAACTTATCAATTAATGGCAACCTTTAACTGGATAAATTCTTACTATGCTCTTATGGTACCATTTTTTGCCAGCACAACAGGATTACTTCTTTTTCGGCAGTTTTATATGACTGTACCTGCAGACCTTCCGGACGCTGCCCGGGTTGATGGAGCAAGCCCTATGCGTTATTTTCTGCAAATATTAGTTCCTATTTCCAAGACCAATATTGCAGCCCTATTTGTTATAGAGTTTATCTTTATGTGGAGTCAGTATTTATGGCCACTAATTGTAACTACTACCTCTGAAATGAGGGTTATACAAATTGGTATTAAAATGCTCTTGGCCAGCGAACAAATAGCCCCTGAGTGGAATGTCATTATGGCTGCCACGGTAATAGCAATGCTGCCTCCGCTTATAGTCCTTTTGGTTTTGCGGAAAAGCTTTGTTCAAGGAATTGCGATGCAAACAACTAAATAAAAAGAGTAAAAAGAGCAGGGGAGGAGTATCTACCCAATGCGTACACATTTGAACTGTGCAAGCTGTATAATAGATGATTTGTGCGGTGCTTTACAGTTAGTACCTTTAGAGGAAAAAACTAAACAGGAGATATTAAAGGAATCTTTTAAATTCTTAGCTCGGGAGTTTTCTACAGAAAAAATTCCTTCTTACTTCATTACCGAAGTCCATAGAATCTTAAAGAGGATATCGGGGATAGAAATTCCTTTTCAAGAAAGAAGAGATAAGTGTAATAAGCTGGGTATGGAGATGGTAAAAGAGGTCAGTTTGGAAGCAGAAGGATTGAAGGAATCGGAAAGATTTTCGTTTTTGGTCAATTGGGCTATTGCCAGCAACCATTTGGATTTTCGAACAGTTGGAACTGGCTATGGTTTCCAGATGGCTGAAATGATAGAAGAGCTTCGGACCTGTGTTTCGGAGGGATTAAAAATTGATCAGAGAGCTGAAATTCTTCAGATAGCTAAAAGCTCGCCCAAAATACTATATATCCATGATAACGTCGGCGAAATTGCTTTTGATAAACTGTTGGTTAAAGAACTTATAAGATATGGGGCGTCAGTAACCTCTGCTTTAAGGGGAGGACCTATAACCAGTGATGCCACCATAGAAGACGGAGAAACGGTAGGCCTCCAAGAGGCTGCTTCAAAAATTATTTTAGCCGGACCAGACACACTGGGTATTTCTCTTCATGAAATGTCTGACCAACTAAAGCAGGAACTTCAGACTGCTGATCTGGTAATTGCTAAAGGCCAGGCAAATTATTACGCTTTGAGCGAATATAAATCGAGGGTACCCGGTAGGATTGCCTGTCTTTTTAGAACCAAATGCGAGATTGTCTCAAATGAGTTAGGAGAAATAGGAAAAATAAATGTAGCCATTTTACTCTAAGTAAGACATGAACTTAAAATTTTTCTCAAGTAATGTATGGCAAGGTAGTGTTTAACCATGGGATAAATATGAATAACCACATAGTCAACTAACTATACTCTGAGCGAGACACAATATAATATTCGACATATTGCTCAAAGGGTAAAAAAACTATATAATAAGAAATGTCTATAAAAAAATATCCGAAATTTTGATGATAAAAAATATCTTCTCATTAAAATTAGAAACTTCTTCTTCATTTTACTTACAAAGAAAGGAATTTAAAAATATGAAAAAATATTCTTTAGGGAAAACGGGAATTAAAGTAACCGAACTATGTTTTGGTGTGTTGCCCATAGGACCTTTGCAGGCAAATATATCTGTTGAAAAAGGGGCAAAACTTATTCGTACCGCCCTGGAGAGGGGTATTAATTTTATTGATACGGCAGAAGCTTATAAAACTTATCCCCATATTAGAAAAGCTTTGGAAGGTTATAATGATGAAGTGATTATCGCGACTAAATCCAGTGCCAAAACATATGAAAAAATGGAGCAAAGCATTAAAAATGCGCTCGAATCCCTTAATCGAACTTATATAGATATTTTTCTTTTACATGCGGCAAGAGTTGCCCCTTTAGTTTTTGAAGAAAGGGCGGGGGCATTACAATGTTTGAATGATTATAAAACAAAGGGAACTATTCGGGCAGTCGGAATTTCCACTCATGCGGTTGGAATAGTTGAACGAGCCGCAGAAATTAAAGAAATCGATATTATATTTCCCATTATTAATAAACTCGGTATGGGCATTATTGATGGCAGTGTTGATGATATGATTGAAGCAATATCAGAAGCGCATAAGGCAGGAAAAGGCCTATATGCTATGAAAGCCTTAGCCGGAGGACATTTAATTGATCAATTAGAAGAGGCTTTTAATTTCGTAAGAAATATTAAAGGTATCAGTTCCCTGGCGGTCGGTATGGTTAGTTCGGAAGAATTGGAACTAAATTTAAGAATATTTAATGATGAAAAAATTCCTAAAGGGTTATTGACTCAAAAAATTAAACCCAGCAAGAGGCTACTTATTTTATCTTTATGTAAAGGTTGCGGTACCTGTGTTAAAACCTGTCCTAATAATGCCTTAACTTTAGAAAATGGAAAAGCAGTGGTTGACCATAAATTATGCATTTTGTGCGGCTATTGCAACCCGGTATGTCCTGAATTTGCTATTAGAATAATTTAGATATTTCAAACCAAAAAAATATTTCTTACTAAGTTTTAAGCAAAAGATAAGATTGAGGCTAATATTATTAGATATAGTGATAAAAGGAACACTCATTATTAATTTTTGCGTAAATTAAACTATAAACAAATGATGAGGATACCAAAGTGATAAAAAATTATAAAATAGTACAAAAATTTGAAGAAGAATTAATAAAAAAAGAGAAAGTAAATATAATAAAAAACTTTCAGATAATGGATGCAATGTATAATGTATAAGGAAGCACGAGCCTTAGGGGTAATTCCTCTGAAAGATCCGCTTAATGGATGGGGTATTGATGCAAAAATTGCTCTGGTGGTGAACTATGTTCAAAAAACTTTTTAAAAAAATAGCCAATGAATTAAATACTCATAATATTCCTTATATGATTATAGGAGGTCAGGCGATTCTTCTCTATGGAGAGCCAAGATTAACTAAAGATATTGATATCACTTTGGGCATAGGGATTGATGGAGTAAGAGAGGTTAATAGTATTATTCAGAAACTTAATCTAAAAATTCTTATTAATATACACGACAAAGAACATTATCCACTCAATCATTTAGACCTTTTGTAATCAGTAAATGATTAAAATAATATTTACTAGGATTAATTATTTGTAATTTTTATTTTATCTTGATAGAATTTATAAAATAAAATATTAAGCGATTACTACTTTAATACCCCTTTCTTCGAATAATTTTTTATCTTGGTTACTAATTCCGTTATCAGTAATGAAGGTATTAACTAAATCTATACCACCAAGGGATGCAAAAGATATTTGTCCAATTTTCGTAGAATCTGCAACAAGATAAACCTCTGATGCAGATTCTATCATGGCCTTTTTTACATATAAATCGTTAAAACCTGGATATGTCAGACCAGCATCAAAAGAAATAGCACTTGCAGCTAAAAAAAGTTTATCTACGTAAATTTGATTAAAAAAAACAGCTGCTTTTTCCCCTGTTAAGGAAAGAGTAGGGGCTTTAAAACTACCTCCAGTCATATGCACTTCAAATGTATATTCTGATCCAAGTAAGAGTGCAATATTTAATGCATTGGTTATAATTTTTAAATTTTTTTTATTATGTTCTTTGTCGATTAAATTTTTTGCAATTTCGGTAGTTGTTGAACCCGAATCTAATATAATAGAATCCCCGTCATTAATAAATTCCACAGCTTTTTTTGCAATAAGAATTTTTTTCTCCATATTCTCAAGATGCTGTAAAGAGAGAGTTCTAACTTGATAGGATATACTTTTTAAAAAAGCTCCACCATGTTCACGTAGAATAAACCCTTCAGCTTCTAATTTTTCTAAATCTTGTCGAATAGTTGGTTCTGAAACATTAAATATTTTGCTTAATTTGTGAACACTTGCACTTCCCTCTTCTTCTAATAGTTCTAGAATTTTATTTCTTCTTGTAATTGCTAACATAAATTCGTTCCTTCTAATTTTTACGTGAATTATAGCATTAATATACGGTAAATTTTATTCAATATTAACTTAGCCTATTAAAATGTATTTTTTAATAGACTAAGTTAATAAAAATTTATTTATATAATAATACTAGAAAATAAAAATGTCAATGCGTAAAAAGAAAGAAATTGAAACAAAAAGAAGGAAAAAGTGAAAAAAGAAAGAAATTGTTATTATAACTATTGTTACTTATTTCTTTCTTGTTATCTTGCCAAATCTTGTACTAACTAAGATTAAAATAATGTTTAAAAATTGTTGTTTAAAAATTGTTTGACAATTACGTTAGTTAATGATAATCTAATAAATAATAAAAAAAACAAATATTATTACTTCAATATGAAAGCAAAAGAAAGATAAAACAATTAATGTTATAATTCTAAAATATAATATTAATTATTTTGTTACTATTACTATAAGGTTTTTATGAAACATAAAAGGGGAACAAAATATTGTATTTATTCATAGGTTCTGATAATGTTGGCTATCCCTTAAAAAAAATTATTACTGATTATCTTACTGACAAAGGGATAAAATTTGATGATATAGGAGTTTATTCAGAAAATGATGAAACCATTTACCCAGAAATTGCATTAAAAGGTTGTTTAGGAATTAGAAAGAGGAAATACCAATATGGAATCCTTATTTGTGGTACCGGAATTGGTATGTCAATAACCGCTAATAAAATTCCTGGAATAATGGCTGCTCTGTGTAATAATATTTATTCAGCAGAACGAGCAAAAGAGAGCAATAATGCTAATGTACTAACTTTAGGAAGATATACAGTAGGTCCGGAATTAGCCAAGAAGTTAGTAGACGCTTGGTTGAAAAGCGAATTTCAAGGGAAAGGTTCAACAAAAAAGGTAGAAAAAATACGGGAATATGAAAAGCTTTTCTTAAAGTAAATTTAAAGGTGAAAAATAAGAAAAGGAGAAAGAGAAAAAATGCAAAGAATCATAAATAATCCAAACGATGTCGTTAATGACATGATAAATGGTTTCATTAAAGCTCATAAAGATATAGTAGAAAAGACTGAAAATAATAGAGTCTTAAAATACAAAAAAGCACCCATTAAAAATAAAGTTGGAATTGTTACCGGAGGTGGATCGGGACACAAACCAGCTTTTATCGGGTATATTGGTGAAAATATGCTTGATGCTGTGGCTATTGGGGAAATATTCTCTTCACCAACCGCAAAGGCATTTTATGATGCATTCAAAACTGCAGATTCAGGAAAAGGAGTCGCTTGTTTATACGGAAATTATGCAGGAGATAACATGAATGTAAAAATGGCAATTAAAATGGCGGAAAAAGATGGTATAGTTGTGAAAACTGTAATAGCTGATGACGATGTTGCCTCTGCTCCTAAAGAGGAAAAAAATAAAAGAAGAGGTGTAGCCGGAGAAGTTTTGATGTGGAAGATAGCTGGTGCCAAAGCCGCTCTTGGAGGAAATCTTGATGAAGTTATATTAGTGGCACAAAAAGCTATAGATAATACTAAAAGTGTAGGAATAGGACTTACTCCTTGCACCATCCCTGCATTAGGGAAACCTAATTTTGTAATTGAAGAAGGTAAAATGGAATTGGGAATTGGACATCATGGGGAGCCCGGAATTAAAGTAATCGATCTTAAAACCGCCGATGAAATGGCGGAGATGATGCTTGATATTATACTTCCTGACCTGCCTTTTGTTTCTAACAACGAAGTAGTTGTATTAATTTCAGGATTGGGAGCAACCCCTATTATGGAGCTTTATATACTATATGCAAAAATAGCTGAAATTCTTGCTCACAAAAATATTAAAATATATCGACCGTATGTGGGAGATTATTTTACCTCTCTTGATATGATGGGAGTAACTGTTACGCTTATGAAAGTCGATAATGAATTAAAAGAATTAATTGATCTTAGTGCAAATTCGATGGGTTTTAAACAATATTAAATATGGTAGGAGACGAGAGATGCAGTATTTTTTAAACAGCAACGGTGTAGTAATTATTTATGACTTAATTAAGACAATACAAGACAATGCACTATGTCTGAGTGAAATAGACGGTGCCATAGGTGATGGAGATCATGGAATTAATATGAATAAGGGCTTTACGCTATGCAAAGAAAGATTAATTGGTGAGCAAATCAACCTATCTACGGCGTTAAACGTTTTAAGCGAGACTCTACTTAACGAAATAGGGGGTGCTATGGGGCCCTTATATGGGATGTTTTTTTTCGGAATGTCAAACGTATGTAATAATAAAAAACAAATTGATTCAATTGTGTTTAAAGATATGTTAGAAGCAGCAGTTTCAGAGCTGAGCGAAATTGACTTAAGTAAAGCAAAAATTGGTGATAAAACAATGATGGATACCCTCACCCCAGCAGTAGAAGCTTATAAAGCCGCCGTTAAACAGGGAGAAAGTTTTATAGAAGCTCTGGAGGAAATGAAAATTGCGGCTGAAAAGGGAAAAGAATCTACCAAAGAACTTATTGCAAAAGTAGGAAGAGCGAGTAGACTTGGAGAACGTTCTAGGGGGTTTTTAGATGTAGGTGCAGTCTCAAGCTGGTTAATATTAAAGTCGATGGCAGATTCTATAATAAGACTTTTAACTAATTCTTAAAATAATAAAGATTTGTTTCACAAAACGGAAGGTCGAAACTAAATCATTTTTTTAAACTAAAGTAATAATAATTGTACTAATAGTTAATTGTTAAATCAGAAAGAAATCCATTCTTTATTATAAAAGCTTTAATCAGTAATTTTTGAAAAGTCCAAGAAAAAAGGAGGTGATTATTTAAACAAGACAGAGGATAAATTCTATAGCTAAAGAAGGATACTTTAAAAAAGGGGGGATGTTAAAAACTAATTCAAAAGTTATATAATTTAAAAAGATCTGCAGTGTAAAAACTTTTTTGAAATTTTGACAAATAGAACTGTTTGTAATAAAAAATTTTGTAACAAATTAGCATTATAAGCTATTACAATAATATAAAAATTAAAAAGGAGAAAATAATTATGAGAAATATGAAGCGTATATTTGGGTTGGTTTTAATTATTATACTTGGTCTAAGCATACTTAGTACAGTTAGTGCCGCAGGAAGGGAATTTCGTTTTGTAATTATTCCTAAATGCGTACATCCGTGGTTTGATCAAGTAGTTGAAGGAGCAAAGGAGCAAGCTCTTTTGCTTGAAGAACAAACTGGTGATAAATTTGTAATTGATTATAGAGCACCTGCACAAGCAGATGTTGTATTACAGAATAACATTCTTGAACAAGCCGCTGCAACTAGACCAGATGGTATTACAATAGATCTTCTTGATGCTGCCGGTAATAAAGCTGTTGTAGAATCAGTCTTGAGTCTGGGAATTAAAGTTGTTGGATTTGATACCAAAGCACCAGACGATTGGGGTTTAACCAGTGTTGGTAATGATTTTGCAGAACAGGCACAGATTGCTTCCGAACGGCTAGTAGAACTTCTCGGAGGTAAAGGTAAAGTTGCGATTATGAGAGGTTTCCCAACTGCTATAAATCACCATATTCGATATCTGGCTCATAAGGCAACATTCGAAAAATATCCTGACATTGAGCTTGTAGCCGAGGGAATTGATAATGATAGTATTGAAACAGCACAGCAACAAGCTGCATCGATTATTGCTGCTCATCCCGATCTTGGTGGATTTGTTTCTTGTGACGCAGCCGGACCCATCGGTATTGGAATTGCAATTAAAGAAGCAGGTAAAGTCGGTAAAGTCCTGAGTGTTGGGTTGGATAGTTTAGACCAGTTACTTGTTTTGATAAAAGAAGGTGTCGTGGAATCTTCCTCATCTACGAAACCGTATATGCAGGGCGCCTGGGCTGTTACCGCAATGTGGATGCAAGCATTAGGCCAACCTACACCTAAATGGATCGATACCGGTATAGCGATTATCACTCAAGATAACGTTGATACTTACAGAGCAGAATAAGTTTTGCGGTAGAAATACTTAATGATAACTAATGCTCAAATAATAGGGGTTGTCTAGGTTCTTTTAAAACTTAACAACCCCTGTTAATTATAATTGTAATGAGGTTAACAATGCGAATATTAGAGGCACATAATATTACAAAGTCATTTCCGGGTGTAGTTGCACTCAAAGATGTGAGTGTAGCTTTCGAAACAAAAAAAATTCATGGCATTATTGGCGAGAATGGAGCCGGAAAAAGCACACTAGTTAAGATATTGACTGGCATTTATCAGCCCGATAAAGGAGAAATACTTATTGAAGGCAAGGAGGCAATTGACCATCGTAATAATAAATTATTTGAAAAAGTTACATTTGTACCTCAAGAGTTAGATATTTTTCAAAACATGACTGTTGCGGAAAACTTGTTTATACCTTTTCGAAAATCCGGATTTGAGGATACTTTTGTAAATATGGGAAAACTTTATCGTGCGGCCATACCCTGGCTTGAAAAATTCAATATCAATGTGGATCCTAATAATCTTGTAAAAAACATTTCCATATCAAATCAGCAGTTGCTTCAGGTTGCTCGTGCATTTGTAAATAAATATTTCAAGATCATTATTCTTGATGAGCCTACTACGAGCCTGACAATGAGTGGTACGACTTGTTTATTCGATGCGATTCGTAAATTAAAAACAGAAGATAAAGCTATTATTTTTATTTCTCATAAGCTCGATGAAGTATTTGATATATGTGATGAAATTACCGTCCTTCGTAATGGAGAGAAAGTTGGTTATTCGAGAATCAAGGATATTGATAGGCGCTGGGTTATTACTAAAATGTCCGCGAGAGATATCAATGAAGAAAGTACCTTTCATCCTAAAAAGAGAAAAAAGGAAGATATTATTCTTGAGGTCCATGGGTTATCCGGGTTAGGTTTTTCCAATATTAGTTTTAATCTCCACAAAGGCGAAATTTTAGGTTTTTCTGGTCTTGTAGGTGCGGGTCGGTCTGAAATTATGCAAACGATTTTTGGACTTTTACCTGTAAAGTCTGGAAATGTAAAGTTCGAAGGTAAACCGTGGAAGTTTGGTAACACGAATTTCTCTATACGTATGGGACTATTCTATCTTCCTGAGGAAAGAAAGCGGCAAGGAATTTTACCTTTATTAAGTGTTCAACACAATATTGGCATAGCCCTCATTGATAAAATTTCAAATGGTGTCGTCATCTCCTCACCAAAAGAGCGAAATTTAGTAGAAAAAGTAATTTATTCTTATGATATAAAAACTCCGACGATTAAAAGACAGATTATATATTTAAGCGGTGGTAATCAACAAAAGGTAATCATTGGACGCGCTATGTTTTGTATGCCAAAAATACTTATATTTGATGAACCAACGAAGGGAATTGATGTAGGAACAAAGAATGATTTATATAGAATGATGAAGAAAATAGTAGATGAGGAAGGGATAAGTATAATCCTTGTTTCATCAGAGCTTGAAGAGCTCTTAAGGTGTTCTAACCGAATTATTACGGTGTATAATGGGGAAAAAGTAGGAGAGTTCGAAACAGAAAATACTAAAGAATCGGAGATATTAAATTCTATATTAGGTGAGAATATCAAGAATAGTACGGAGAGTATATTATGAAAAAAGAAAATGTCATCAAAATACTAGGTAGCATTCTAAAAGAAAAACAAATAAGTGGTATTATGGCTGTATTAGGGTTGATGATTGTTATCGCATCTTTATCATCCCCTTATTTTTTGACTGCTTACAATTTGAAAGCAGTAATACGTTCGCTTGCTTTCGTTAGTATCGTTGCAATTGGCCAGGGCTGCTTGTTATTACTTGGGGAAATCGATTTATCGGTAGGGTCTATCGCTGGTCTCTGTGGAGTTATTGGAGGAATATTAATGGTAAACGTCGGTATTAATCCTTACTTATCATTAATTCTATGCCTACTTTTAGGTGCCATATTGGGAATGCTCAATGGACTTATCACGGTTCACCTGAAACTTAGCTCATTAATAGTCACAATCGGAACAGCCGGTATATATAAAGGAATCAATTTAGTAATGTCAGAAGGAAGAGCAATTACGGACATTCCCAAAGAGATTTATTTTCTGGGTCAAGGTTATCTCTTTAATATTCCTTTGCCTTTCATTATCATGCTTATAGTGCTGGTATTAATTGTATTTCTAACGAAGTACACACCATTTGGTCGTTATATGTATGCAGTAGGTAATAGCAAAGAGGCTTCATGGATACTTGGCATAAAAGTTAATTTTATTAGAATAACAACTTTTATGATTACTGGTTTATTAGCTGCGCTAGCCGGAATGATTATGGTTGCGCGACTCGGTTCATCTCAACCTGCTATCGGTGAACTCTGGGTTTTAAATTCAATAGCTGCCGCAGTTATAGGTGGTGTTGCTTTGACAGGAGGTATTGGTAACCCAGCAGGGGCACTAGTTGGGGCAACCATCATTGGGGTGATAGAGAACATAATTGTACTATACGGTGTATCGGTTTATTGGCAAACCGCTGTAAGCGGAGTAATTATTGTAGGAGCTGTTGCATTAGATTCTATATCTCGGATGGGAGCTTTAAGAAAGAAAAATATTTAGGAGGAATATTATGAAGATAGGATTAAATCTATCATTCGCTGTAAAACGATGGTTAGAACCAAAATTTCTTTCTTCGATGATTAGAAATGACTTGGAGACTAGGTATATTCAATTTACCTGGGATTTGCTTAATCCTTGGTGGCCTTCCCGTCAGCGCGACAAGATTGCGCGAGATTGGGGCCAAGCTTTTAAAAAAGAAGGTTTGATCCTTACTGGCACTTTCGGTGGCTTAGCGTCTTATACCTATCCTCAGCTAATGGCGCCTACGGCTGAGCAGCGCAAGATATCTTTAGATTTCTTTAAACGTGCCATCGATATGTCTGCTGTTATGGAATCAAGTTCTATAGGTACCCCGCTTGGGGGCATGACCCATAATGATGCATATGATGAAAAAAGACGAGAAGAAATTTATAGTATTGTCCTCGACTTAGTACGCGAGCTTGCTGCTTATGCAAAGAAAACGGGGCTAGAAAAAATTATTATAGAGCCAACCCCCCTTTTTGCAGAATTTCCTAATAATCCTAAGAATTCCCTTAAATTAATGCAGGATCTTGATGGAACAACTGATGTACCAGTACGACTTTTAGTTGATTGGGGGCATGCTATATTAGAACCGTTTCTTAAGGAGCAGGCGGATATGGAAAATTGGCTCGATAAATGTCGACTATATATAGACTGCTTTCATCTTCAACAAACTGATGGACTGCTTGATCGTCACTGGAGTTTTGCTCATGATGGGAAGCTTAATATTAACTCAATTCGGTATGTTATTGAAAAATATAATTTGAATGATTTAATACAATATGTCGAGGTAATTTACCCATTTGAAGAAACAGATGAAAATGTCTATGATGATATTCGGAAAACCATGCATATGTTACAGAATTCTCTCGGAGAAGGAGGTTATTGATATGGACTACCATCAGCAAGCTAATACAATCATTAAGGAACTCGGTAAGGTATTTGATCGCGTTGATCTTTCTGAGGTTGAGTGTTTTGTCTCTGAAATTATGAAGGCGAAAAAGATTATACTAGTTGGCGTTGGAAGAGAAGGGTTATCAACCAAGGCCTTTACAATGCGTTTAATGCACCTTGGCATTGAAAGCCATTGGATTTGGGATGAAACGACTCCTGCAATCAGCGAGGGGGATTTGCTCATCGCTACGAGTGGATGTGGCGAAATCGGGCATATACATTATGTTGTCGAAAAAGCAAAAAAACGAGGGGCAAGAGTATCGGTTGTGACAGGGGATCCTGACAAAAAAACCCCCAGAGCTGCAGATAATGTGCTATTCCTGCCTGCACATGTATATCTCGGGACCGCTGATGTGGTGCCTTCAAATCAGCTAATGGGAAATCTCTTTGAACAAAGCTTATTGATATTGTTTGATATGATTATCATGGATTTAATGAGCCGGCTTGGGACCACTAAAGAAGAAATGGAGAGCCGTCATAGGAACCTTGAATAAATTTCTTATTTTTATGTTTTAAAACATATAATATTAATTACAAAATCTTGACTTGGCATTAATGAATAAACAGGCTAATGCTATTTATTAAGAGACGAAAGCAGTACAATTTCAAAGTGATTTTTTGAACAGAAAAACTAGCTGTAACCTTTCAGCTACATGATCTCCAGCTAGCAGTAACAGTATACCCCCCAATCCAAAAATTACTGTTTCTGATTTTAGGAAAATATTTAAAATGGAATGGTTATTAAATAATTTAAAAGGAGGATATGTTAAATGTTTAAATTTGGGGTTGATTCTTTTATCTGGTCGGAAAACTTTTCAAAGGAAGACTTATGGATTATACCTAAAGCAAAGGAATTAGGTTTTGAAACTATTGATATTGCCATTGCTCATCCTGAGACTTTTCCTATACAGTTAGTAAAAGAAAAAATTGAAAATGTCGGGCTTGATATAGTTACAACTACTACATTAAGTAAAGAAACAAATTTAATTTCCCCTGATCCTCAAGTTAGGGAAAATGGAATAAAGAATCTAAAGCTTTTAGTGGATTTAAATATTAAATTAGGTTCAAAAATCTTAGGCGGTGTAAATTATGCGGCTTGGGGTTATCTTACGGGAAAACCAAGGACGGAGCAGGAATGGAATTGGTCAGTTAATGCTATGAAAGAAGTAGCAAACTATGCAAAAGAAAAAGGTGAATTGGTAATTGCAGTTGAATGTGTTAACCGGTTTGAAACGCATTTTTTAAATGTTGCCGAAGATGCTGTTCGTTATTGTAAAGATGTTGGAATTGATAATATAAAGGTTCATTTAGATTCTTTTCATATGATTAGAGAGGAACAAAGCTTTAGAGGAGCAGTAGAAACATGCGGGAAAGAGTATTTAGGCTACGTTCATGTATGTGAGAGTAATAGAGGTATACCCGGAACAGGACTTGTACCCTGGAAAGAGTTTTTTACAGCATTAAAAGATATAGGATATGCTGGTCCGCTTGTTATTGAATCTTTCGATCCTGGCTTTGAAGAATTAAACAGTTTATGTGCAATCTGGAGAAAACTTGCTGATTCGGGAGAAGTTTTGGCAGTGGAAGGTCTAAAAAATTTGAAAGCAATTGCAAAGGAAATTAAATAAAGGTGAAGATAGTTTATTATATTTAATCTAACAAGAACTCCTCACCTGTAAGGGTGAGGATGAGAACTTTAGTGTAAAATAAAAGAATAAACAACAAAAATAGAAAGATGAATGAATATTCTATGAATTATTTATTAGGACTTGATATCGGTACCAGTGGAGTAAAAGCTCTATTAATATCCATAGAAGGTAAGATTATTTCCAGTAAAACAGAATCATATCCCTTAGCGACGCCCCACTCTGGCTGGGCAGAGCAATCTCCCTGTGATTGGTGGGAAGCCACTGTAAAAGTAATAAAGGAAACAGTATCTACTAATCCTATTGAATCTAACCAGGTTAAAGGAATAAGCCTATCCGGGCAAATGCACAGTTCAGTCTTCCTTGATGAAAAGATGGAAGTCATTAGACCGGCCATCCTCTGGAGTGATACCCGTACCTCAGAACAATGTAAAGAGATTTATGCTATAGCAGGAGGATTGGATCAGCTAATCCATTATGTTTCTAATCCCGCCCTGGAGGGATTTACTG